>ULVX01053192.1_pt1 | contig 54116 bp, 43 predicted proteins | sample 1959811 | NCBI WGS metagenome assembly ULVX01 (sample SAMEA4835797, study PRJEB28245) | human gut metagenome | biome: gut microbiome; material: fecal sample | place: Denmark | collected 2008
AGAGAAAAAATAATGCGTGACACAGTTTATTTTACACTACCGAAATATACCACCGACCGTGATTTGATAAAAGAATGCATCCAATCTGTCTTCGTCTACATTTTTGTAAACAGAAAGAAGCTAGCTGCCGTTCATAACACAAGCGGCTATCTGCTAGCTTCGTTCCGTCATGAGCTGTTTCATTCGCTAAATGAACGCTCGTCTCGTTTCTCTTATCTTGAGGAGATGCCAGAATTCAAATTAGAGGTAAAATTCGCTTCTCAGCACATAGAAAAGATGGATGATGAATCTCTTAAGGTTCGTTCCCAATTGATTAAGGCTATAGACAGTCTATCTCCTAGACAGAAAGAAATAATCTACTTGTATTATATTCAGGAATTGCCGCTTAAAGATGTAGCACGGATTATGAATATGGAATATCAATCTGCCAGAAACCTATTATCCAGAAGTCTTACGCACCTGCGTAATAGTTCAGAACTCAAGGATTATTCATCATTCCTGTCAACCTTCTTTATGGCTCTGATGTCATTTAGCTAATTTACGTTTTCTCCAATCATCTTTTTTGAAACTGTTAGGATAAACGGTAGATTGTTCAATCTCTCCTGTGCGTACACGTATCCATGAGTTGAATTCTCTTTTTCCTTCTTTCAATACTATTACCCTTGCTCCATTAGGAAGATGGTTGTATTCTGTGTTTCCTCCGGTATATCTGCCATAGGCAAGTAGTATGTCATACCACATCACAGCATAGTCATTGTCGTGATCATGACCTACGAACATACCCATAACATCACCTTGTTCCTTCATTGCCGTAAAAAGTCCACTGTTTAATTTGGGGCAACAAGCAGCTTCCATTCTTACACCTCTTAAAATACTGCTCTGAGTTGATGCAGCCTCGGCGTATTCTGGTAACGGAATGTGGAAGAAAGCCAGAGCTGGCAATGGCTTGTTATTGTTAGCAGAGGTTTCTTTCTTGCTCAGTTGGCGATACCATTCTATTTGACTTGCCTTAATCCAATCATATCCCTTTACATTTGGAAGTTTAGAATATGAGTGGCTGTCAAATACATAAAGCAAAGCGTCTTCCTTGTCTTTTGAGTTTACTCTCAATACGAAATCCGTTTGGTTATCGGGCTGAATATTACCCTTTACAGACCGTGCTACATTATATAATTGCTCTCTTGTAAGATTCTGCTCATCATCATGATTTCCCAAAGTCACTACAAACGGAATATTACGCTTTGATACATGGCTCAAAACTGTAATCATAGCGGTATCGGCAGGGGAGTTGTAAACTACATCTCCGGTAAATATCACCAACTCCGGCTTTTCTGCATCAAGTACACGGTCTATGCATTCAAGAGCTACATCCGAAGCCGGATTCTTATATTTAAAATGCACATCAGTGAACTGTACTATCTTAAATTCTCCTTTGTCATTGAATTTAAGAGGCTCTTTTTGTTGTGCTTGCATCGTTTGAAAAAACAATGCAGGAATAATAAATAATAGCTTTTTCATTTTGTTTTGATATTTAATCGTATAATTCGAGAAAAACTTGTCTGTCAGTTTTATATTTCATATATAGCAGCCGAGACGGGAGGAACAGTAAAACTTACGGTAGATTGTTTGATACCGACTTTTATCTTACTTCCACAGCCGATGATTAGCTTACATGAAGACACATCTGGAACATCATAAGAAACCGTTCTTTTTTCTCCTGAAGGATTTACTATTATCAGCAGACGTTCTTTCTTAAAAGAAGTGCGGATATAACACAGAGGATATGCAGATGAATCCTTAACCATGTAATCCACACCACTTTTAATATCTAATGCATAGTAATTGTTTCTAATGCTAAGTAAAGTTTTTATATAATTCAGAAGCGATGTCTTGTCAGCGCTTTCTGCTGCTACGTTAGTCTTTCCGCCATTTGATGATAACGGAAGATATAAGCATGAATCGGGTGCTGTAGAGAAACCAGCATTACGGCTGGTATCCCATAGCATCGGCGTACGTGCTCCGGCACGGTTGCCGCTTTTAACGCAACTGCCTTCTACATCCGGCAGTCCCTCTTTATATCGTATGCCTATTTCATCACCATAATATATGCAAGGAATGGCTGGCTGTGTAAGTAGAAAAGTCATAGCCACTTCCAGTTCCTCTTTCGATTTTCTATTGCCACAGTTAAGACGTTGTATGTCATGATTCCCTGTCGGGATACAAATATATGCATCGTCACCTGTAGCCTTCAGACATTCGTTTAGTGTATTTATAAAACGCGAGGCGTTTCCTAGTCCGCGACTGTCAAAGTAGCAAGTATCTCGACGATATACTCCGGTTTCATTAAAGAAGAGGTCGCGATATCCTTCCTTACCGAATTGGAATATAAAATCGGCCATGAATCCTATTGCTTTAGCCTTTTCAGGATGTCCCCATTCTGCAAGCATAACTCCTTCGGGCCATTTATCCTGGAAATGCCGACGTATTTCATTCCATAAATATTTGGTTCCTGTAAATTGCGGATCGTTCTTCACCAGAGAACCTGCCATGTCTATACGGAAGCCATCACATCCCATTTCCATCCAATAGTCCATGATTCTCATAAGTTCCTTACGGGTATTTGTCGGTGCTTCGGCATCTACCGGTTCTTCCCAAGGGTGAGAAGGGTCGGGTTCTCCATATCCATAATTAAGTGCAGGCTGAAAATCAAAGTAATTCTTCAGATAGCAACCGTTGCGCTCAAACTTTCCTTTGATGAATTTTGTGGGACAAACCGTCGAGTCGCCAGTCCATATATAACGTTTGCTATAAGCGTTTGTCTCAGCCTTCTGTGATTGAATGAACCATGGATTCTCATTACTGGTATGTCCGGCCACAAGGTCAAGGATAACATGCATACCCATTGCATGAGCTGCGTCGAACAACTCACGTAAATCCTTGTTGGTTCCATACCGAGAAGCAACCTGATAATAATCAACCACATCATATCCTCCATCACGGAAGCGAGATTTGAAACAAGGATTAAGCCAAATGGTATTGCATCCTATTGATTTCACATAATCCAGATGACGAGTGATTCCAGGTATATCTCCTATGCCGTCTCCATCAGAATCCTGAAAGCTGGCAGGGTAAATCTGGTAGATAACTGCCTTGCCGAACCATTCAGGAATAGGCTTGAATGGGGGAGTAGGAATTTCTGTCCTTTGCTCAGAAAAACAAAGGACAGAAAAGGCTGATAATATGCAGAGAAATAATGCTCTCATTTATAATATTATTATTTTAATATCCACATTATCTGATTATTATCGTCTACACCCGAGAACTGACTCTGAACAGCTGCTTTCACATTATCAGAATTATAATCGTATTCATTCTGCGGATACATCCAGCGCAAAGGCATCTTGCTGGTAGGGTCATTTCTGTTCGACTTAGGGTTAATGATAAACTTAGGATAACCTGTACGTCTGTATTCAAAGAAGGCGTTATACGGAGCTTCAAGGAAAGTAGACAGATATTTCTGTACTATAATCTTTTCTATCTTCTGCTCATTGCTACCTGTCAGACTTACTTCCGGCTGAGTCAAATATTCATTAATATAAGCATCAGTGATAGGCATTTTATGATTATACGCTTCGTCGTTAGGTGTATTGTCTGCCGTGAACTTCATGGCAGCGCGTATGCCTTTCTGATAATAATCCTGAGCGTCGCCCTGAATTATTCCTCTTATGGCAGCCTCTGCCAATATGAAATTCATCTCACTATAGCTCAACAGATAAGTTGGTTCTCCTTCTGGTATATTGATATATCGGTCATTTATGGCTGAGGCATTACCCGCCTGCACTTCTTTCTGTATATCAGTATGTATCATTGAAGGTTCTACACCCTTATACGCATCCCAGTTGTCAACGTCTAATGTGGTATTCGATATAGGCTTAGCATAGTAGAATAATCTCCTGTCTTTATAAGCCTTCAGTGAATCAATGACTATGGATGATACAAATGGGAAATTCTTATAGTTGTTGCCTTCCTTATAGAACGGATACTTCTGGCCCGATTTATCAGAATGTACCAACTGCCAGTTGTCGTCATTCGATTCAAACAGAGGTCGGTTGTTTACAATCTGCTGCATACGTTCTTTCACCTTAAGGTTAGTGTTATCCATCTTCTTGTAAAGATTGATAAGCACCTTCAGTTCCAAAACGTTTGCCGCTTTTCTCCATTGTTCTGAATTGCCTTTATATATAGGGTCGCCGTCAAATGAGCCGGCATCCTTCAAAAGCTCGTTAGCTTCATCCAATTCATTAAGAATACCTTCCATTACAGCTTCCTGAGAATCGTATACAGGGTATTTTACATCACTCTCTCCCTGCATGGCCTGAGAGTAAGGCAGGTCGCCTACACGCATACTCAGAGTGAAGAACTTATATGCACGCAGTATATGTCCTAATCCTTTATAAGCGTTCGCTTTTTTATCGGTAGCGAAACTTACCATCTTGTCCACATTGGTAAGAATAGACATATCCGAGAAGGTAGTACGATCCAATTTGTTGTACAGCAAGTCGATATCATTACTTTCACTCCATATGATATATTTGCCAAGCATATCATCCTTCATGAATCCTTTAGGGATATCCTGCGTTTTATAATCACCTCTTGTAGCAATCAGGTTAGTTTTCAGTATAAGCTGTGTTGCCAACATACTTGAAGTAACCTTAGTTGACTCATTAGGGTTGGTGTTATAGTCGCTAAACTTGTCGTCACATCCTGTGGCTGCAAGCATAAGCACTGCTGAAAGACAGCCTGCTATATATTTAGTTCTAGTTTTCATTTCTTTTCTTACTTAAAATGTTAGAATTCAAGTTTAAGATTCACACCTACATAGCGTACGGAAGGCGAGTTAAGATCATCAGTCGCACGGTCTGGGTCGGCGAACTTATAGTCCTTGGTCCATAACAACAAGTTCTGTCCGATAAGAGATACAGAAGAAGATGATAGTCTGCATTTCTTTGAGAATGACTTAGGAATATCATATGTAATAGACACTTCACGAAGTTTGATAAAAGTCTCGTCGGTTATGAACTGTGAGCCTTTACGCCAATAGTTCTTTATGTACTGCTCATAAGAAACAGGAGTAGTGTTTTTCTCGAAAACACGGTCATCGCTTGTTATATTTCCGTATGCATCGTATTTAGCGGAACCAGAAACTACTGTAACTCCGTCTGCCACATAGCTTTTGTTGCCATTTACAACCTCATCATAACGCCATTCATTGTCAGTGTCAGGATGCGCACCTGTTTGCCACAAGTAACGGTTGGTCTTGTTCAGAGAAAGACCGCCTACACGTCCGTCAATACTGAACGATAAAGTAAAGTCTTTGTATTTTAATGTATTTGTCAATCCCCATGTCCAATTCGGGTCCATGTTTCCAACCTTGCTCTTATATTTGCTTAACTGTGGATATCCGTTCGATATTATAACACTTCCATCAGAAGAGCGTTGGAAATCCTTAGCTTCATAGTAGTCTACACGGCTACCTTCATAAACCCAAGGTTTATCTGCCGAATACTTAGGGTCGAGCTTTGAATAATATCGATGTGATAAAGCCCAGTTGGCAACAGCCGTCCAAGTAAAATCCTTAGTTTGTATAGGAGTACCTTCCAATACTACTTCAAAGCCTCTTCTTACATATTCCTCGTCTGTGTTTACCAATACACTTTCAAAACCTGACATTGAGGAGATTGTGGTCTTAATTGTATTATTATAAGTAAGCTTATTATAATATGTAAAGTCGGCCTTCAATCTGTTGTTCAGGAAATGCATTGATGTACCAATTTCGTAAGTACGGTTGGTGATAGGTTTTACGTTACCATACATGCTAACTGGATAGCTTGCAGTGTTCAATCCGTCCCACACGTCATTTTCAACCTTATATGAATTGGCGGTCTCATAAATGCTAAGGTCGCTCTTTGATACTGTCCATGAAGCGCGAAGTTTCCAGAAGTTCATCCATGATGGAAGCTCGAACAATTCAGAAAGCAGTACACTGGCACCTACCGAAGGATAGAAATAAGAATTTGATCCGTCGGGCAGAGTTGACGACCAGTCGTTACGTCCTGTAATGTCAAGATATACAGCGTTGTCATAACCAATAGTTACCTTGCCATATAAACTGTTCACCTGCTTGTTGGCAAGATATGAATCTATAGTAGGACTTGCTACAGACGCTTTCAGAGAATAGAATCCAGGCACTGTGATACCATTCTTTGTAGCTGCATCCATATATTTGTTGCGGTAATAGTATATAGAACCACCCAACAAGCCATCTACGGTGAATTTCTTTATTTTACCCTGTGCTGTAAGTATGAAATCGCCATTGGCTGTAAACGTCTCTTCTGTTTTTTCGTTGTAATAACCTTTATTGGTATTACCCCAATCGCGTGTAGCGTTGATTCCAATCGGAGCGTGTCTTTTTGTTGAATTGATAATATTGTCAAAGCCACCTCTTACTATAGCCTTCAGCCACGGCTTAATTTCGTATGTTAAATTAAGCATTCCGTTATATTTGGAATTATCCCTGCGGTTTATTTTCTCATAAGCCATAAGATACGGGTTATCGTACCATGAGTCACGCATCCAGTTCTGCTTTTCTTCGGGTGTAGCCCAATAGTCCCTATAATCGCGGATATCATATTCAGGTCCGGTCCATACCAAAAGGTTATAAATATAACCCTGGTCATCATAACCTGTTCCGGCGGTCTGTGGCGCAACCATCTTGGTGAATCCCATTGTTCCCTCTACCTTAACCTTTTTGCCTAATCTCATTTCACCACCTACATTATATGTAAATTGTTGTGCTTTGGCGTTAGGGTACTGACCTTTATTATAAAGGTAAGAAAGAGATGAACGGAAGCTACCATTCTCGCCCTGCTGAGTTACGCTGATGCTTGTGTTGCTTATCATGCTGAACTCCGTAAAGTTCTTGAAGTTGTCCTTTCCGGCAGAAACCAACGGTCTTTCAACGAGCTGATAAGTCTTAGGGTCGTATTGCATAGCTGTTCTTCCAATGTCAAGCTTATCACCCCATACCTCGTCATCTACGTTATACTTGCCTCCATATCCTGAGCTGTAAGACGACTGTACCTTCGGTAATGCCAATGTACCGGCGTTTATCATGTTACTACTGTTTACCGTAACAGTAAAACCTTTCTTTTCTGCGCCCTTCTTTGTGGTAATCATTATCACACCGCTACCACCTCTTGATCCGTAAAGAGCTGATGCCGTAGCGCCTTTAAGTACGTCTATCGTTTCAATATCATCCTGGTTTATATCGCTGAGGTTAAGGTTTGTAGGAACTCCGTCCAATACCAGAAGCGGAGTCTCGCCTCTAAGTGAAAGGGTAGGTGCTTCGTTGAACTCTGTTGTGTTAAATACAGTAAGTCCCGAAATACGTCCCGTAAGACTTGTTGCTACGTTTGTTCCTTTTACCTTTTCGAACAAGTCGCCCGATACCTTCTGGGTAGAATAACCCAAAGCCTTTTCCGAGCGTTTCATACCCAATGCCGTAACCACAACTTCATCAAGAGTTTCCTGCATGGGTTTCATCTGCACCTCTTTGCAATTGTCTATGCTGAGGTGTTGCTTTTTATAGCCGATATATGAAAAAGTGACTGTTCCTTTAGCTTTCAGCGTGAACTTACCGTCTACGTCGGTTATGGTTCCATTGCTTCCGCTCTGAACGTTTACACCAATCAATGGTTCGTTGTTTTCATCTACTACTCGTCCTGAAATAACCTTTTCTACCTGATTTTTACTGTTCTTTTCTACAAGCAGAACTTGCCGTCCCGATAATTCATAGGTAAGAGGCAGTCCTTTTAAAACCGCATCCATTGTCTGCTGTATGGTAGCGTTGTTTAAGCTAACAGATACAGCATGATCCAGATAAGGAAGGTTGCTGTTGTAGCCGAAAACATATTTTGAGTTTTTCTCTATGTCACTAAGAACACTACGTAAGCTCTTCTTCTTAACAACAAGAGTGATATTTCCTTCTTCACTGATCTCGATTATTGTTTTCTGTGCAGCTTGAAGTGTTAAAGGAGCAGTAGGGAAAGATAATCCTAAAATTAATCCCACCATGAGTGGTCTCCTAAATAATAATGCATTATCTTTGGAAGTTTTTATGAGTTTATTCATAAATAGTGGATTTTTGTGGTTTGACATTTTGGTGTTAATTCCTTGAATCCCATAGGCGGAAGGCACTGGTACTGTCTTCCGCCTTCATTTTATCGATAATAAAATGAAGGTGGATGTTTTCTTTCAGTCATTATTTTCCATAGGCTTTAATTTTTAAGGTTTGTTAGTCATAAGTAATAATATAATCATTCCCTTTTTTGTCGACTTTAATAGGTGCTATTTGCGATAAGTTATGAAGGAATGTACCCACCGGAACAGAAGTGTCAAGCTTTCCTGATATGCTGATGTCTTGCAATTCCGTCAGGCTATATGAAAGATTCACGTTATACAACTGCTCAACCTGCATCAACAGATCTGTAATGGGCTTTTCTTTCATGACTATCAAACTCTCCTTCCAGGCATTCACTGATTCCAGATCTGCCTTTTTTATCTTACTTATCGCGTTATCATCATCGTATACAAAGCATTCGCCTGGCTCGATTCTTGTAACAGATTTGCCCCCTTTGGGTGAAACCTCTACAATTCCACTTATTAAAGAAACACTCTGTCTTTTCTCTGTAGGAATAGCGTTTACCATATACTCCGTGCCAAGTACTCTGATGGTTAGCTTTCCGGCTTGGGTTATAAATGGAATATCGTTTTTGTGCATTACGTTAAAGTAAGCCTTTCCGTCAACATGCACCTCACGTCGTTCCGCCAAGAAAGGGAATTTCAGATTAGAGCGTCCGCGTAGTAATACCTCAGAGCCATCTGCCATATGAACCTTGACATTACCATTGTCGGGGACTGACAGAGCCAGATCTTTATTTGATGTATAGCTTACATTTACAAAACCGCCTCCTTGTTTTATTCTTAGTTTCATTTGGTCGGGCAAACAATAGATTTCGGCATTGTTGCCCATCTCCATCGTTTCGCCGTCAATATATAATGTAGAGGCTGAAACCTCAGCTGTCGGCAATGCATTCGTGTAATTAGTGATGCCTATTTCAGTATACCTCTTTAATATAGTTGCGCACGCTATAAGCAGCACTATCACGGCAGCCACCATTCCTGTTTTCCGCAAAAGCACTTTGATTCTCGACTTTTTCTCAAAATGGTAATTCTCCTGCTCTATATTGTTCCACATATCTCTTCTCTCTTCTTCCGAAAGAGAAGGTTCATTTTCTTTTAGTAAAAGAATAATTTTATCTATTTCTTCCTTGTTGGTCATAAAATACGGTGTTTATGGGTTCGTTCTATTAATAAGAGAAATTACTCTTGCGGAATGTACTCACTTTTTTAGATTATTTTTTCTTCTTTTGATAAAAAATCACCAATGGCTAAAAAAATCAATCGGCAAATGAGTACATTCTGATTTGTAATCTACTCTATTATAATAGATCACTATGATTTAAACTTAATACATACTATTATGAAAAAACAATTTCTTATTTGTTCACTGCTCTTAGCGTCCATGTCGAGCTTCGGACAGCAGTCAAGCGGTCCGCGCCTAATAATCAGGGCCGATGATATGGGGGCTCTTCATTCTATCAATGTCGCCTGTATGCAGGCTCATAAAGAAGGAATAGTAAAATCTGTGGAAGTTATGCCTGTAGCGTCATGGTTCCCTGAAGCCGTGAAGATGCTGCGTGACTGCCCGACTCTTGATGTAGGCCTTCATCTTGCATTTACCAGCGAATGGGAAAACGTGAAATGGCGACCGCTTACACATTGCCCTGGCTTGACAGACGCCAACGGATACTTCCTGCCAATGATGAAACCCAACGTTCACTATCCGGGGCTTTCGGTACTTGAGAACTCGAATAAATGGACGCTCAAGGAAATAGAGCAAGAGGCAAGGGCACAAATAGAAATGACTCTGCGTAACCTGCCACAGTTGAGCCATATAACAGGCCATATGGGTTCTACTGGATTTACTCCAGAGGTATATGAACTAATAAAAAGGCTGGCTAAGGAATATCATCTTTCTTTGTTGAGCAGCAAGGACAAAACTTATGATTTCTCTTTCAAATTTGTAGACTACGCTGGCGAAAAGCGTACTTTCGAGCAGAAAGAAAAGAGCTTTATAAAGATGCTCCGCGAGTTGCCCGAAGAAGGAAACTTTATCTTCTTGGATCATCCTGTAACACATTCGCCAGAAGTTGAAACTGTTTTCCATATCGGTTATGAAGATGTGGCAGCCGACCGCGAAGGGGTTCTGAAACTCTTTTTAAGTGATAAGGTGAAAAAAGTAATTTCAGAGAGAAATATAACATTGGTTAACTACAATGAACTTTCCAAATCTCTGCCGAGGGCTAAAGCGTCGAATGCGTTAGATAAAGCATTTTCTAAATGGCAGGATATGTTTTTGCAGAAGAAAGAAGACATACACAGCATTATGATAGTACAGCATGGAAATGTCATTAAGGAAAAATGGTTCGGCGATAATTCGGCAGATAAATCGCATGCCATGCATTCGGTGATTAAGACTGTAACTGCCACTGCTGTAGCTATGGCTGTAAATGAAGGATTGCTGAAGTTGGACGACAAAGTTATATCATTCTTCCCTGAGTCTTTGCCCGACACTCTATCACCGTATATGCGTCAGCTGGAAGTGCGTCATCTGCTTACAATGTCATCAGGTCATGATGTAGACCCTACATCATTCGTCAAGCAAAATTATGACAGTTGCCGTATACGTGGTTTCTTCGCAGCTCCGTTGGTGCATAAGCCCGGTACTTATTTTGTATATAACAACCAGTGCAGTTATGTTCTTTCGGCTATACTTCAGAAAGTAACAGGAGAAAAACTGTCAGATTACCTTTATAAGCGACTGTTCCGTCCGTTAGGTATTGTCGGAATAGAATGGAAAGAATCTCCTGAAGGAGTATGCTTAGGTAACGGTGGCTTGAAGCTTAAGACTGAAGACATGGCTAAAATAGGACTTCTTTATCTGAATAAGGGAAATTGGAAAGGCGAACAGATTATTCCAAGCGGTTGGGTAGAAGAAGCCAGCCGTTTTCATGTAGCCTCATGTCCGGCAGGCACACGCCGCGAGGATGTAAAAATCAAACCCGCCTCAAGCGACTGGCTGCAAGGTTATGGCTATCAGCTTTGGCTTTGCCGTCATAATGCATTCCGTGCCGACGGAGCTCATGGACAGTTCATCATCATCTTGCCAGAAAAGGATGCGGTGATAACAGTAACTGCAAACAATGATGATATGCAAGAAGAGATTAATTTGATTTGGAAATATATACTTCCTGCATTGTAAGCAGAAACAAATATAAAGTTCGATAATAGCGGAAACATACATAGTCCGCATCCATTGGTTCTGTTAGAGATATAAAAAACAAAAGCGGCAAAGTGAAATTCACCTTGCCGCTTTGTGATTCCGTTGCGATTCGAACGCAAGACCCACGCCTTAGAAGGGCGTTGCTCTATCCAGCTGAGCTACGGAACCATTCTTGTTTTGTAGTCGCTTATCGATTACGGGTGCAAAGGTACGTATTATTTTTTAATCTGCAAGCGTTGGCCTGATTTTTTTCGTAAAAATGGCGTTTTTTTTGTTCGGAAGGGTTTCTGGAGCGGTTTTTAGAAGATATATCCTTATATTAGCATCACTTTTGATGACATAAACAGAATTAATATGAGAGAAAACATGAAGAGAGTATTGTTTGCTTTATGCAGTTTGTTATTGATGGCGCTTGCTGTCTCGGCACAAGAACCGTGTCCCGAAGTTATTCCTGCCTTACAGCAATGGAAAGGCGGACGTGGAAAAATCGTTTTGCCCGCTCAGGGTCGTATTGTTGTAAGTCCTGCCGATGAGGCTCGGCTTTCGTATGCAGCACGGATATTGGCCGATGACTTGAAGGACATGATGGGATGGAACTACACGGTAGCTGTAGGAAAACCTAAAAGAAACGATATTGTCTTTTCTCTTTCCAAGCCCGACGAGCAGTTGGGCGATGAGGGTTACACCATGAGCATAGGTAATACTGTAAGCATTGCGGCTCCAACTGCCAAGGGGGTGTTCTGGGGTACTCGCAGCTTGCTGCAGATTCTATATAACAAGAAGGGCGAATTGCCGAAAGGTGAGGTGCGCGACTTCCCTTCGTTCCCTAACCGCGGATTCATGCTCGATGTGGCCCGTAAGTTCTTTACGATGGACTATCTGAAACAATACGTGAAAATACTTTCGTTCTATAAGATGAATGAGTTTCAGATTCACCTTAACGATAACGGATTCCCTCAGTTCTTTAATAACGACTGGAACAGCACTTACGCTGCTTTCCGCTTAGAGAGCGACCGTTTCCCCGGACTTACGGCTAAAGACGGCTCTTACACTAAGAAAGAGTTTACCGAACTTCAGCGTATGGGTATGGAGTATGGCGTTAATGTGATTCCGGAGATTGACGTTCCTGCGCATTCGCTCGCTTTCGTGCATTATAAGCCCGAGATAGGAAGTAGGGAGTACGGCATGGACCATCTTGATATTCATGAGGAAGAGACTTATACCTTCCTTGATGCCCTGTTCGATGAGTACATCACCGGCGAGAATCCAGTGTTTGTGGGTCCCGACGTGCATATCGGTACCGATGAATATAACAAGAAAGAAGCCGAGCAATACCGCTACTTTACCGACCGCTATCTTAAATACATAGAAAGTCGTGGTAAGACTCCTCGCATGTGGGGCGGTTTGAAATGGCTTCCCGGCAAGACTCCTGTAAAGGCCAAGGGTGTTACGGTCAATGCATGGTCGTACGACTGGGTTGACCCAGAGGTATCGTTGAAAGACGGATATAAACTGATAAATACCTGCGATACCTATTTATATATAGTTCCTGGAGCCGGATATTATCGTGAGTTCCTCGATGCCAAATGGATTTACGAGACTTGGACCCCGTGGCTTATGAATAGAAAGCAAACACTTCCAGATGGTACTCTGGGTGTGCTGGGCGGTATGTTTGCCGTGTGGAACGATAAGTGCGGCAACGGCATCTCAGAGCAGGATGTGCATTTGCGTTCTTTCCCTGCCGTACAGGTGTTGGGCGAGAAATTGTGGCGTGGAGTGAATAAGGCTGTGCCTTTCTCTGACTTTGAAGCTTTGTGCCAGCAGATGCCCGAAGCTCCGGGAGTCAACTTGTTGGCACGCGTGCCTCATGGTACTACTCGTCTTACTGCCGAAGGAGAAGTGAAGTCGCTCTGCGGTACAGATACCATTCGTACTTCGTTGCCCGAGGTGGGATATCCTTATACAGTATCGTTTAGAGTTTGCCCCGATAAGGATACTAACGTAAGCGGAGTATTGTTCAGCGGACCACATTCTAAGGTTTATGTCAACTGGGAGAATACGGGTCATATAGCTTTCAGCAGAGATGGCTATGTGTTTGAGTTCGATTCTTTCCGTCTGCCGGTAGAGAAGTGGACTGACATCCGCATTGAGGGCGATTACAAGGGAACGTCTTTGTACGTAGACGGACAGTTGGTTCAGCGCCTTGAAGGACGTTATAAGAAAGTATACAATGCGCAGCATAAGCGCATGGATTATATGAGCTATCAAGAAACACTTATCTTCCCGTTGCAGCATATAGGAGATACGCTGAACGGCTTTAAAGGAAAGATAGCCGATGTTTTAGTAATTAGAAAATGAAAGATTTGTTTATACACAAAGTAGCTGGTTTTATAGACGAGAACAGATTATTCGATTTTTCCCGTTGTATTGTTGTGGCGTTGAGCGGTGGTGCCGATTCTGTGGCACTGCTGCGCGTGTTGCTTCAGTGCGGTTATCAGTGCGTGGCGGCTCATTGCAATTTCCATTTGCGTGGCGATGAGTCGATGCGCGATGAGGAGTTCGTTCGTGCGCTATGCCGTGAACAGCAAGTGCCGCTTGAGGTGGTGCATTTCGATACTGCCGATTATGCTCGTCAGAATAAGGTGTCGATAGAGATGGCGGCACGCGAGCTTCGCTATCGGTGGTTCGATGAAATTCGTGCTAAGCATGACGCTCAATCAATTGCCGTAGCCCATCATCGTGACGATAGTGTAGAGACATTCCTGCTCAACTTGGTGCGTGGTACCGGCATTAACGGACTTACCGGTATTTCTGTGGTCAATGGTAATGTGGTGCGTCCCTTGCTTTGCGTAAGCAGAGAAGAAATACTGCAATATTTGGAGAAACTGCATCAGCCGTATGTTACTGATAGTACCAATTTGGTTGACGACTATACGCGTAACAAGATTCGTCTTAATATCCTTCCGGCGTTGGCCGAAATAAACCCTTCGGTTTCTGATAGCATAGCCGAAACGGCTCGTCGCCTGATGGATGTGCATGCCGTATATAGTCGTGCCATGTTTGATTCCTGCCGTAGGGTTACGTTGGCCGATGGAAGTATCTCTGTTCCGTTGTTGCTCAGTGAGGTAGCGCCTCAGGCAGTGCTCTTCGAGTTGCTCCGTCAGTATGGAGTAAACGCTTCGCAGCTTCACGATATTCTTCGCAGCATGGAGAAAGGAGAGTCGGGCAGACGCTTTTATACCTCGGTTTACGAGCTTCTGCTTGATAGGGATGTATTGCTGATACGCAGTAGCGAGCGCGAAGAGAAACCACTCGTCTTGGTGCAGGAGGTGATTACCGTAGACGATGATTTCTGTGTACCTCGCGATAAAGGCATAGCGTGCCTTGATGCTGATAGCCTTCCGCAGGGAGAGGTAACGATGCGTGTATGGCGTAGCGGCGACCGCTTCGTGCCCTTCGGTATGAAAGGGTTTAAAAAGGTAAGAGACTATCTGCGCGACCGTAAGCAGTCGCTTTTTGAGAAAGAGAGTCAGCGTGTGGTATGCGTGGGCGATGAGATAGTATGGTTGGTAGGCGAGCGCACCGACAATCGTTTCCGTGTAACGTCAAACACGCGTAGAGTGCTCAAATTGTCAGTGCAAATACCCAATTGTGGTGATTGATGATGTTGAAATTAATTTGTTACTTTGCAACCGATAAAAAATATGAATTCCTTTAGAATATATAATATGTGTAATCCAAGAATGTTTAAGCCTACCGATAAGATGAGCGATCTAATCTGTAAGAACTATGCGTTGCTGCAGGTGTTGAGTCGTTTCGGGGTGTCTTTGGGCTTTGGCGATAAGACTGTAGACGAGGTGTGCCGCATGAATGGGGTAGACTGCTCTACGTTTCTTGCCATAGTCAATTTCCTTACAGAAGACCATAATAGGGTAGAAGATCATCTGAAAGACATTTCAGTAACTGCGCTGATGGATTATTTGCAGAGCGCCCACACATACTTCCTCGATTTTCAGTTGCCCGCCATACGCAAGAAACTCATCAAGTCGCTCGATTTCAGTACAAAGAACGAAGTAGCCTTCTTGATACTTCAGTTCTTCGACGATTACGTAGGCGAGGTACGTAACCACATGGAATACGAGAATAAGAAAGTGTTCGCTTATGTTAGGGCATTGCTCGCTGGAGAGCACACTACAGAATACAATATCGGCGTTTTTGCTCGTCATCACGACCAGGTTAACGCCAAGCTGACCGAATTGAAGAATATTATCATTAAATATTATCCGGCCAACGGCGACAACCGACTGCTTAACGCTACGTTGTTCGATATTTTTAGCTGTGAAGAAGATTTGGCATCGCACAACCGGGTAGAAGATTACTTGTTTGTCCCTGCTATTATGGAACTTGAAAAGAGGGATAACAACAATGAAGTTTCAAGATAAGATTTTAATAGCTGTGGCCGAGTCGTCGGTCATAGTGCGTAGCGGGCTGGTGTCTGTGCTAAAGCGCTTGCCCGATATGGAGGTAGAGGTTGTTGAGGTAACTTCTAAAGACGGCATCCGTCACTGCATGGAGATGCATACTCCGCAGATATTGATTGTGAATCCGCAGCTGGAGGGATGGTTCGATGTAGATGCATTTCGCCAATGCTATAAGCAGGACGTAAAGTTGGTTTCGCTGCTTTGCTCTATGGTAGACAGCAGTCAGCTAAAGGGTTACGATGAACGTGTCACGCTGTTCGATGACATGGCATCGCTCGAAAAGAAGATTACCGAATTGCTAAATATAGCCGATGAAGAGGAGCCCGACCAAGACGCCCTCAGTCAGCGCGAAAAAGAGATAGTGGGCTGCATTGTCCGCGGCATGACCAATAAAGAGATAGCCGAGAAACTGTTTATCTCTGTGCATACCGTAATGACCCACCGTAAGAATATAACGCGCAAGCTACAGATACACTCGGCTGCCGGCTTGACTATCTATGCCATAGTAAATAAGTTGGTAGAGCTGAGCGAGGTAAAGGTTCAAGAGTAACCTAAGTCAAATACCGGAATTTGGGTATTGCGGAGGTGAACTAAACCACCTACCTTTGCAGTGTTAGTCATATTGAAATTACGTAAACCACAAAAGTAAAAGTTAGTTATTAGTTGGCACACCCTACGAAGTGATTCGTGGGGTGTACGCGCATATATACGGTTTATTCGTCATCGTGTCACCACCTCATAATCAGCTTCAAAGTAAAGCGTCGTTACATCATAGAATAGCACACCTAACGTTCCTCTGTTAAATCCGTAAAAAAGTAAAGACTGGTGAGTACAATTTAAGAGTTCGCTTGTATTGTTTATGTAAGTACCCTAACAACGCTATTAAGACATGGGAAAAGACAACAGAACGATATAATCAAATAGACTAACATATCAGTATTATGAGAAAAACAAATCTTTTAATCGGACTACTATTCCTATCTACCTCCCTATGGGGACAAGACCCTTGGAAAATCACTGTTTCAGATGTCCGGACAGACAATTACTACGGAGTGACTGTCGGCAACGGCATGCTTGGCATCGTGTCGTCGCCAGAACCGCTACGCACAAACAACGTGGTGCTGGCAGGAAGCTACGACAAATACGGGCGTGGACGTGTAAGCAACTTCCTTAACGGCTTCAACATGCTTAACGGCTCTATATCAATAGACGGCAATCGTATAAACCGCAACAACATTTCCGGCTTCACACAGACCCTGGACATGAAGAAGGCGACATTCACCTCACACTTCACATACGCCGACAAGGCAGACATTACCTGTTCATATCTCGCACTGAGACAGTTGCCTTATTGCGCCATGATGGTAGTAGAAGTAGAGCCAAAGGCAGACATCACTATTGCTGCCGTCAACACTCAAGAAACGCCTGACGCCTTTCGAGACGGTCGGATGTTCTACAACGAGATAAACCGCAGACATGCAGCCATAAAACTGCTGACCACACAAGCCAAAAGTCCGACAGGACGACTCACCGTATGTGCCTCATCGGCTTTCATGTTCCCAGAGAAAGCTGGCGAAGAGCCACGCGTCATACACGCAACACACAACAGTAATAGCCACCAGACAAGCTTCTCGCGCAAGCTGCGAAAGGGGGAAACATATCGTTTCTGCATAGTAGGCTCAACACTGACATCAGCCCATCACCCCGATCCGATGAACGAAACAGAGCGCCTCACAGTCTTCGCCTGTCTTGAAGGCTACGACCGCCTTATGGCGCGCCACCTGTCTTTATGGGACGACCTGTGGAGCAGCGACATTATAATAGACGGCGACGCACAGGCACAACAAGACATCCACAACATGATATACCACCTTTACTCCTTTGTACGCGAAGGATCCGAACTCTCCATCTCGCCGATGGGCCTGTCCGGCTTAGGCTACAACGGGCATGTCTTCTGGGACGCTGACACATGGATATTCCCAGCCCTGCTGATGTTAAAGCCACAATTAGCAAAATCGATGATAGAGTACAGGTACAACCGCTTACAGGCAGCCAAAGAGAACGCGTTCGAACATGGTTTCTCAGGAGCCATGTTCCCCTGGGAAAGTGCAGATAGCGGCTTTGAAGAAACACCTGTATGGGCACTTACCGGAACCTTTGAACACCACATCACCGGATGTGTTGCCATGGCGGCATGGAACTATTACCGCGTCACACAAGACAAAACATGGCTGAGAGAGAAAGGCTATCCCATCTTGAAGGCTACCGCCGACTTCTGGCTCAGCAGGGTAGAGAAAGATGCAGATGGCAGCACTTGCCACATACGCAACGTGGTGGCTGCCGACGAATGGGCAGAAAACGTAGACGACAATGCCTTTACAAACGGAGTGGCGAAACAGAATCTTGCAGCAGCCTCACAAGCCGCAGCACTGTTGGGAGAACCCGTAACGTCGGCATGGGACGAGATAGCGGAGAAAATTGTCGTGCTTTCATTTCCTGACGGCGTGACACGCGAACACTCACAATACGACGGAGCCAACATAAAACAGGCAGATGTAAATCTTCTCGCCTATCCGTTGGGACTCATCACAGACCCACACCAGATAGAGAAAGACCTGGCTTATTACGAGACAAAAGTGCCGGAAAAGAACACACCAGCCATGACACAAGCCATCTTCTCCCTCTTGTACTCACGTCTTGGAAATGCCGACAAAGCCGCACACTTCTTCAAAGACGCCTACATACTTAACCTCAACCCACCGTTCAGAGTGATAGCAGAGACAAAAGGAGGCACAAACCCCTACTTCATAACTGGCGCAGGAGGCGTCTTGCAGGCCGTGATGATGGGCTTCGGCGGACTTGCCATCACAGACGGCGGCATAACTCAAGAAAAGCAAGGCGTGCTGCCTCCGCACTGGAAAGCCCTTACTCTGAAAGGTATTGGACCAAAAGCAATGGTATACTCGCGTAAGAGGTAGGCTGAATGTGCTGACGCAACTTCGTCATGGCACGATGTATAAGATTTCTCGTTGATTGATAGTTCATGTCCAACAGTACAGAAAGCTCATTCAACGGGATTTCTTGTATATAATGTAGATATATAGCCTCGCGCTGCCGGTCTGTAAGTTCGTCCAAAGCCTTTAACAGTTGTTGCCTCGTCTCTTCTTCCTCACAACATCCGCAAGACGAGTCTTCTTCATAAAGTCTTTGCGAGAGCAGGTCTATCTTGAAACGCACGCCGTCTCCATCTTCCAAAGAGAGCGTGACATGAGTATGTAGCAGGTTTAGCAAAGTGTGTTTAAGGGTCACAAAAAGATATCCTTTTATCATTACATTTTCACGCAACGACAGCCTGTTTTTATACAACTTTACAAAAACATCCTGGATGGCGTCTTTTACCAATTCGGCATCAGACGTCATTTTGCATCCATAGGCATACATGGCATCGGCATACTCTTCAAACAAGCAGGCGAACGCTTCCTTGTCTGAAGACAAAAAAGCTTGCCACAGTTCCTGGTTCGATTGAAACGTCCTTTTACTCCTTACACTCATAAAAGACAAGAATTATATACCTCTTAAAGCACAAGTTTCGCACATCGCAGACGTGCGAAGCCACAATTACAATATACAAAGTTATACATTAATTCTGCACAATTGTAACTCGCACAGCCATTTTCCCTGACTTCGTCATCGTGTAACCCAAAAATCTTCGTCAAAGAGTTTAGCTGTTTTCTGATGCCTTGCCATCTGGTTTTTTGAGTGACGAAGTCATGGTGTACGCGCTATATGCGGTTTATTAATCTTATTTCACTTTAAGTTTTTTCACTTTTTATGGTATTGTTTTTACATTTGCCGCATATTTCAAACGTTGCCATAAGATTGTAATCTATTTGGCAGCGTTCTTGGCAGAATACAAACGAACTAACAACAATAACTAAAAATAGAAAAATGAAAGTCGGATTGTTTATACCCTGCTATATCAATGCCGTTTATCCCGAGGTGGGAGTCGCTTCGTATAAACTGCTTAAGAGCTTAGGGGTTGATGTTGATTATCCGTTAGACCAGACCTGCTGCGGACAGCCTATGGCAAACGCTGGTTTTGAGGATGAATCTAAAAAAATGGCTGACCGTTTCGACGATCTGTTTAAGGATTATGATTATGTAGTAGGCCCATCGGCCAGCTGCGTGGTTTTCGTGCGCGATCATTACGGCAATCTTCTTGCCGAAAAGAAGCATCGCTGCGCTACCGAAGAGAGAATCTACGATATCTGCGAGTTTATCCATGATGTGATTAAGCCTACCTCTCTGCAGGCTTCCTTCCCTCATAAGGTGAGCATACAGAACAGTTGCCACGGCGTGCGCTTGATGCATCTGTCTTCGCCTTCAGAACTGAACGTTCCTTATTACAACAAGTTGCGCGATTTGCTTTCGCTCGTAAAAGACATCGAGGTGGTAGAACCTGAACGTCCCGACGAGTGCTGCGGATTCGGCGGTATGTTTGCCGTAGAGGAGCATAGTGTGTCAGGACGCATGGGCCGCGATAAGGTGAAACGTCACATGGATACCGGAGCCGAATACATAGTAGGTGCCGACAGTTCATGCCTTATGCATCAGTCGGGCATCATTAAGCGCGACAATCTTCCTATCAAAACCATTCACATAGTACAAATATTAGCTGCAGGATTATGAGTACAAAACATGCAGAAGCTGCCGGCAAATTCTTAAAGAATAAGACTTTGGCCTCATGGCACGATGAAACGCTTTGGATGGTGCGTGCCAAACGAGATAAAATGGGTAAAGCAGTGCCCGAGTGGGAACTCTTGCGCGATATGGCATCTGCCATAAAGATGTATAGCAACAGTCATCTGGACTTGCTGCTGCAAGAGTTCGAGAAGAATGCTTTGGCAAACGGCGCTCAAGTGCATTGGGCTAAGGATGCCGAGGAGTATTGCTCCATCGTTTACGATATTTTGAAGAGTCATAAGGTAAAGCACTTCGTTAAAAGTAAATCTATGCTGGCCGAAGAATGCGGTCTGAACGATTTTCTTATAGAGAAGGGCGTAGATGTGGTAGAAACCGATTTGGGCGAGCGTATTTTGCAGCTCATGCACAAGAAACCAAGTCACATAGTTATGCCTGCCATACATATTAAGAAGGAAGAGATAGGCGAGCTTTTTGTTAAGGAGATGGGTACCGAGCCGGGTAATAACGACCAGACTTATCTTACTCATGCTGCCAGAAAGAACCTCCGTCATAAGTTCCTTCAGGCTGAGGCTGCCATGACAGGGGCGAATTTCGCCGTGGCTTCTACGGGCGAGTGTGTGGTTTGTACCAACGAGGGTAATGCCGATATGGGAACTTCGCAGCCCAAGTTGCAGATTACCGCTTTCGGTATGGAGAAGATAGTGCCCGACCGTGAGGCACTTGGTGTCTTCACCCGTCTGTTGGCTCGTTCGGGCACAGGTCAGCCTATCACCACATATACTTCTCATTACCGTAAACCTCGTAATGGGGGAGAGTTGCATATCATAATCGTAGACAACGGCCGTAGTCAGATTCTTGCCGATAAAGACCATGTACGCACGCTCAACTGCCTTCGTTGTGGCGCTTGCATGAACACGTGCCCTGTATATCGTCGTTCGGGCGGATACTCGTACACCTACTTTATTCCGGGTCCTATCGGAATAAACTTGGGTATGCTTAAAGCTCCTCGTAAGTACTACGATAACGTATCGGCTTGCTCATTATGCTATTCATGCCAGAACGTTTGTCCCGCCAAAGTCGATTTGGCCGACCAGATTTACCGTTGGCGACAGAAGTTGCACGGTTTAGGTGTAGCCAGTCCGTCCAAGCGCATTATGTCGGGTGGTATGAAATTCCTTATGGAGCGTCCGGGCTTGTTCAACTTTGCTTTGCATGAAGCCCATCTGGCTAATCATTTGCCACAGTGGATGGTAAACAACAGCCTGAACGCTTGGGGCGAGGAACACGATATGCCTCAATTCTCGAAAGAGAGCTTTAATGATATGTGGAAGAAAAACAAGGTGAAATAAAACGATAGCGAAATGAGCAGTAGAGAAGAAATATTGCAGAATATACGTAAAAATACGCAGGTGCGTTATGAGAAGCCCGACCTTACAGCCTTAGAGCATGAAGCTTTGAAGTACTCCGACCCTATAGAGCAGTTCTGTAAGGTGATGACTATGGTGGGCGGTCAGGCAGTAGTGTTGGCTCCCGGTCAGAACATCAACGATGTGATTCGCGCCAATTATCCCGAAGCCAAGCGCATAGCTACGGTTATGGACGAGGTGCAGTGTGCCGATGGCGTACAGAAGATAGACTGCGCTACCTTTCATCCCGACGATGTAACCTCTTCAGCCGAGCTTGACGGAACAGACTTGGCCATAGTAGATGGCAGACTTGGCGTATGCGAAAACGGTGCCGTATGGATACAGCAGGATGTAGAGCAGCGTGCCATCTATTTCATATCCGAAGCCCTGGTTATAGTACTCGACCGTAACAACTTGGTAAACAACATGCACGAGGCATACCGCCGCATCGATACCGGCAATTACGGTTACGGTGTATTCATCTCTGGTCCGTCAAAGACAGCCGATATAGAGCAAGCCCTCGTAATGGGTGCCCACGGTGCACGTACCGTAACAGTTATTTTAGTATAAAGTACTGCCGTAAGGTAGTGTGTAGAAATAGCAAAGAAGGTGTATCATAACTGTTATCATCTAAAATAGCGAGGATATATCATAGCTTATGTCATCAATAAATAGCGAATATATATCATAATTGATTACCGTCTTAAAATAGCGGGCTGAAAGCCCAGTAAGTACCTAGCCTAGGGCAATGCTCTAGGTATTAGGTATATAGACAAAACGCCCTGAAAGGGCAAAAGTAAGAACGTGTATGTTTGTGTGATTACTTTTGCTTTTACAGGGCGTATTAATATATTACACTAATAAGTTCAATTTTTCGGCAATTATAGCCTTAAAAGCCTCTTTCATTTTGTCTGGCACTGTTTTATCACTCGTCGGTTTTAGTCATTGGCACGACACCAATCTCACTGCCAAAGAGATTCAATATCTGATTCACCTTGTCAAGACGCAAAGTCTGCTTACCCTGCTCTAATTCTCGAACAAGGCGCAAACCGACTCCCGATTTTTCGGAGAGTTCCACCTGCGTAAGATTATATTGCTTACGCATAGCTTTCACATATTTAGAAAGTATTGTCTGTTCCATAAATGCAATAAATTATACCCTATCGGGTACAAATATAATAAATGTTTTTAATTTTACACCTTATCGGGTATAATCTTGTTGTTTTAGTATATATTTTACACCCTATCGGGTATAAAATCAACAGCCGTTTGTTTACGTTACATAATGCAAATAATACTATTTAATAGCAAAATGTTAAATCTTCAAGAATAATACTGAGCCTGAGGTGGTGTTCGCAAATATAACATACATAAAACACATCGAAAAATAACGCAAAAAACATTGCGATGATTCAACCGACAGAATGCGATGAGTCAACTGAAACATCGCATTCTTTCCATGAGAACATCGCATTCTTTTTCTACCCCATCAGAATGTACTGTAACAAATTTATAGCTTAGCTAATACATGAACAAAAAATACCTAAAAGTAGCGATTGTGCCGCAAAAAACACGGCAGTAATTTTGCATCCGACAAACAAGGACTGAATAAAATAGACTAAATGAGACTACTATCACTACTTTCGGTTATGTTAATCAGTATAGCTAGTTACTCACAAACAGCTACACTGAAAGGACGAGTTCTCAATCGGAAAACAAAGACTCCGATAGAGTACGCTGCCGTCGTTTTAGGCGAAGGAACCGGAGTCGGCTCGGTGTCCGACTCGAAAGGTACGTTCAGAATCACGAATGTTTCAATAGGTGAATATATACTTAAAGTCTCTTGCCTGGGATACGTCACCCAGAATGTGAAGGTGTACGTATCTAAGGCGAAGACTAACGATGTGACCGTATATCTGCCAGAGATGAGCTTGGCGATAGACGAGGTAACCGTAACGGCACGACGTAAAACGGAAGATGCTACTACCGCTTACACCATCGGCCGTACGGCTCTCGACCATCTGCAGGCGGTGAGCGTAGCGGATGTGATGAGTCTTCTGCCGGGAGAACGCACCAACAACTCGTTTAAGCTGACCGACGGAAGTAGTCATGCTGTAACTTTGCGAGGTACATCTGGCGAAGACGGAACTCCCGGATTCGGTACTGTGGTAGAGATAGACGGAGCGCGTGTATCTACCAACGGCGTAACTAAAATGGCGGCTACAGATACTCGTAGCATTGCAAGCAATAATATAGAGAGTATAGAGGTGGTGACCGGTGTACCCTCTGTAGAATACGGTGACTTAACAAACGGAGTGGTGAAAGTAAAGACCTTCCGTGGTAAGACTCCATTTATGATAGAAGCTGGCGTTCGTCCTAATACTCAAGTATATTCGTTCTCTAAAGGATTCGATTTAGGAAAGAAGAAAGGTGTGATTAACGCCTCTTACGAGCGTGCCCGTTCTACCGCCGATTTGGCATCGCCTTATACATCGTATGTGCGAAACGCCATCACCCTGAAGTACTCTAATACCTTCCGCACAGCCCGACATAAGCTGGTGGATTTCGACTGGAGCGTAAACGGAAATATAGGCGGATATAACAGTAAGTCCGACCCCGACGCTTACAGAGAAACCTATACCAAATACCGCGACAACGCTTTGCGTAGCAGTCTGTCGGTCAACTATCTGGCTAATTCGCCGTGGCTTTCAAGCCTTAACGCCGGAGTCTCTTTATCTTACTCCGATACACGTTCTGAGGGTAAGGTAGCGCAGTCGGCAGCTTCGGCTCAGCCCTCTATGCACTCTACCGTAGACGGATATTTCGTAGGCGAAAAGTATGATGATAACCCTAATGCGTCTATTGTACTGCTGCCGGTAGGATATTACTATTATACAGGTATAGAAGATAGCAAGCCGCTGAACTATAGAGCGTTCCTTAAGGCACGCTGGTCGCACCGCTTCGGTAAACTAAGCAGCCATCTGTTGCTTGGTAGCGAGTTTAAAGGCGACGGTAACTTGGGCCGTGGAGAGTATTACGACGATATGCGTACGGCTCCTACATGGCGTGAGTATCGCTATGACGACCTGCCGTTTACCAACAACCTTTCGCTCTATGCCGAAGAAGAGTTGCGCATACAGTTTCCTCATTCGCACCTTCGTCTTAAAGCCGGTGTGCGTCAGGATATGACATTCATCAAGCAGTCTATATACGGTACCGTTAGCAGCTTGTCGCCTCGCTTCAATGCCAGCTATACGTTTGCCGAGAATCCCGACGCATTCGTAAAGAGCGTTACACTTCGTGCAGGTTGGGGTAAGGCGGTTAAGCTACCCTCGTTCGATATGCTTTATCCGCGCACTACGTATGTAGACCGTCTGGCTTTCGCTCCGGGCACTATGGCCGATGGTACCACTTACTACGCCTATCATACTGAAACAAATACGGCGGTGTATAATCCCGACCTGAAGTGGCAGTATAACATTATGCGTGAGTTGGGTATCGATGCTCGCCTAAAGGGTGTGCGTATGCAGCTGTCGTTCTATTACAACACTATGCGTAGTCCTTACTCAAGTGCGGGGCGAATGTATCTTCCGTTCAACTATAAATTGACTACCCAGACTGCCCTCGAAGGCTGTACTATTCCGTCGGCCGACCGTCGTTATGAGATTGATCAGACTACGGGAGTGGTTACTGTGCACGATAAGACCGGTGCTAATCCATCACAAGAGTTGGGCTACACCGTGATAAATGACTGGAAGACTCGCTCTTACAGCATAAACAGCTCGCCTTCAAAGCGTATCGGACTGGAGTGGGTGCTCGATTTCGACCGTATCAAGTCGCTTAACACAAGCGTTCGTCTCGACGGAAAATACTATTATTACCGTAGCGTGAGAGAAGAAATAATCCCGTCGTCGTCAACCCTTACCTCTGCCGATGGACAGCCCTATAAATACGTAGGCTATTATGTGGGAGGAGCTTCGGCTTCTAACGGCATGGAGACCCGTAACCTTAATACCAACCTTACCATAACCACCCATATTCCACGCATACGTATGATATTCTCATTGCGTGTAGAGGGAACCTTTATGCGTTCTCAGCAGAGACTGAGTGAGTACGGTGGCGGTACACGTAGCTACGTGTTAGACAGTCAGAGCAGTAACTTGCCATCGGTTGCTGGAGGTAGCATCTACGGAGGCGATAAATATGTGGTAAGTTATCCGCTTTACTACACATCGCGCGATGATATGAATACTCAGGTGCCGTTTCTTGAAAAGTATATTTGGGCAAGCCAGAACGATAAGCAGCTGTATAACGACCTTAGCAAATTATTGGTGAAGAGTACTACGGGATATATCTTCAAAGAGTGGAGCTACTCGCCATACTTCTCTGCCAACTTAAACATAACAAAAGAGATAGGCAGAAACGTAAGTCTGTCGTTCTACGCCAATAACTTTTACGATACCCTGCGTAAGGTAAAAGCTCACCATACAGATACAGAGATGAGCCTGTATAACTCGGCTTTTGTTACCCCGTTCAACTACGGAGTATCGCTGAAACTGAAATTATGAATCAATAGGAGTTTTAATTTAAATAGTGAGAAAAGATGAAAACTAAGATTTATTTGTTCGCTAGCCTGCTGTTGGCAGTGCTTTGCTTTGCTTGTAGTGATGATAATGGGGGAGGGGTTCAGACCACTGCCGTAACTATATCGCTTAATTATCCTGATGGCATCAATGCCAAGGAAGGTGTGAAGGTGACTATCAGAAACACCGTTACCGACGCTTCTTTCGACGCTACCACCGATGCCAACGGAGGTGTTTTGTATCAGTTGCCCGCCGGTGTATACGAGGCTTCGGCTTCAGAATCTCGTCCTGGCGACTATGAGACTTACTTGTATAACGGTATAAACAGCGCTATTACCGTAACAGAAGGTACTCCGGTATCGGCTAAAATAGATATGACAGAGTCTAAGTCGAGCGCCTTGCTTATCAAGGAACTCTACATTGGCGGTTGCCCTGACGATGCGGGCGGTAAAGGATTCGCTTTCGATCAGTCGGTTATTCTGTACAACAACTCATCAAAGTCTATCGACTTGAAGGAAGTGGCATTCGCTATCGTAAATCCGTATAACGCTACAGAAAATAACAAGGATTATGAAAATGAAGTTCTGAAATACGAAAACGAAAATTGGATTCCCGCAGGTATGGGTCTTTGGTACTTCCCTAATTCTGTAGTACTTGAGCCGGGAAAACAGATTGTTGTGGTACATTCAGGAGCCATCGATAACACTGTGACTTACTCTCAGTCTATCAATTATGCTAATGCCGACTATTACGCTTGCTACAATCCTGAAATAGGATGGAAGAATAAGTTGTATTATCCGGCGCCTTCGGAAGCTATTCCTACTTCTCATTACCTGAAAGGTATGGCTTGGGGACTTGGTAACGCATGGGTACTCAGTCAGTTGAGTCCGGCTTACTTCATTTTCCATTCTACTGATGGTACTGCGCTTAAAGACTTTGTAGACAGCAAAGACAATGAAGATAACTACGGAGGTTCGACTTCAATGAACCGTAAGAAAGTTCCCGTAGACTGGATTATAGACGGTATCGAAGTATTTCAGAGTGGTAAGGCTGGTCAGAAGAAACGTCTTACCGCAAGCGTTGACGCTGGTTACGTAAACCTCACTAACAAGCAGGGACATACCCTCTACCGTAACGTAGATAAAGATGCTACTGAAGCTTTGGCAGAGAACGCCGGTAAGATAGTATACAACTACAGCCTTGGATTCGACGGATCTACAGACCCAAGTGGTATTGATGCCGAAGCTTCTATCAAGAATGGCGCACGCATCATCTATAAAGACACCAATAACTCTACAAACGACTTCCACGAAAGAGTTAAGTCATCTTTAAGAAACTGATAAATAAAGAATTATAATGACCGATAGTCCTTATATAGCAATTTTGGCGTGGATAGGTGGAGTGTGCAGCTTCACCTTATCTCCGCTGCATGCTGCTGAGCCTGAAAAGCGTCACGTGGATTTCCGTGCCGAGGAGCATATGCAGGTGGCTCCAATTACGGGCAACGCAGCTTTTCTGACAGACATGCTCGTGCCTAAGATTTCGTATTTCGAAGTGGCTGGGCAGAAGCAGAACGGAAAGTTCATCAATGCCTCTCAGTCGGACGATAGCTTTGCGTACCGTATCTCAGCCGGTAGCTATTATAAGCTGAACAAGCGTATCATGCTGTATGGTGCAATAGACTATACATCTTTTACGGGACAGAATATGTCGGGTTCCGCCTTTATACAAAGCGGAACCACGCCTTTCGATATAGTTGAGGCCGATGACGCCAATAAAGGACGTAAGCGGCTCGATTCATATCACCTGCAGGGCAAGTTGGGCTATCGGGCTACTGATCGCTTCCGCCTTGGAGCGGGCATTGACTATACGGCAGCCAATTACGCCAAGCACAAGGACCTGCGTCACAAGAATACGCTGATGGATATGCAGGTATCGGTGGGTGCCAACTGGGATGCACTGTCGTGGATGACTGTGGGAGCCTCTTATAACTACCACCGTAACAACGAGGCGATAGAGTTTAATACCTATGGCAATAAAGACGTGCAGTATTATTCGCTCATCAGCTTTGGCAACTACTTCGGTAGTCGTGAGGCGTTTGGCGATTCGGGTTATACGTACGGACGCACTCCGCTGTTCACTCAGACACACGGAGGGGCGTTGCAGCTGGAGTTGCATACTGCGGCGTGGCGTTTCTTAAGCGAGGTGTATTACAACTCGGCAAGCGGTCGCTTTGGTAACGGTTCATCTACATCGGTGGTATATACGCATCACGATGCCGATGAGATGGGATATCGTGGCCGTGCCGTTTTAGGTAAAAAGCATAAGTTGCTTCATGTAGTAGACCTGAAGGTGAGCAATGAAACGCTGAAGAATTATGAGAACTCTTTCAGATCGTCGACCGACGCTAATAACGTAACTCAGATAGTTTATTACGGTAGCAACGAGGTACTGAAGCGTAATACGTTTCTGACCGAAGCCGCCTATACCGCTTATATAGGTAGCGAAGGCGGATATGCCGCTTGGAAAGCTGGAGCCGTGGCTTCTTATTTGCATCGCACTACGGATGTGAATGTATATCCGTTCTATCGTAACCAGACAGTGCATAGTATTAACGTGGAGGCATTCGGTCAGCGCAACTGGGCGCATAGGCAGAATATGTACAGCCTTGGCGTAAGTGCCGGATATGGAAAGGGTGGGGGAACTCCGAAAGAAGACGGATTGTACGCTACCCCAGGTAGTAATCAGAAATCGCCTACAAGCAGAGACGATTTGCTTATGCACGATTATGAATACCTAACCGCCTCACGATACAGTGCCGGTGTAGATTTTACATTCGAACACCTGCTATCGCACAGAAAGATGGCGGTATATGCCGGTGCAGCATACCGCTATACTCAGGCTACCGGTGTAGATGTAGTAGGTAAAGACAGGCATGCGGTAAACCTGAATGTGGGATGTAAGTTTTAATGTGAACGCTCTCTATACCCCAAAGTGGGTATGGAGAAAAAAGAATAGTTTATGGAAAAAATTATAGAATGTGACAAAATTACTCACTATTACGGCAATAGACTTATCTATAAGGACTTGAGCTTTGATGTTGAGAAAGGTAAGGTGCTGGGACTGCTCGGTAAGAACGGAACCGGTAAGACTACCATCATAAATATCTTGAACGGATATTTAAAGCCACGCTCGGGTGTGTGCCGTTTGTTTGGTGAAGACATGCAGCATATCACACCTCAAACCAAAGCCCGTATCGGGTTGCTGCTAGAAGGACACGTGCAACACACATATTTTAATGTACAGCAAATAGAGCGTTTCTACAGTAGCTTCTTTCCCAACTGGAACAAGGACGCTTATTATGAGTTGCTGAAGAAGTTGCAGGTATTGCCTACACAGAAACTCAGCACCATGTCGTGCGGACAGCGTTCGCAGGTGGCGTTAGGATTGCTGTTCGCCCAGAATCCTGACTTGCTGATACTGGACGACTTCTCTATGGGACTGGACCCCGGCTACCGTAGACTCTTCGTGGAATACCTCAAAGAGTACGCTGCTTCAGAGAACAAGACAGTCTTCCTCACCTCGCATATCATACAAGATATGGAGATGCTGATAGACGACTGCATGATTATGGACTACGGACGCCTGTTGCTCCATAAGCCCGTTAAAGAAATCATGGACAATTTCCGCCGCTTCCGTTTCACTACTTCTGCTAGTGTTGATTTATCTGCCGATAAGGATATATGGAACTGTGAGCATATAGGCGATAAGTGGGAACTGTACTCGTTCCTTCCCACCGCAGAGGTAGAAGCTCGCCTGAAGCCTTGGCAAGTAGGCAACCTGCGCGAAGAGAAACTATCGCTTGAAGACGCTTTTATTGGTTTAACCGGAAAATATTAAAAATATGACATTGTTTAGTGCATTAAGTTATAAGGAATGGATGAAGACCCGTCAGATATTAGGCATCTTCTTGCTGATATTCGCTGTGGCTGTAGTTTATTCCATTATCGATATTCGGCACGACATCCGTATAGACGGTGCCGATAACGTGTGGTATCGTTACTTCTTTCAGGGCGCATCGGTAGCTCCTTTGTTCCGTTGGGCACCGGCGTTGGCTGGATTGGCGGTGGCTCTATCTCAGTTCGTACCCGAGATGACGAATAAACGCCTTAAACTTACGCTTCACCTTCCTTCGGGCGAGACATCTATCATGGCTTGCATGTTGGTGTATGGGGTAGTGTGCCTGGTAGTGCTGTACGCCGTGGCAGAAGTTGCCTTGGTGTTATTGGCAGGTGCCGTATTGCCATCCGAGATTATAAGTAGCATGTTGCAGCAACATCTTCCGTGGTTGGCTTCGGGCATCGCGGCTTATGGCTTTACCGCCTGGGTATGCATCGAGCCACAGTGGAAACAGCGTGTGTGCAATGCCGTGATAGCCGTTGCCGGTATGTCGGTATTGTTCGTATCGCTTGCTGCAGGCGCATACATCCACTTCTTGGTAGCGATGCTGGTAATCATGATAGTGGCATTGCTCGCTCCCATCTATTCGTGTGCCCGCTTTAAAGACGGAATAAGCTGATAGTGTGTCTAAAATTAAAACGAAGAACGTATGAAATGTAAGAATTATATATTTACTTTGCTTGTGGCGTTTGCCACATTGCTCTCATGGTGGGTGGTGCCGTCATTGGTTAAGAAGGCTACAGACGACTCGCATTCTTATCCGTTGATGTACTATAGCTCCATGCTGAAAGAACTCTGCATCATCGACTTCCGTGGCGGTAACGAAACATTCTCTGACGCTAAGGGTAATGTCTATCCGCGCTCTGAATACGACTCGCTGTTGCCTTTGCTCAACTCTCGTGTGCTGATGATGAACGGCGTTATGCCCGATACTATTGACGGTTGCGCCATCGAGCCTAAGCAGCTCCGCGTAAAGCAGGTTTCATTCCGCTACCGTCCGTCGGATATGGTGGCTCCGCAGCCGCAGATGGGTGTGCTCTTTGAGGCGATGCCTAAGCGTGGTAACCTTACCATGCCGGGCGATTTCTTCCGTATGGAAGATGACTGCATCACTTTTGTAGATGCCAAGACTAATACGGTAGACGAGAAGAAGAGCGATCGCTTCACCCGCGAGATGAAGAAGAAAGGCTTCGCTTTCCCGGCTCGTGCTTTCTGGGGAAACCCTACCACACGTAAGCCGTACGAAGAAGGATACTTCTGCCTTGATGCCAATGGTCAGCTATTTCAGTTGAAGATGGTGAATGGCAGACCGTTCGTTAAGAACACTCACGTATCAGATTCTGTTGAGGTGAAATGGTTCGTTATGAACGAGGCTATGGATAAGCGTCACTACGGATTCGTGTTCGGTACTAAAGGTGAGGCTGGTATCCTTGAAGAAAACGATGGCGACTACCGTTTCGTGAAGATGGATATCCGCTCGTTTAATCCTGCAGAAGATGAGCTGATGGTTTTGGGTAACATACTTTACTGGACTGTAAATGTTCAGAACGAGAAGGGCTTGGATAGCTACGGATTGAATCGTGAAACCCTTGAACGCTTATCGTCTTACCATATCGACGCTAAGAAAGGCTTGTGGGATAAGACCTCAGAATGGCTGTTCCCGTGCTATCTATCGTTCACCGCTCCACAGAGTGATTATGTGGGACTCTACTGGAGCGTAGGTGCATGGAAAGCGTTCGTACTTAATGCCATATTGGCATTGGCGGCTTTGGCGTTCTTCTACCGTAAGGGCCGAAAGCGTGGCGTTCTCAGTGCGGTTTACGTATTATTGTGTGGCATTCCGGCACTGGTGGCATTGTTGTTATTCCGATAATTATAAATTTAAAATAAGAATTAGAAAGATGAAAAAAATGATGTATTTGGCAGTAATGGTCCTGGCTTTGGGACTGTCTGCATGTGGCAACTCTTCAAAGAAACAAGCTGAAACAGCTCAAGACTCTACAACAGTTAGCGTAGCATCGGCTATGAACGTAGAAGATGTATTGGCTAAGGCTGAAGAAAGCGTAGGTAAGGAAATCACCGTTAAGGGCTTGGTTTCGCACACCTGCAAGCACTCTGGCCGCCGTTGCTTTATAGTTGGTGCCGACGGAAAGACTTCTATCCGTGTTGAGGCCAAAGGCGATATAGGTGGTTTCAACAGAGAACTTATCGGTTCTGACATCGTGGTTAAGGGTGTATTGCGCGAAAATAAACTCTCTAAAGAGTACATTGATCAGATGGAGAAAGAAGTGAACGATAAGAAAGCTCAGGAAACCGGTTCTGCCGAAAGCTGCGAAAGCGAAATGAACAACATCAAGGCTATGCGCGAGTGGATGAAGGCTAACAACAAGGACGCGTATTCTATTTACTACGTTGATGGCATGAGCTATGAAGTTGCAGAGTAACAAGAGTTGGACTTACTGGCTTCGCGTTATCCATCGCGATTTAGGCTTTCTTATGATAGGGCTGTGCCTGGTATACGGTATATCGGGCATTATGCTCAATCATATGAACGGTAAAGACCCTGCTTTTCATACAGAGCAACAAACGGTTACGCTGAATGCCGGACTTGATGCCGCTTCGCTTGCACAGACATGGGCAAGTGATTCTTCATTGCCCGCCTTGAAGCGTGTGTTCCAAGCCGATGGCGATAACCTCCGCTTGATATTTGAAGGCGGTGTGGGTATCTATAACATCAAGACTGGTAATGCCGACTATGAGCGATACACTCGTCGTCCGTTTATATATTGGGTAAACCGATTACACTTTAACCGTCTGCACGGCTGGAGTTATGCTGGCGACTTCTTTGCGGTGTCGCTGATATTCTTCGCCATATCGGGTATGCTGATGGTGAAAGGTAAAAACGGTCTGCGTGGTCGTGGAAAGTGGTACCTGTTAGTAGGAATACTTATTCCGATACTTTATATCATATTCGCATAAAGGCATAAAACAAGCCGCATGAAATCAAAAAAATCATGCGGCTTATTTTTTTGTTTGTCGCGAGTTCTTGAAATTCTATCGCAACAGAATTTATTTTTGTTGCGATAGAATTTAAATCTCTTGTGGCTTATTTTTCAATCACTGCAACAACTTCTATTTCTACCAAAGCGTTTTTCGGTAAAGTCTTTACAGCTACTGCAGAGCGTGCAGGGAACGGTTCGCTGAAGAAAGTAGAGTAAACCTCGTTCATTGCGGCAAAGTTAGCCATATCCGACAAGAACACTGTAGTCTTAACCACGTGACTTAAGTCGATACCAGCTTCTGCCAATACGTTTGTTACGTTAGTGAGCGACTGCTTAGTCTGTTCCTTGATTCCGCCTTCTGCAAATTCGCCTGTAGCAGGGTCGATGGGCACCTGACCAGATGCAAATACGAAACCGCCAGCGCAGATAGCCTGACTGTATGGACCTAATGCTTTAGGAGCTTTTTCTGAATGTAATGCTTTCATGAATTCTAAGTTTTTAGGTTGTTATTGATAATTTATTTTCTTTGGCGATAAAAGCCTTATTGTCTCTCTTTCAGGTGGAAGCCTTTCTTGACAAGAGCCTCTTTAATCTGCTCTATATGATCAGCGTTACGTGTCTCCATCTTTATGCGCAGTTCGCAGGCGTTAACCTCCTTACTGTTGCTGTTGCGCTCATGAATTACACCAATCACGTTGGCACCCATTTCGGCTATAACCGAGCTTACTCCAAGCAGCTGTCCCGGTTTATCGGCCAAGTCGATGGTAAGTTCTCCAATTCGTCCGTCCTTCTCCAAACCACGGTTTATCACACGGTTCAGAATAGTTACGTCGATATTACCACCGCTCACTAAGCAGACTGTCTTTTTGCCCTTAACCGGCACCTTGTTGAACATAGCTGCCGCTACACTTACCGCACCGGCACCTTCGGCTATCATCTTCTCTTCTTCTATAAGTCGAAGTATGGCTGCACAAATCTCGTCTTCTGTTACCAAGCCAATCTCATCGACAAAGTTAGAACAGATATCGTATGTAAGGCTTCCCGGAGTCTTCACTGCTATACCATCGGCAATGGTAGATACATGTTCCAGAGTTTCTGGTTTATGGTCTCTTATACTGTCGAACATGCTCGGTGCACCGGCTGCCTGAACTCCGTAAATCTTGATTTTCGGGTTGAGCATCTTCATGGCGTAAGCCACACCGCTTATCAATCGCCTCCACCGATAGGAACTACCACAGCCTCTACGTCGGGCAGTTGCTCTAACAATTCCAGTCCGATAGTACCTTGTCCGGCTATTACATGCTCATCGTTGAACGGGTGGATAAAAGTATATCCGTGTTCGTCGCGAAGCTGAAGCGCACGCTGGTAAGCGTCATCGTAAACACCAGGAACCAGACAAATGTCGGCACCGAGGCGACGTGTAGCCTCCACCTTGCTGATAGGAGCACCTTCGGGCAAGCAAATAAGTGACTTGATGCCGTGCGATGTAGCACCCAAAGCCACGCCCTGCGCATGGTTTCCTGCCGAGCAAGCAATCACGCCCTTAGCTCGTTCTTCTTCGGTTAGTTGTGAAATTTTGTAGTAAGCACCTCTGATTTTAAACGAACCTGTTATCTGAAGGTTCTCTGGTTTGAGGTAAATCTGACTCTCCGGATTCAATTTCGGAGCGCTAACAAGCTCTGTATGTCTTAATATCTTGCTGAGTACATACCGAGCTTTGTAAAACTCGTCTAAGTTTAACATAAACTGAACTTTTTGTAATTTCGATGGCGCAAAGATATAGCAAAAATTTGAGAAAGCATCGGTTATGGCGGCATAATGAATTATATAAAAAACATCCGCATATCTTTGCGGTTAAGCTGAAGACATGCGGATGAATATGTATGAGTAGGCAAGCGGATAATACCGCCCTTATAGTTCTTTATATAAGGAATCCCAAGAGGATACCGGCTGCTACAGCCGAACCGATAACACCGGCTACGTTAGGACCCATGGCGTGCATAAGCAGGTAGTTGCTTGGATCATATTCCAAACCTACCACTTGCGAGATACGTGCAGAGTCTGGCACAGCCGATACACCTGCGTTACCGATAAGCGGATTAATCTTGTTGTCCTTCTTCAATACCAAGTTGAATATCTTCACGAAGAGTACTCCCGATGCGGTAGCTATTACGAACGACAAAGCACCGAGTGCGAAGATCTTGATAGAATCCATGGTAAGGAACTCAGAAGCCTGAGTAGAAGCACCTACTGTAAGACCAAGCAAGATGGTGATAGTGTCAATCAGCGGACCGCGGGCGGTTTCTGCCAAACGACGTGTAACACCACTTTCTTTAAGAAGGTTACCGAAGAACAGCATACCCAGCAATGGCAAACCAGAAGGCACCAGGAAGCAAGTCAGCAACAAGCCGATGATAGGGAACATAACCTTTTCAGTGTGCGATACGGCGCGAGGCGCTTTCATGCGGATAAGGCGTTCTTTCTTTGTGGTAAGCAGACGCATGATAGGCGGCTGAATAACAGGTACCAACGCCATGTACGAATATGCCGATACGGCGATGGCTCCCATAAGGTTAGGCGCAAGCTTGGACGACAAGAAGATAGCCGTAGGACCATCAGCACCACCGATGATGCCGATAGCACCTGCCTGCATAGGGTCGAATCCCATTTCGAGGGCTATCATATAAGCTCCGAAGATACCGAATTGAGCGGCAGCTCCGATAAGCATCAGCTTAGGGTTAGAGATAAGTGCCGAGAAGTCGGTCATGGCACCGATGCCCAAGAAGATGAGCGGCGGATACCAGCCCGATGTCACACCCTGGTAGAGGATGTTAAGTACCGAGCCTTCTTCATAAAGACCCACTTTAAGTCCCGCTTCCATATTGAACGGAATATTACCTATCAGTATACCAAATCCGATAGGGATAAGAAGCATCGGCTCGAATTCCTTGGCTACGGCTAAATAGATAAAACCGATACCCACCAACAGCATGATGATATGCTGTGGGGTAGCGTTATAAAAGCCGGTGTAGGTCCAGAAGTCGGCCAGGTTATTTTGTAGAAACGTAGTAAACTCTCCCATATCATTCGATTATTAATAAGTCTGTACCTTCCAGAATTGACTCTCCTTTGCTCACGTTGATAGCGGTAACTGTTCCGTCGCGATCGGACTTGATATCGTTTTCCATCTTCATGGCTTCCAGTATCATCAGAGTCTGTCCGCGCTTCACGGTGTCACCCTTGTTCACTTTGATGTCGAGAATTACACCTGGCAGCGGCGATTTGATACCACCTTGTCCAGCAGGTGCCGGACGGCTCATGGCAGGAGCTGCAGGAGCAGGAGCCGGTGCAGGCGCAGCAGCGCGAGCTATCGGTTTAATCTTAGGAGCCGCTTCTTTTTCCAGCTCTACAGTATAGGGTGTGCCGTTTACTTCTACGTGCACATTCTTTCCGTCTATATCGCCTACACTGACTTTATACAGGTTTCCGTTAATTTTATACTTATATTCTTTCATGAGATTTCGTAATATTAGTTTTGATTAATGTTATTTCTTATGAGGCATTTCGCGCAGAGTATAAATCTTCGAGCTCCACGGAGAGTATGTCTTCTTCACACGGTTGATGGTAAGAACCGTATCTTCCATGTCGTGATCTGCTCCGGTAGCTTCGTGCAGCGCCATACTGATGGCTGCTATTACCTCGCCCGATGCTTCGCCCAGTCCTTGTTCCTTAGCTTCCTTAAGGTCAGTTACGTTCTTCGCCTTCATAGCGTTACGCTTGCGCAGAGCGATCGCTCCCTTACCTGTAATCTTAAAGCAGAGGAACAGCAAGATAAGACCTATGAACACTACCGTCATGGCCGAGATAGCCATACCTACACCTATAGGGTCGTGTTCGGTAAACTTTTCCTGCTTAGGATTACTGTCTATGGTCTTGTTGTTGGTGCTAGGAGTAACATACTTCTCTTCGCTGTCGTTCTTCACTTCCCATTCTGCCGATGCGTCGCTTACACGTGCGTACGACTGATTCGCTTTCAGAACGCCTGCGGGTACAGTTACTTGGTCGAGTAACTTTCGTCCAGAGTCGTACAGACCAATCCAGTTGGCGTTAGTCTTGCTCAGAATAAAGTTAGTGTGGAATGTACCGTGACGAGGCAGCCCGTCTGCCCAGAACAACGCATGCTGGCGTGGCTTGATGGCTGTCAGTACGTCACCTTTCGGAATGAAATAAGTAGCTGTATCGCCCGGTTCGCTGCTCACTCGTAGCAAGCATCCTGCCAGGTCGGCACTGCTATACGCCTTATTGAATATTTCTATCCATCCGCTATGGATGCCATAGTCGTCTTGGAAATTACTTTCGTTATCTACCAGTACCTCATTGATTAACAACTTGGTATTGACTTTGCTTTCGCTACAAGAGTTCAACCCCAGCAGCAAAGGCAGTGACAGAAATATTCCTATTATTTTTTTGTTCATGATTTCAGATTCTGTTTTTTAGGAATGAGATTACAAAGGAATATTGCCATGCTTCTTGGCGGGGTTGGTCAGCTTCTTGGTTTGCAACTGCTGCAATGCGCGTATTATGCGGAAGCGAGTGTTACGCGGCTCTATCACATCGTCTATATAACCGTACTTAGCTGCGTTATACGGGTTAGCGAAGAGCTTGGTGTATTCTGCTTCTTTATCTGCCATGAATGCTTTCGGGTCTTCTGCTTCTTTAGCTTCTTTAGCGTAGAGCACTTCTACCGCTCCTGCACCACCCATTACGGCGATTTCGGCGGTAGGCCATGCGTAGTTCATATCGCCACGCAGCTGCTTACAGCTCATTACGATGTGCGATCCACCGTAAGATTTACGCAGAGTAACGGTTACCTTAGGAACAGTAGCTTCGCCGTAAGCGTACAGCAACTTGGCTCCGTGTAAGATTACAGCATTATATTCTTGTCCTGTACCCGGCAAGAATCCCGGAACGTCTACCAATGATACGATAGGAATATTGAAAGCGTCGCAGAAACGAACGAAACGAGCACCCTTACGAGAAGCGTTGCAGTCGAGCACACCTGCCAAGAACTTAGGCTGATTTGCCACGATACCTACCGACTGTCCGTTGAATCTTGCGAAACCGATAATGATATTCTTAGCGAATTCGCTCTGCACTTCGAGGAACTCACCGTTATCTACTATAGCGGCTATCACCTCATACATATCGTATGGCTTGTTGGGACTATCAGGAATAATTTCGTTAAGCGAATCTTCCAGTCTGTCTATAGGGTCATTGCATTCTACGTAAGGCGGTTCTTCCAAGTTGTTCTGCGGCATATAGCTCAGCAACTTACGTATAAGTCCCAAACCTTCTTCTTCTGTAGCGGCAGTAAAGTGAGTAACACCCGAGCGAGTAGAATGAACGCTGGCACCACCCAAGTTCTCCTGAGTAACGTCTTCGCCTGTTACAGTCTTCACCACCTTAGGTCCGGTAAGGAACATATAAGAAGTACCTTCCATCATAAGAGTAAAGTCGGTAAGAGCCGGAGAATAAACCGCACCACCCGCACACGGACCGAAGATACCCGAAATCTGCGGAATAACACCCGAAGCGAGGATGTTACGCTGGAAAATCTCAGCATAACCCGCCAACGCGTTGATACCTTCCTGAATACGTGCGCCACCCGAGTCATTGATACCGATACAAGGAGCACCCATCTTCATGGCCATATCCATCACCTTACAAATCTTGAGCGACATGGTTTCAGAAAGCGAACCTGCCGATACGGTAAAATCCTGTGCAAACACATACACCAATCTGCCTTCAATAGTTCCGTAACCTGTTACCACACCGTCGCCCGGATAATGCTTCTTATCCATGCCGAAGTTGGTACAACGATGCTGAACGAACATATCCAGTTCTTCAAAGCTACCATCGTCAAGCAGCATTGCAATGCGTTCGCGAGCCGTATATTTGCCTTTGGCGTGTTGTTTTTCTATCGCTTTTTCTCCGCCGCCCATTCTTGCTTTGGCGCGAAGTTCTATTAATTCCTTTATTTTAGCGAGTTGGTTGCTCATAGTTTCTTGTTTTATATTTTTAAGTTATTCAGGTTTTTCACATAATTCGGTCAGTACGCCCATAGTCGACTTTGGGTGCAGAAAAGCAATGTGCAGACCTTCGGCGCCGTTACGCGGAGCCTTATCTATAAGGCGTATGCCCTTTTCTTCACCTTCGGCCAATGCGTTAGCCACACCGTCTTCTACGGCGAAAGCCACATGATGCACGCCCATGCCTCTGTTTTCTATGAATTTAGCAATTGTACTTTCCGGGCTTGTAGGTTCAAGAAGCTCTATTTTAGTTTCTCCGCATTTCAAGAAAGCGGTACGAACCTTCTGATCTTCTACAGTTTCTATGTTATAGCATTTCAATCCGAGGATATTCTCATAATAAGGAAGGGCTTCTTCGATACTCTTTACCGCGATACCCAAATGTTCGATGTGAGAAATTTTCATAATTAATGTCGTTTTTAATGGTATTAAATTCTAAAGTTGACATAATCAACTGCACAAAGAAAATAAAAATGTGCTAATAATGAAACTTTTCAATAGTTTTATTTCCTTAAAATAACGGTAGAATCGTGCTGTGAACGCATTTTCTGCTTACACTATGTGTGTAAATGAACACTGCAGATTTCAATTTAGGCGGAATGGTAATACTGTTAAAGAATTGTAAAACCTATATACCGTAAGGTTACAAGTAAAACATTCATTTTTTACCTTTGCGCACAAATTCAGATACACAGAAATGAAGATTCAGTATAACCATACCTATTCTTGGCTATTTACCATCCCCAATAAGATTCACGATTTCCATTCGTGGGGAGTGGCTTATCTTGTGTAGCCCTCGTTGTACACTGATTCTTTATCTTGATTCTATTTTAATTCAATAACCAATTTACTTATTTTTATGAGCAAAAAAACTTGGCTCATGGCGCTGGCTATGTCCGTGCTGTGCAGTCAGTATTTGTGTGCCCAACCACGAGTTATGGGCATAGATGAGCTGTTTCGTCTGGCCGATGAAAACAGCCGTAGTATTCAATCGTACCGCACCGGAGTCGATGCTGCGGCAGAGGCTCTTAAAGCTGCCAAGGCACAACGTCTGCCCGATATAAAAGGTACGGCATCGGTAAGCTATCTGGGCGACGGACATATATGGGACCGTCATTATAAAAACGGAATGAAGGTAGATATGCCTCACTTCGGAAACAACTTCGCCCTTGAGGTACAACAGGTGCTCTATGCCGGAGGTGCCATCAGCAGCGGTATTGAGTTGGCCGAACTCGGTAAGCAGATGGCTCAGCTCGACAGCGAGAAAAACCGTCAGGAGATACGTTTCCTCTTGGTAGGATACTACCTCGACCTATATAAACTTAGTAACCAGATGCAGGTGTTGCAGAAGAACATTCAGCTTACCGACCGTGTGATAGGCGATATGCGCTCTCGCCATAAGCAGGGCACGGTGCTGAAAAACGACATCACCCGATATGAGTTGCAGAAAGAGCAGCTTCAGCTACAGTACACACGGATAGAAGACGCGTATAAAATCATGAACCATCAGCTGGTTACTACGCTTCATCTGCCTGCAGGGTCAGAGATTGCGCCCGATACCACCATGCTAAGTCAGCAAGTATTGCCATTGGCGGAGGCAGACTGGCAACAGTTGGCTCAGCAGAACCACATCGGGCTGAAGCAAGCCGAGACCTCCGTGCTGATGGGTAAGCAGAAACTCAAGCTGGAGCGTTCTGAACGCTTGCCAAAGATAGCGTTAGTGGCTGCCGATCATCTTGACGGACCTATCACGATAGAAGTGCCCGTGCTCGATAATAACTTCAATTACTGGTACGTAGGTGTAGGTATTAGCTACAACTTCTCTTCGCTCTTTAAGAATAACCGTAAGATTAAGCAGAGCAAGCTGGAGCTGCGCAGAGCCGAACAAGAGCATCTGCTGGCTCAAGAGCACGTGGAGAACGCTGTACAGGCTTCGTACACCAACTTCCTGACTTCGTTTACCGACCTTCGCACTCAGGAGAAGAGCGTGCAGTTGGCACTTCAGAACTATGGGGTAGTAGATAACCGCTACAAGAACGACTTGGCGCTGCTTACCGATATGCTCGATGCCAGCAACATCAAGTTGGGGGCCGAACTCGATTTGGTTAACGCACGTGTAAACGTGGTCTACAATTACCTGAAAATGAAATACATTACTCACACATTATAATATATAAAGACAATAATTATGGCAACTAGAAAAGTAAAAAAGCTCATTTATAATACCATCGTCATCTGCCTGCTGGCTGGTGCACTTATTTATGTCTGCTCTCGCTTCCTTCATTTGGGCAATGTAGAATATACCGATAATGCGCAGGTGCGTCAGCACATCACACCTGTAAACACACGTGTGCCGGGCTTCATCAAGAAAATCTATTTCGATGAATACCAGTCGGTACATAAAGGCGATACCCTGCTCGTTATAGAAGATTCAGAGTTCAAGCTTCGTCTGGCTCAGGCAGAAGCCGACCTCGCTAACGCCTTGGCTGGTCAGAAGGCTACTAACGCCGGAATAGCCACCACTCAGAACAATCTTAACGTTAGCGATGCCGGTATAGAAGAGGCACGCGTGCAGATGGAAAACGCACAGAAAGAACTGCACCGTTTTGAACAACTCTTGAAAGAAGATGCCGTAACACGTCAGCAGTTCGATAATGTACAGACCGCCTATAAGTCGGCAAAGGCCCGCTATGAGCAAGTTACCCGTGCCAAGCATTCTACCATGCTGGTTAAGAGCGAACAGACTCACCGCTTAGATCAGAACGATGCCGTAGTACGTCTTGCAGAAGCCGCTGTTGAGTTGGCTAAGCTGAACCTCTCATACACCGTAGTATTAGCTACTTGCGATGGCGTTACGGGCCGAAAAGACATACACGAAGGTCAGTTGGTACAGCCCGGACAAACCATGGTAGACATAGTAGACCAGAGCGACCTTTGGGTAACAGCCAACTACCGTGAAACCCAGCTGAAGCATATACAGGTAGGAGCCGCCGTAACCTTTACCGCCGATGCCGTATCGGGCGTTACATATAAAGGAGTGGTAGAATCAGTATCCGATGCTACCGGAGCCGCATTCTCCATGATTCCGCAGGATAACGCCACTGGCAACTTCGTGAAAGTAGAACAGCGTGTGCCGGTAAGAATCCGTCTTGAAGGTAACAGTGCCGACGATGTGAAGAAACTCCGTGCCGGCCTGAATGTGGAATGTAAAGTAAAGTATTGATATGGGAGCACCGGTACTGAACGGGCCGTTTACTATGCCCATGTTCCGCGACTTTGTGCCACGTAAGCTACAGCCCTGGATTTACGTCTTCATGGCAGTAACTTTTCAGCTGTCGGGAGGGCTTTACCTCGGCTCTCTCAATCAGATGATAGGCAGCACGTCGCTTATGCGCGAAGACTTGCTGATGTGCCTTTACGCTAATCTTAGCGGTATGGCCATCTACTTCCCGTTGCTGTTCCGCATGAAGTTCTACTTCACCAACAAGACCTTGCTCATTACGGCATCCGCCGGAGTGTTGGTGTGCAACTTGCTTGCTCCGTACATCACCTTCCTGCCTCTGCTGTGGGCGGTGTGCTTCATAGAAGGTATGTGTAAGATTCAGGGCACCTTCGAGTGCATGTCTAACATTCAGCTCTGGATGACTCCTAAGCGAGACTTCACTGTGTTCTTTCCGCTGCTGCACATCGTTATATTGGGCAGTATGCAGTTGTCCGATTTGGCAGCTACCCACCTTATGTATTACTACCACTGGAGCTATATGCACTTCTTTATAGGTGCGCTTATGCTGATAGATTTGCTGATAATGTACTGCTGCACCCGTCATTTCCGTATGATAAAGAAACTTCCGCTGTTCGGCATCGACTGGCTGGGAGGCTTGCTTTGGGCGTTGCTGCTCATGGAGATAGCTTTCTTTTTCAATTACGGCGATTGGTACGATTGGTTCAACAGTCCCGTAATGTGCAGCATGGCGGTAGCCATCATCGTTACGCTGATTATCTGCCTGGGGCGTATGTTCTCCATCCGTCACCCGTTTTACGAGCCTAAGATGTGGACCTACAAGAATCTTCTGCCCATACTGATACTGATTACTCTTACTGAAGCCATCCTCGCCACCGAGCATGTGCTTGAGGAAGTATTTTACTCAGAGGTGATGCGTTACGAAGAAATGGTGAGCGTAAGTCTCGACTGGCTTATGCTGATAGGAGTAGTGTCGGGCTGTCTGTTCGCTTATTGGTGGATGCATGTAAAGCGTTTCAACTATCTGCGCTTGCTCATCGTGGGCATCTGCGGACTGGTGGTTTACTTGGCAGGGTATTATTTTACCATTTCTACCGATATTCATATTTCTCAGCTTTATCTGCCTACCGTGTGCCGTGGTTTTGCCTATGCCGTGCTTAGCGCCACGTTCATGACTTGCTTGGAGGAGATTATGACATTTCAGCATTTCTTTCAGGCACTTAGCGTGTTCAATATGCTCCACATGGTGATGGGCGGTGTGATGGGTGCTGCGCTTTATACTCAAGGTCTGAAGTACTACGTAGCCGATAATATGGCTCGATATGGCTCAGCCATCGATAAAGTAGCGTTCAGTAGGGCACCGTTCGATTTAGGGCATTACATGGAGAGTTTCATTTCGCAGATGATGGAAGTAAGCATAAAGCAGATTTACGGATGGACACTGTACGCCTGTATCTTGTTGCTCTTGCTTTTCTTGCTATACGATGCCCCCGTTCGTCGCGACTTGAAGGCTATGCCTAGTTGGAGAGGACTTCGTAAAGAAGCCGCCGAAGAGCTTTCTCACCGCTCTAAGAAATGATGTTTTGATATGGATTTGCCATGCTGAACATTTTGGTATTGTTACATTATGAATTAACTAATGGTGGAGGGGTTTTATTACTATACATCAGTCGATAGCTGTCGGATATGTTTCATAAATCAGCTAATAGCGAATGTATATCATAACTTATATCATTTCAAACAATGATGGCGTATCATAACTTATGTCATCAATAAACAGTAATTGTGTATCATAATTAATTATCATCTAAAAAATAGCGGGCTGAAAGCCTAATGAGTCCATAGCACTAAGTTTGCGGACTTTCAGCCCGCATTAACTGACTTATGATACACCTTCAACAGTAAAAACATTAAGTTATCTTGTAATTGTTCTAAAAAATCGGCTCTACAGTACCTTCTGAGTGGGGTGAAAACACAATGCGATGAACCATGTGAAAGAATGCGATGCTTCAAACAACACAATGCGATGAAATAAAAAAACATTGCGATGTTTTATATGACTTATCGCAATGTTTTCTTAATGCGTTTTTACGCTTGTTTTGTGTATGCGAATTTTTCTATACTATATGTCTGACGATTTGCGGCTTAGTATGTGAATGAGAATGGCTCACCATTAATCATAAATCGGATTCTTAGTTGGTCTACCTTTTTATACTTGATATTAAAGAACCCTGAATATTCTATACTATCTTTTACGGTGTTGTTCTTAATGTATCCTGCGTTAATTTTTTCTCTTCTTTGGGCTTGCTTGTTAGCGTAAGCTTTAACATTATCGTCCGCTTTTTCTTGAGCTAGGTAAGCAGCAGCACCATTATACGATTCTGTACGTCCTGAGTAATCGGCAGATGAGTAAACTGCGTCTGCAACAAGCATTTGTTCGCCAACGGTTACCCAAAAATTATTCCAGTTTTGTTTCTTCTTGACTACTTTATCATATGTTTTAGAGTCGAGAACTTGTAATTGTACTGCTTTTGGATTGCCATATTCATCTGTCACATCACCTTCCGCTGTAATGTTGTTCATGTTTAACAGAACGCTTTTACCGGTTTGGTTTATGAGATTCATGCTTACAATATAATACTTGCCGTACTGTTTTTTAGCTTGCACGCAAGTGGTTAGGGTAATACCGTTCGACTTTATATATGATACATCGACATTGTCTTTTATGAATCTGCCCGTTTCTTTTATAGGATAATCTCTGATAAATTCATCTATATTGATTTTGTCGCAATACTGTGCTGTATCTACCGCTATATCATGAATGTTTAATCCTCCAAACTTATCTTCATTTTCGATTATGTCGAATTTCTCTCCTTTTGGTATCGAGGCGAATATAAGAACGAAATGATGCTTTTGTCCCGCATGGTCAAATTCCATCTGTCTATATTCCGCTTCCGTGTTGATAGGTAGATTTATACTGTTTGTCATCGGATACCTTTTGCCGTCGGCTGTCTGGGCAAATGTTCCGTCGTCTATGTTCATCCATGTTTTGCCTTCTTGACTGACGCAGCTCATGCTTACAACTGTACTGTTTACGTTATAGTCAATTTGCTCTATCTTAATTTGTTCGGGCATTGAAGAGGTGGTTACATGCCTGTATTGTGCCAACATACCAAGATTATTTGTGGTCAGCATTAAAAACAAAGAACTTAATAATTTTAAAGTACGCATAGATGTTAGTTTTTCATGGTTATTACAAGGAGAGTTGTCCGTATTGTTTAAGGTAACATAGAGGTGGTGTGGTAATGAGGGTGTATTGATTAAAACCATATACACCCTCAATGAATTTTTCTGCCGTTAAAAAGCTACCGCATAACTTATTCAGCAGCTATGAACTTAACCGCCACCCAACGATTTTTCTCACGATAATGATCGAATGTAAGACCTAAGCTTTCGGCTTTCTCGCGGATAGCTGGGATATCGTCTACATAGAATCCGCTCATGTAAAGCTCTGAACCCGGATGCATGCACTCTACGTATGCGTGCATATCGTTGAGCAATATGTTACGGTTTATGTTCGCTATGATTACGTCGAACGGCTCACGGCCCTTCAGCAGTGAAGCGTCGCCCAGCTCGGCTGTGATGTTATCTATGTGGTTAAGGGCGATGTTATCTCTTGAGTTGTTCACGCACCAGTCGTCAATGTCGATGGCTGTTACCGCCTTGGCTCCGCGCATACTTGCCAATATAGCGAGGATGGAAGTACCGCATCCCATGTCGAGTACTGTCTTGCCTTTCAGGTCGGCATCGAGAAGCTCGCCCAAGATGGAGCTGGTAGTTTCATGATGACCTGTACCGAACGCCATCTGAGGATTGATTACAATGTCGTATTCTGCTTTGGGATAGTCTTTATGGAAAGTGCTGTGTATAACACATCTGTCGCCTATCACGATAGGCTGGAAGAAATTCTTTTCCCATTCCTCGTTCCAGTCCTTATCCTCCGGTTCGCTGATAGAATAGGTGAGGGTAGTGTTTGTCAACGGGAAGTCGGCGATGAGTTGCTTCAGTGCGGTCTCGTCAAAGAGTGATTGCTGTACGTATGCCTGAACTCCGTTTTCGCACTCTACAAAACTTTCGAATCCTATCTCTCCGCACAATGCTGACAGTACGTCGGTCACTGTTTCATTACATGGCTGAGCCTGGAATGTTACTTCAAAATATTTCATTGTCTTATTGTTGATTAATATTTAGATTACAAAAATAAGAGAAAAAAGCCATATTGCATCATGATATGCATATACTATTGAGACTTTATACTTAAAGTATGTTTTTATGTAGGGTAGAAAAGTTAATTTAGAAAAACAAGTTAATGAGATTTCTGACTTTATTATATATTGCATTCAAGCATAGAGTCGGTATGAGTCCGACTGTTGATTTATTTTTTCACTAAAACTATATGAGATATGAAATTTAACAGAACTGTTGTGGCTATTGCCATGTGTGCGTTATTCGCCATTATTCCTACTTTATCGGCATGTGCTGATAATGATACCCCTATTACGGTAGATAAGTTGCCTGCCCAGGCACAGACTTTCCTGAAGACATATTTCGGCGATAAACGTGTGGCGTACGCTACTAAAGACCGTGACTTGATGAACGTTACTTACGAAGTACGATATATGGAAGGCACTAAGGTGGAATTCCGCAAAGACGGTGAGTGGAAAGATGTAGACTGCCAGCGTGATACTGTTCCGGCAGCTATAGTTCCGCAGGCCATCGCCACCTTTGTAGCGAAGAACTATCAGGGTACTTATATCTGTAAGATTGATCGCGACAAAAAAGGTTATGATGTGGAACTGAACAACGGACTTGATTTGAGTTTCGACACTAAATTCCGTTTGGTTAAAATAGACGATTGACGCTGATTTGTTTGATTCGCTTGTTTTTTCTCTAAAAAGAGTGGTGCAAGATAAAGATTTTCAATCTTTTTCGCCTGTTCTCAAAAAAGAAAGATTATCTTTATGTTTCAATATTTAGCAATTCTAACAAAGGAAAACAATCCTGTTTTAAAATGTAGTTTCTAAAAACGACAATGGAAGATAAAGTCAAGGAGCCAACAATGAGAGGGGCTTCTTCGTATAATGAATGGAGCCTCACGTACAGGTGTGTCGTATCGTTTACGATACTTACCTTTTGTACATTCTCTATTCAGGATGATAAGAATGGGGATGCCAGGGAGAGTATTTCAATGGAAGCGAAACTGCGATGTATTGTCAAAGTATTATTGGGGCATGTCCTGAAAGTAAAACCTACATGCAAAAAAGGTGGTGAACTCAGCTATGATATTTTGAGACAGCCATATTTCATTTGTTAAATCTGTAAATCCTAAATCAAAATGAATTACCCACTTATATCAGAATACATAGAAGCAATACGCTCCGCAGAGGATAACTTTGACAAGTTAACTTTTCTTCGTCCTGTGCTTGATGATAACGGCAATCCCGTTATGTCAAGCGGGAATTTTGCCGTGGTTTTCAAAATGAAAGATGAACGAGACGGCAAGTTTTATGCACTGAAGTGCTTTACACGCGACCAAGAACATCGCAATGAGAATTATCGGAAAATAGCGGAAGAGTTGGAGTTTGTTTCTTCTTCATATCTTGTGCATTTTCGTTTCTTTGAAAAAGAGTTGTTCGTTGACACCACGCAAAGTGATGAAGAGGAGTTTCCTGTTTTGATGATGGATTGGGTCGAAGGGCTGCCTTTGGACGTTTATCTTCGGAAGCATCTTTCAAATGATTACGAACGTCAAATGCTTGCTTATCGTTTTTGCCAAATGGGAGCATGGTTGCTTTCACAACCATTTGCGCATGGCGATTTGAAGCCTGATAACATATTGGTAAAACATGATGGGACATTGGTCTTGGTGGATTATGACGGAATGTATGTACCAGCGATGAAAGGACAGAAAGCACAAGAATTGGGCAGTCCAGATTATCGCCATCCTTTGCGGACAGAAAATGATTTCAACGAACATATAGATGATTTTGCAATTGCCAGTATTGCGCTTTCATTGAAAGCGATATCAATAAAGATTTCACTATACTATCAGTATACAACAAAAGATCGTTTACTTTTTTCTGCTTCTGATTATTGTAAATGGGGGAATTCTTCCGTCATCCGTTCCTTATTACCTTTAATATCAGATTCCGTATTTACCTGTAGTATTTTTGCAGCCTTTATACTCGCATTAAGTAAAAAAGAACTTACTATCATCTCTTATCAGTTGTTTGATTTAAAAGATATGGAAAGGCCATTAAATACAATTGCAACAAAGGAAGAAATTGCAAGTGGAATCAAGGATGAATACGGAGTAATATATAGTAGTAATGGTGCCAAATTAATTAGAGCTACAAAAAATATAGATACATATGTAATAAAAGATGGCACAATTATTATTTGTGATGAAGCATTTTCTGAAGAATGTATTGCTAATCAAATTACAATACCACCATCAGTTAAAGCGATTGGAAAAAATGTATTTAGAACAAAAAAGACAAGAGGACATATTATGGGTGTCAGCAACATTATTAATAAATCTCCTTTTTTTGCCATACAGAATAAGTCCTTATATACAAAAAATTATAGTAAATTAATATATTGTTGGAATTCTCAAGAAACTATATGTTTACACGAAAACACATATGATTTTATGGAATCACGGAATGATGTCCGTTTCTTAAAATGTCCTATATGCTTGGAGGTCTCGGATAAATGCGGAGAACGCATTTATGAACATTTCAATCATGGTGGAGTGCAAGTCTTAAAAATTAATTCAGATAAGGATTTTCTTATAAAAAACGAATCAACCATAGTCACAAGTTCAGATGTTTATATAGATGAACTAGGAGTGATCTATTCAAGTGATAAAAAAATCTTATATCGTTATAGTACTTATATAAATAATGAAGAGTACAAAGTATTGGATGGCTGTGAAGTAATTGATTCTGATGCCTTTCAATACGATGTAGATGTTTGTGGTGATAGTGAATCGTGCCAGATATATTTTATCGGTAATAACCTTAAAAGAATCATCTTGCCAGAGTCTTTAAAAGAAATTAGAAACACTGCTTTTGCAGGCTGTAACCAAATTGAAATGTTGAAAATTCCACGAAATGTAAAAAGAATTGGAGACTATGCTTTTTCTCAATGTGAAAAATTACTACAGATACATTTCGAAGGATTGGTTTGGGATTTGTCCGATAAAAGTATGGGAAAAAATCCAAAATCAACAGAATTTACAATAGAGGTAAAAAATCCATCTAAAAAATGTCACATAATTGTTCAAAAAGACCAAAAAGATTTTTACGCAAGATATTTCAGAAATATAATAGAAATATAATATCAACCATAATTTTGAATCAACCTATTCTGAAAAGAAAGCATAATAAAAAATGTTTTATATGAAACACCCACTGCACTTGTATATTATTGGAAATGGATTTGATTGTCATCATGGCATAAATAGTTCGTATGCGTGTTTCAAAGAATGGTTGAACAAAACCAATATGGATTTAATGCAAAGAATCGATGATATTTATGGAATTTGTATTGATGAATGGTGGTCTGATTTTGAGAACCAATTGGCTTCTTTATATATTCTTGATTTCTCAAATAGAATTTCATGTGAAAATGCTCCAGATCTAACAGATGAACACTGTGACAGGATGTGGGAAGATGCCCAATTTGAAGTGAAGCTTCAACTTACATCTATATATTCTGAGCTAAAAGGATGCTTTTATGATTGGGTTGTGCAGTTAAATGCACCAAATCCGTCACAGCGAATAAAGTTGAATTTAAATAATTCTCTTTTCTTAAACTTCAATTATACCAAAACATTAGAAAAATTATATGGAATAGACAGTAGAAAGATACTCCATATTCATGGATGTGTTGATGATGAAGAGGATTTCATAATAGGACATGGTAAGACATATAAAGAACTTGAAATGCTAAATGCAAAGAAACTTGTTAATTCATCAGAAAACATATCAATAAAAAAAATAACGCAACGTTATAAAGATTATTGTTCTGAATTAGAACTTCATGAGCAATGGGCGAAAGATGCTGCATTTGGAGAAGTTACTTCTCTACGTAAACCAGTAGAAGGATTGATAAAGAAACATGAAAACTTTTTTAATTCGCTATATGGTGTTCATAAGATATGTGTATATGGATTATCTTTATCAGAAATCGATATTCCCTATTTAGCGGAAATTGTTTTAAAAGCAAAACATGGAGTTTGGGAATTTAGTTATTATTGCGAGAAAGATAAAGAAAGAATTGGAAACTTTTGTAGTAAGTATGGTATTATGGATTACAACACTATACAATTAATCAATTTAATAGAAAGCAGCCTATAATTTATGGAAAAGAAATATAAATGGGAAGAATATAAAAATATCCTTAAACAACAAGAAATAAAGAAGTTGTACCACTTCACTGATCGTGATAATCTGGCATCCATTATTCAGAATGGCGGTCTCTACTCATGGGCTGACTGTGAAGAGAAAGAAATTAGCATAGCCAAACCCGGAGGTGACGACGCTTCTCATTCATTGGATGCACGTGATAATTTACAGTACTATGTACGCGTGAGCTTTGTTGCACGACATCCCATGATGTATGCTGCCATGAATGAGGAACGTATTTCAAATCCTGTTATTCTTGAAATAAATCCCGAAGTTCTCTACTGGCAAGAAAACAAGTATGCAGACCGTAACGCAACTAAAAACGGAGCACAAGTTGGTGACGGAATAGAGGATTTCCGAAAGATACATTTCAACACGATAAAGACTCGCAGCTATTTTGACCTTCCTGAAGAAGAGCAGCCTTTTTATCAGGCTGAGGTTTTGGTAAAGAACTTCATACCATTAGAATATATAACAAACATCGAAAACTTTGGTATTTCTATACCCAACAAGCCACAGCAACTGCAAAGCAAAACGCCATATACGGCACAGATTACCAGAAGTACGCCTACAGCGTTTATTTTCTTGGTAGATCATTCGGTAAGTATGCGAAAGATGACCAATTTGTTTGGTGAAGAGATGACAATGTCTGAAGCTGCTGCACGCATCGTAAACAGGCAAATCAATGAGTTAGTGCTGCGTTGCATCAAGTCGAATGAAGTACGTCATTATTATGATATTGCTGTTATTGGCTATGGAGAAGAAGCGTATAGTGGATGGAACGGGACTTTGAAGGGACGGGACTTTGTTTCTCCAGAGGAACTTCGTGACAATCCGTGCCAAAAGATTATTTCCAAAGAAGAGAAACGAACGCGCAAAGGAGTCGTGCTGAAAGAAGTGGAAAAGGTGCAATGGATTACAGCAAAACATACCGGGCACTGGACGCATCTGCACGAAGCATTGGCAAGAGCGCAAAGATTACTTGATGAATGGATGAAAGAACACCATGATAAAGACTGTTATCCTCCAACTATCATCAACATCACGGACGGTGCTTTCAATGGAACTACACGAGATAATCTTTTACAGCAGACCAATGAACTTAAATCCATGTTTACAAACGATGGAAATGTGATACTGTTCAACATCCATATTACCGCGAACAAATCTGTCGAGGAAGTGGTTTGTCCTATTGATAAGCAGGAATTACAAGGAAATAAATATGCGGAATTGTTGTTCGATATGTCCAGCCTATTGCCTATCCGTTACAACACCGACATAGAGAAGTTTTTGAACGATGGACGGCAAGGACGTCATGTGGCTATGGGCGTTAATGCAGATGCCACAACACTAATCAAACTGATGGATATCGGAACACCTACTAATATTAGTCATAATCAATGAAAAATAATAGTATATCCATAGGCAAGTTTGAGCAAGGCTGTATCAATGAAGATGCAGTGATGGCTCGTGAGAGTATTATTGCGGTATCAGATGGTGCAGGCGGTGGAGGACTGTTTGCAGAGCGGTGGTCACTTTATCTGCTTGAACACCTTCCGTCTGAGCCTATAAAGGATGCGGAAGAGTTGGATGCATGGATAGAAAGTATCTGGGAGGTATTTTATAATCGGTGTGAAGCGGATGCACGACGAATGGGAGGAATGTCGTTAGATAAGTTTTACGATGAAGGTTCGTTTGCAACATTGGTTGCAGTATGGAGACTGTCAGACTCAGAATGCCAATGGATGAGTTTCGGGGACAGCGTGGCTTTCCATTATAATTATGCAACTCATAAACTGGAACTTTCGTTTGGGCAAATAACTGACTTTGACAAACCGCCTTATTTGATAAATTGTAAAGACGCATTACTAAAAGAGGGTTTTAAAAGTGGAATATTCCATACAGATAATCATTCAACTGTATTTGTGGCCAGCGATGCACTTGCCCATTACATTCTAATGATGTATAAAGTTGCTCATAGAGAACAATTCAGTCAAGAGTTGGATATAGCCGAATCAAATCATACTAAGAATGAAAACTATATTAAGACAGCTAAGGCAATGCAAAAAATAGATTTTGAAAAGGATGTGCTTAACAAGTTATTCAGATGCATTGGAAATCAGACTAATTTTCAGCGTCACATCAAAAGTTTGATTCGCAAAGGACTTATCGCTTATGATGATTATTCGTTGGCTATGATGACTTTTGATTTTACATAAAAATTATTATTTATAATAAGGTTCTACCATATATGAATTTGTGCAAAAAAGAAAAATCAAGTAGTAAAATTATAATAGGAAAAATGGAAGAAAAAGATAATACGCCCAGAAATAATAATATAAAGAAAGAGCAATCTGACAATATATTAAGTCTATGTTATGACAAAATCAGGCATCTTATAGGATATAATATAGACCGACTATATACATCTATTGATAATTTCTTGTTTCAAGATATTGATTATAGTATGATTTCATTCATGCCAATTTGGGTTGCTGATGCAGGAATTAGTGCAGAAAGTGGTTGTAGCAAGGATTTCTATGAAAAGATGAGAACTTCTTTTTCGCATCCATATCTTAATACAATACTATGTTAACGTGAGTTCGAAATAAAATTAGAAAATAGACAGTTGCCCGTCATTGAACAACTTGACATCAATGGCGGGCTTCTTTTCAAAAAAGCAGTATGCTGCGATAGCCGACAAAGAATTGGCTA
>ULVX01053061.1_pt1 | contig 52848 bp, 40 predicted proteins | sample 1959811 | NCBI WGS metagenome assembly ULVX01 (sample SAMEA4835797, study PRJEB28245) | human gut metagenome | biome: gut microbiome; material: fecal sample | place: Denmark | collected 2008
ATTTTATTTCTTTGCTGACACAGTTTAATTTACATCCTCCATCGAAGCGGATATTTTCGGATGCGATAGTGCTATTTATAAGTTTGCCATTCTCATTTTTATAAGTCTTTATCACTTCATACGATATGGTATCGTCATTACTGTACGCCTCAATATTGATTTCTTGTCCTTCTATATTCTTCAGTACTATTACTTTTCTATAATCTTGTGATACTGCAGAACATATAGTATAAGATAACCTTATTCTTCTTACTCCTTCTGCTGTACCTAACACATCCAGAAAAACTTGTTTAGTTAGTAGCGGATCATCTACAATCACTCCATAGTCAATTAATCTGTAAGGAGGATATTTCAAGACGGCTCTGTTTTTGTCTTTGAAATAGAATACCTTTGATGCTATGACTTTCAGTTCCCTTTCATCCTTGCTACGTATTTCAAGACTGTCTTGATCTGTTTCTTCTGTTAAAAGTATATGTCTGTTAGCCAACACTACATCATCAGGGTCGAGTATATCAAACACCACTTCTACTTTACTGAATACGTTGAAGTCTATCGTACCGCTTATTACCAGTATACGCCTGTAGAAAGTGTAAATTTCCGGAAATATATTAAGAATGCTGGTTCTTGAAAGTATAGGCTTGGTTATTATCTCTCTCGGAGATACACTGTTGTTGCCATTGTCGGCATACTGAAGCCTTAATTGATAATAGTAACCGTCGGCATCGTCGTTTTCTTCTTCGTTGGACCATGAAACCGAATGAACCTCACTGTGCTCTTTTGCGGTGTACACGAAATCGGCTAGTGGACTGCAATTATCGGGAATGGCTATTTCTGGTTCTGTAATGTCGGTTTTCAATCCGTCTTTTTGCCTCCACATCAAACACTCGGCACATACCAGGTTACTCTCGTTCTTGTGGAAGTCATAATTAAATTTGACTTCTATGTTTTTTCTTTTCCATTGTGTACCTAAAACCACTTTTTGCGTGTAGTCATTAAGGTTGTCGCCTATTACATTGTTCTCGTCAAATAAAATGCCTTGTGGGGTATGATGGCTTATCACTGCCGTACGCGTAGAGTAATCTATATGCAGCGAACGTTCGTTTTCAACACTTCTGTTAATGTACTTATACTTTAGTCCTATTTTTACCGGACACACTTTAGATAGAATATCCAGCGAATCTGGTTTTACCGCAATGGCGGTTGTAGGTACAAAGAATTCTTTGAGCACTTTGTCTTGGAAATCTTTTATAATATCGTCTATCGCCTTCTTTTCTTCTTCAGTAGTGCCTAAGTTGGCGCATTCTATCTTGATGTCTCCGTTTTCCATCAGCTTTTGCGTGAGCCATTCTAGCTGTGTGTGCAGCCCCAAGTGCATACTTTTGATAGGAATTTCTATATCGGCATCTATATTTGTACTGATGGTTTTCTTGCATCGTTCTAAGTAGGCTGTCATTTTTAAGTCGAATGTAGGCTGAAGGGCTGCAAACTGCAGGTCGTATACCACTGCCATTTGTCCGCCTTGACCGCTTTTCATGGTAGAATAGATTAATTCGGTTCCGTATTTATCGTATTCTACATTGAAAACAGCTTTAAGGTCATTGGTAAGAGATGGCCGTTGTGAACAGATAATGGTTCTTACCATATCGCTGGTGTCTGCATCATCTCCCGACGATTCGCCTAACGTAATAAGATATACCTTGCCGTCTATCCATTGTGGAGTAGTGAGCCGTACCTCAGATGATATGGACTTAATGTTGCTTCTTAGTGCGCTAAAGGCCTTTTCCAGTCGGGCGGGCGTTATTTCACATATAGAGCTTAAACGGAGGTAAGAACCTGCTGTATTATCCAAACTTGAACTGGAAGACGCATCAACCATTTTGTTTTCGTAAAACAGTTGAAGTCCTAATTCGTACTTATTGTTGTCGCCTGTTCTCTTTGCCATCTTTATTTCATTTGGGAAATAATAAATGACATTTTCATTCTGATGGTCGCCATAGAAGACCACGCCTTCATAAATTCCGTATGCTTTTGATAAATCCAGCATTTCTTACCTCCATTTCTGATTAATTAAATAAGCTATTCTTCTACAAATTCCAATAGCACTTCATCGGCCGAGCTGTTTAGCTTCTTGCTTCTGTATCTGTACTCTTTTCCTTTTGCTACAAATTTGTATGAATAGATTTTACTGTCACCCTTTTTCCACGGATATGAGATACTGGCTTCTTCATCACCGCTTAGTATTAGCTCTTCTATCGGTGTTGTAGAAGTTGCAGTAGTGAAAGTGATTTTCAGTTCTTTGATATTTAGTTTCTTGAAGTCGTCAGGATTCTTCAGCCTGAAGCGAATGGTACGCTCTGGTTTTAAGCTGTCGGCATCAATGTATAAAAAGCCCTCATTGTTAAACGGAATCCATCCGCCTTCCGCCATAGATCCATCCTTGTTGTAAACACGATAGTAATATTCAAACTTGTTTTTCGGAGTATCCAGACTGCAAGAAACCTTCAGGGTATCTTCTGCTTTATCCGCATTGAAAGTGAATTGGTTGACTATCGGGTCTTCTTGTATGGTGTCTAATACACGTGTTTCAATGAAAACCTTACTTATCACATCCCAGTTGGCCATACATTCTATATCTACCTGCCATTTGTTTTCAAATGGGTTGGGCACAATTACTGAAGAGTGTGTGGAATCTTTTTCAGCGTGAAGCGTTATGTCTTTAGCGTTAGGTATTACATAAGTATACTGCAGTATGTAATCTAATTTCAGCTCACGGTCGGCTATGATGGAAACCCTCTTGTTCTCTGAGTTCTTTCCGTCGAAAATCAGTTCCTTGCTCATGATAATCTGGTTGTCATAATTAGGGCTCTTTACATCCAGCTTAACAATAACCATAGAGGTATGTTCAAGCACAGACAAATCGTCAAGCATGATTACCAAATCATAGCTTCTGTAGTAGTCTGAAGGGTTAATGGTAATGTAATTGCTGTTCGTTTCGCAAACCTTTGTCTTCAGCATGCTTGGCAAGAAACCAGGAGTAGAATCCAGATAGATTTGAGACCAATACATATACTTGTAGTTCTTGGTGCGATGGCGCGTATAAGTAAAGTTCTTTGATAATACCTTTTCTTCTGCTCCACAGTTAAATGCAAGTGTTTCTATGTCATTTACCGGTAATCCGGTTTCTACGTCTACTACCTGACAGTGAGTAACTACCGACTTGATGAAGTTGCCATCGAAAGTATCGTCCGATAACTTGATGGTTACCTTTTGTCCCTTCACCTCAAGAGCGTCAAGAGTTATCCATGAAAGGAAGTCTTTAAGCTGAATGTTGGCACTGTCAATCATTTCCTTTATTTGTCCCTGCGGACTAACGGGAATGGTCTTGGCGTTTCTTTGGTTCAGATTTATATCATAGGTTTGCAGCAGTTCCTGATTACACTCTTTCTTGGTATAGGTCTTATTTGGAATAACGCTTCCGATGATGCCTTGCGTAAGATCGACTATGCCTTCTACTAAAGGATTTTTGTTTGATTTTTCCTCTATCAGGGCTTGCTTTTCTTCGAAGAAACGCTTTGTGACTTCTGTTTTAAGTTCGTTCATCATCGCCTTCATCGCGTCTGCCTTGATATCAGGGTCGGTTTCCTCAATCTCTATAGTCAATGCTTTGGTGCCGATTAATTCGTCTACTATCTTTTCAATGTCTTTATTATAGAATAGATAGTGTCCACTGCTTTTTGTCTGAACATGATGATATATTAAAGACATGTCCGCCTTCATTCTGGCCTTGAAAACCGGAGTGATGCCCAATATATCCAAGTCGTAGTAAATTAAGGCGGCTATCTCATTACCGCTTAAAATGGCCACCAGCCTTTTGGCGTCTTCGCCTGTGGTTCTTACTACCAGTGATGCTCTGTTTGTACCCAGCATAGACGGTCGGAAGTCAGAGCTTACATACCATTTTTTAGGGTCGCTTTCTGCGCCGGCTTGTGCCATCATGAATCTTACCACTCCCTTATGTAGCGGTGCGGGACAAAGCGTTTTGGCCGAAGCGTTAAACTCTTTTTTGATAGCTTCGCGCACTGTTCCCATCTCCTCATCGGTGATGTGCAAATCTACATCAAGAGTCAATGCCGTTTCAAGAATACTGTCGTTTTCCTTTCCGGCACCCGACTCCGGTATCAGGGCATACGCCGATATAGCCGGTTTTCCGCTGTCGCCTATGGCAAGGCGTGGCTTTTGTGTGATATAATAAAACACACTGGGGTCTTTATCGTCTTTATATACCCTAATGTTGCCAACATCAAGGTACGGAGGTTGTAAATTCAGCATACTTATTTGTTTTTAGGTGGTCTTAACATGATAAAGCTATTCTCTGTGCTACCGGTAACAGGCTCTAATTCTGTACCGTTCATATCATAAAGAGTCATTTCCCATTTTATCGTTACCTTTCTATCGTCAGGGCATAATAGATATATGTATTTAGACTCCAACTCTTTATCCTTTGGAGAGAACCTGAATTCCATAGGCCTTGTCATGCCTTCTGAAGTCTCAATTTGCACTATGGCACGATAGTACTTTTCTCCTAAATCCAATAAATCTATGCCGGCCACTTCTATTCGTCTTAACGGGAGAATAATAGAGTTGGAATCTTTATCGCCCTTCAATTGAGTAGATGAAATCATAGGCATACCTTTTTCATTGTATTTCAGTTTTACATCATAGGTATAATCTGCAGGTACTTGACTCTGTGAGCAAATGTTTACTTTTACAGGTTCCCACTCGTCTTCTTGCGATAGAGAGAACGGGAACAAGCAGTCGCCGTAATGAATCTCACCACTGATTTCCTTTACGCTTTCATCCGGATTTATCGGGAGTTCTACCTTTATGCTTCTTCGTCCGCTGAATGGGAAATCGGTTACATTAAACGCTCCGTCATCATCTATGATACAAGTCTTTTCGGGCATTGTGATGGGATCAATGTACTTAAAGAAATATGTTACCTGATAATGTACGGGTTGGTCTAATATCATTTCCAAACTGCGCTTGAATCGTAATTCCTCGTCCAGATTAGAAGACGTAATCTGCACGGGACCCATAATCATTTTTCCTTTGGCATCCTTATAGTACAATTCTACCATATAGCCCGTAACGCTTAAATTGCTTGGAAGGCTCTTTATGTCGGGATGAGGCTTAAAGCTTAAATCTATAATACCTATCTTACCCACATTCACTTGGATAAAACCGCCTTCTGCAGTCTTTTCGGGATACACCACAGGTTCTGAACAACCCTTAAGATATACATAAGTAGTGTATTTCACTACATCAGTGTCATTCTTAGGTTTTCTGAAATTCCAAATACCGGTAGGATTACTCTTGTCAAACAAGAATGCATGCTTTCTATTATCTGCATCAGCAGACGGATAATCGCATTCCACCTTAATGCTATTGACAAACGGCTCTTCATCCCATAGCGCATTGGCATTTACCATAATCTTGCTAAAGGCGAAAACCTGCTTAGAGAGGTCTATGGTAGTTACCATTCTCTTTAGCTGTTCATCGCTTACACCTTCAAAGAATTCATAGATATTAGCCTGCGGACAGATGTTGTATTCAAAATCTCTATTTTCAGAGAAATTCATTTCTGTGAAGCTCTGCATTTCTTGCGTGATAAGCTGACTCAGATTTTCCTTTCTTACCTCTGGCGTTAGAGACTGTATCTTAGATTCGTAGATGCTTTCTATTTTCTTTTGCAAGATAGACATCATGGATTCTCGGATACTTTGCACTACATTTTCATCTAAATCGGCATGGTTTTCTATTTCCACGTTCATGAAACCAAGATCGGTAACCAATTCAGTGAGCTCTTTATAGACTATTTTGTCGCCTTTGCATTTTTTATCTACCTTATCTACAAAAGAGTCGATAACGCTTTTCTGAACGGAGCCTGCGTAAATACGGATATCCATTGCCGGCATTCTCATTTTCAGTTTCATGTCAAACCGGATGGCTATATCCTTATTTCTGTTCATAATGCCATTGTAGAATACAGCGGCTCCCATAGGAGTAAGACGTATGGCTGTGGCACTATTGTTATCGCCGAACATGGCAGGCTTTCCGCCACCCGAATGCCATTCTATCAGACTTCCTTGTTTAGGTTCCAGCACTTCTACACATCCCGAGGTGTACATTATTGAACCAAAATACAATTTGTCTTTATTGGGTTCAATAACAGAATTTATTTCAGAATCTAAATAAGATTTAAACACGTCTGTAGAAGAGCTATCATTGGCCATTTCCATAGCTCTATGTTTCCTTTTTATGCGAGCTATAATGGCATTATATCTGCTGTTTTGTATTCCACTCGATGCTATCCGTTCTTTGATTTCTTCTTTTTCTTCATCTGTTACATGTAGATTCACATCAAAGTTTACGCTACCACCCGTAAAGCCTGATACGGCAGTTTCGTCGGAAGCTTTTGCAGCCGACCAGAACTCAGCATGGAATATCGGAAGATTGGTTTGGTGACTGATTCCTACATGCGGAACAGATCTTATGCAATAGTACTTATTACAATCTTCGTGGTCGGGAAAGACCTCTATGTCTTTGTAAATTAGAACACTCGGTAAAGTAATCATATTGTCTTAGTTTAAAGGTTATACAGTGTTTTAATGTCTTCTTCTATAAGGTATAAATTATCGGACTCTGAATAAGTGGTCCATTCGCTCCAAGAAAAAGCATCTGCATTATCGCGTGTAACTAGGGCTACTCTGTAGTTGAATATACGCTTTTCAGCGCTTTGTGTTTTTATAAGTGCGTTTAGGTTAGGTGTCATAATAACCTTTGCCTCTTCACCTTTAATCAGGGCTACCTTCTCATCTACTCCGAGGTCGTTTTTTAGATGAACCCATACCGCAATGAGGTTAGGGAAGTCTGCCCACTCAAAGTTTGTTCCTACCTTTAGCACCCATTTGTCTAAATCGTACACCGCGTCTTGATTATACTCGTTTATTATAGACTTAATGTCTTTATCAAGCAGACGAATATCATAAGGCTCGCAGGTCAGTTCGTTCCAGTAGTCCTTGTCGATAAAGAATAGCGCCTGTTTCTTCTTCATGCTTGATATTTGCTCTTGCGTCAAAGAAACAATAATGTTTTCTCCGGGGTTAAGTGTAGCCGGCCAAGCGTTGGTGCAGCGCAAGTTTCTGTACACGTCGGTCACTTCATTCTTTTTCCAATGCCTAGCAGTCATTTCTACGCCGCCTATTACCAAAGCATACTTACCCTGATTTGTAATCTTGGCTTGGTAGAAAGGCATCTTTATTTCCTTATCGGTATTTTCAAGAATGCTTACTTGTGTTTGGAAACCGGTAAGTTCCTGCAAGTCAAGTTTTACAGGAATAGGACCAATTTCACGCTTATTCTCACCCGTAAGACCTTCGTGCACAGTGAAAAACACATTGCCTATAACAATACCCTTTTGGGTAATCAGTTCATGGAACAGATTTATCAATCCATCAGTAGGCGAGCGCATAACGATGAAGAAGCTAGATTCGGGCGCAGCCTCTATTTTCTCATCGCAACTCAGAGCCTTAAAACCATCGGGACCATAAAGGCTGCCACCTTCCATTTCCGCTCCCCACTCAAAGCGGGCAGAGTCATAACCGGCATATCTCAGCTTAAAGTATTTCTTACCTTTTCTGTTTTGAAGAAACTGATAAGCTTCGCGCTTGGCGCTTGGCAAGATGTGCGGGCCTATGCGGAATCTGATTAGCGCATGGAAGCCACCGTTGGCACCTTCGCTTTCCAGGCTGGTAGTCATTTCAGGAGCGTTTGTATCCATTGCTTTTACACGGTATTCTTGTGGAAGGAAGCAAATGGTATCATCGCGCATGGTATCCATGAAATAGATTGACTCATCATTAGGACCTATCAGCTTTTCCCAGCACAGAATGCCTTCTGCCTGTTTGAACATGGTGTCATAGCTGGCGCTTTCTTCTGTTACGGCTATAGGAATAGTTCCGTAGACAGTGCTTGTTATCGGATTTGGTTTGTATTCTGTGTTGCTGATGTTAGCTTGCATTTCTTCGCTGCTCACATCCAGCCAACTTATCTTGGCTGTCCAAGAGATAGAAGCGCCTCCTTTGGTTATGACATCTTTCAGGGCTAAAAATATATCTGCGCGATCTATCTGAATATCACCAATTAATTTTTGTTCTCTTCTGTCGTTAAGGACATGTTTAAGTAACAAACGATGCGATTTGTCCGTCTCATCTTTGTATTCCAAATACAGTGATGCTTCGCATATCAACAAAGGCAACGCGTCTTTTGCATCGGTCTCCACTTTAAAACCATACGATAGTTTTATGCCATCTTTATTTCTGCTAAACACAAAGTCGATAGGATTGCCTGGACTGGCCAATCTGCAAAACACAATCTTTGGCACTGCGACTTTTGTTTCGCATTCATTATTAGACGCTTCAGATTTTCCATCGTTTTCTTTCTTGTTATAGGCAGTCATAGTTTCGGTGTCAGAATACTGGCCAAGCAGTAGATTGACACATTTATAATATGCCATATCGTTTAGAAAATTCTGGAGTATGTCTTTAAAGCTTGTATTCATATCACTCTGTTTTACATGATTTAAAATTAGTGCTGTTTATAATTTGCTTTGTGGAGGTGCATCGTTAGGCAATTCTACAATGTCTGAGTTTACTGTTACTTCGCCACTTGTGAATTCGTCAAAACTATCTTTTTCCACATATTTAACCTTAACTTTTGGCAGTATGGTAGAGTCTTTGATTTTCATAGGTATAGTCACATCATCGTGTGATTTTACTGTGAATTTAATTTGGTTAGAAAAATCTTCGTTATAATGATAATGAATGTTGTTTGCATCGTCATCATAACTTACATCTATGTAGGCCCTATACCACTTTTCCCAGTCTATAGACGATCCCTTAATAGTTAGATTGATTTCTTTTTTAATAGGGGCTGGACTTGCTGTATATTCCTTTTCATCATTCGGTGATAAAGTAGACGATGTGTTACCTTTTGATGGTCTAACTGCTACATCTTCTTTAGGTGGAATGGAACCAGGTATAATGATATAATTTTTGGGAGCATCAATCTCATCGCTTAGATATTCTCTACCTTCAGAGATGTAGTGCGCAGTGACTTTAGGGCGGATAGTAGTGTCTTTAACCGCTATTTTAACTTCATCTATAGTTTTGTTCTTTGTAAGTTTAATAGGTTCTATATCTTCGTCTGTATAGTGAATATTGTTGGTAGGATCGTCATATCTGAAAAATAGAATCACCTTATCCCATTTCTGCCAATCTAGACCATCAGCGTCAAGTTCTATTTTTATTTTTTTCATGCCAAGTATGATGCTTTCATACTGTATGTTAGATTTTGGCGCCCAGGTTTTCTCTTTAGACCATCCCGATGATTTTCTCTCACTGTCGTTCACCAGATAATATTCGTACATAAAGCTGTAGCTTATAGGCAAGTCCTCTTTCAGACGTTTTTGCCAAACCCACTCGTCTGCCTCTTTAATCCAACCGCTGTTATCTTCTTCGCCTTGACTTCTGACTTTTACTCTGACACGGCTAATTGACTCTTGGAAATCAACGTCGAATTTAACCATGTACATTCCGGATAGGTTGTCATTAATAGCCAACTCTGTAATAGTGCTTTCTTTCACGTCTGTCCATTCTTCGGATCCGTCTTGGTAATAATACCGTACGCGATAGGTGTAGATGCCGTTACCGTTGTACATGTAACAGTTCCATTGGTCGGATATGTTAGATGGTGTAAGCGTAATGAGTTTTGTGCCGCCTTTCTTTTCAGGGGCATCTTTATACTTGAACTCAACGTCTATTTTGCTAATTTCATCCCATGCCACATCGCCGGCTGAACAATTTACGCACAGGTTGCGAATATCTACGTAGGTAATGACTATAGGTTCATTATACCCCTTACTTTCTTTCGGTTCTGAATAATTGTCTCCCTGCTTGCCATAAACATCGTATCCGCGATATACAATCTTGGTTCTATAGCTGAATTTGTCGATTAAATTACCAGCTTCATCGCGTGCCATCACCACATAGAAAATCTTAGAGTTTGAGTTCTCTGAGTCGAAAGTGAATGTTTCTTCTCTTGGATTCTTTCCGTATGGATATTTCACCTTGACGTTTATCTGAAGAATATCCTTCTCAAAGTTGGCGGCATCTACAGTGATAGGAATGGCCATCTTTTGGAAATACAGTTGTGATGCATCGCATTCTGTAACCAAATCTTTTATATCTACACCATCTAATATGAAATTAAGGTTACACTGAGGATTGTGCTCAAGTTCTACCTTTTCATTCTTTTCGATAGAGAAATTAAACGTAGAATTATCGGAGATAGTGATGTTATTCTTTAGCTTGTAATCCACATCATAGTTCCCTAACTTGTTCTCGTTGCCATCATTGTCCTTGCTTTTTTCTACATCATGTGGGCTTCGTACATTATTGGGGTCTAATGGCTCTACTTTCTCAAACATTGAAGAGCATACTTCGTTTGATATACGTTTAGATAACGCTTCTATCACGAGATTTTCATATTTTGTATTCTGTTCGTTATTTGTCAGATTCTCTATTTTTACTGTTATAAAGTCTCGGTTGTAAGAAGAATTTCTTGTGAGGTTATTTATAAATTCATGTGATACATATAGATTTACTCCATTAGAATAGACTGTTCCTATATGTTCTACATTTACAGGCCCATAATATTTAGCATCTGTTCCTTTGTTTTCATGTCGTAAGTCCTGAAGTAAATTATAAATCTTCATTTGATTAATACTTACCGAAGCCTTAAGCGATAAAACTGCATTATACATCAATTCATATCTTACGGTTACTCCTGAAGCCACATATTCATTTTTCTTATCTCTGGGTTTGAAGCTTTCATACAGAATTTGAGAGTCATAAGAACCGTAGTTTGCTGAAAAGATTGCATTACAGTTGCCGTTTAAATTGGGCTTAGCTTGACACATGGCAGTGCCGTCTAATGCAGAAGCTCCCACATAAAACATTACATTACCTTTAGTGAAATTTACTGGGCAAATCATTGCTTTCCCATAGCAGTTACCCTTGTAATTGGGGTAGTATTGTTCTTTATCTTTTCGTATTTGTTCCGGGTTGGCAAAATTGTCTACTGCTTTCCGAATGGCCTCCAACTCTTCTTTTGTAAGATGCAGATCGACTCCCATAATAAAATGGCCTTGTTGAAATCTCTCTTCTTCTGTGTTGATACCACGAGCGAATATTGTATAATCAAATACCGGACGTTTTGTTATTCGGTCGAACTGAAGGCGAGGAGTATTATTCAAGTAATAAAACTTGAACGGGTCTTCATGGTCGCGAAATAGTTCAATGTGACCCAAATCAATGTTGCCTGTTGTATCAGTAAGCTTAGGAGCTTTAATTAAATGTGTAATCATACTGGTAAAATTTAAGAAGTTAAACATCGAGAAGGAATTCTGCAGCGTCAAGAGCTATTCGTTCTTTTTTAATCATCTTTTTATTTATATTTATATTTATATCCTTTTCGTCTGCTGTATTGTTCAAGGTAACATTTATGTCTTCTACCTGAACATAAGAGTTAGGATCTGAGTCGTTATTCACTACCAAGTACCGATAGGGGTGTTTCTTTGTCAGTCTACCCAATGAAATAGGAGGATTGTTTTTGTACTTGAATTTCAAATCGATAGACCGAATCAAGTCAAAAGAATCTTCTTCGTCTATGGTGCTTATTTTTATGAAACCATAGAGTGGGTCGTTGACAAGGAATTCGCCAGCTTCCACATTTTTTGTGGTGACTGTAAGGCTTCTGCTGGAAACTGGTATTTGATCTTTAAAGCTATAAAGAACCTGTGCATCATAATTTTCATTAGGATTTAGCAGAATAACATGGTCTATGGCTTCCTCTATCTTTTCATTATATATGCGCTGGCTTTGTTCTCCGGTGGCAGTCTTGTTGTATAACGAGAAGATGACAGAATTAAACATGTTCAAATCTAATGCGGCTATCTGTATTTGCAATGGCTTGACAATCTTCAAGAAGTCGGCATGCGAAATGCTGACCGATTTTTCTGAAGTCTCTTTGTTTGGTATAGTAAAAATAGCGTCTGTTTTATTGAAGCCAATGAGATGAGAATTGTCGAAGACAAAGTGTACTGTATAATTCAGTTTTTCGCCTACTGCGTTTTTAATGCCATAATTCTCCGAATAGAAATTAAACGTGAAATACGGATTCTCTTTTGTCAGAGAGAACTGTATACCCGAAGTATCCGGATGGCTTACATCTACTTCGATTGACTTTACGTGGTATTTATCGAAGTTTATTCCGTTGGCTTGGAACATTACTTCGTGCTGACGGAATTCTTCTGATCCCAACTTTAACAGATGAACCTGTTTGTTATAGTCTATGCCATCAAGCATAACCATACCACACGGGTGGATAACCTGGTTAACGGCAAAACGCTTGTCGAAGGTATAAGTGCGCTCTTTATTGTCTTCAACTTTTTGCTTTTTAAAGGCATAGGCCAGTTTTGCATTCAAGTTCCAGGTTATTGCAGAAACCTTTCTTTTTTCACCCTTGGTGGGTTCTTTAGGTTCGTTTTTGGTCTCTTCCTTTGATTCAGTATCAGGCTTTTCGTCTTTATCTTTTGTGTTTTCTTCGTCTTTTTCAGCTTCCTTTTCTATCTCTTCTTCATTTTCAGCCTTGGCATTCTCGTTCTTTTCCTTTTCTATAGATTCATTCTTAGATTTTTTATCAGCGTCTTCTTTCTTCAATAGACTTGCCAATTTGCTTATTCCATTTTTAGCCGATGTAACAAAATCAGCTTTTTCTGTCGAAGCTGTTTGTGCTTTACTTTCTTGACTCTTGATTTCAGAAGATTCGCTTTCTTCAGTGTCAGGTTTTTCTTCATCGTCTGGCTTCTCATTACCGGATGTAGAATCAGTACTTTCTGAGTCTTTTTTCAATGCGCTATACGATTCGTAAGGAATTGGTACAGGCGTGAATAGTTCTGCTGATAAAAGTCTTTTTACCAACTCCATTCCTGTAGGGTCATTTGGTCCTAAGATACTATCTTCACCATCTTTGTAATTGGTTTGTTTTATAATTATAGAACCATTATTTGTCAATTCCCGGAGCATGACGTCTACATCGGCATCGGCTATTACTTTTATATTATATCCGTCGCCATCTTCTTTTGGGTCGGAGTCTGTTTTATTATCCTTATTAGAAAAATTAAACTCGCTATCAAACTTAAATCTATGATTCTTGTATTCGTCTACAGCGTTAAAGTTGACAGTAATCTCTACATTATGCGCCGGCTCTACACCTTTGTACGTCAGGTCATACATTACTGCAAGCTGAGAGCTATTTTTAGCGTCTGATACGTTTTCTCCTGTAAGTTTATTCTTTAGTAGTTTGTGAATTATTTCAGCTTCAATAGCCCCTAATTTTACAGAGAAAACCGCATTCTCTTTGTCATACAATGAAGGTTTATGTGATCCTACTACTCTAATTTTAGCATTCTGGCCATCATCTTTTCCATCATTGCCTAATATGATAAGTCTTACCTCACCTTCATTAAATTGTACAGGCGTAATAATTATATCTTCTCCGGTTACAATTGGTTTCTGTAGATTTTTTTGATTAGTGATATATTTATCTATTTCCTTCGGGTCGGTAATATTTTTTTCTTTTAATTCCTGCAATAATTTTTCGTTTTGATAGTTCTTTATCAACTCTTCTTTGAAATTCTTAAGAGTGTCATCATCGGGATTCTTTAATTCAACTTCCAGAGTCAAGTAGCCTCCCTTTAAATTTTCATTTTCGCCAGTGGGGTTTTTCTTTCCTTCGGCTGTATTGAAATCATGATAGGCTACAAAATCAAACTTTTTTCCGCCTTCAGACAGTAAGACTTCACTTTTTGGAAGATAGTAATATCTTCTTGTGTCATTTAAATCTCGGAACAGAGTAAAACCATTTATCTGGATGGGGTGTTCTGTAGATAACATAATGAAATAAGATTTAAGTTAATAGATATGGTACAATTAAGTATCATGCCATGTAAAGAAATGGCAATAACCGCTAATAGTTAGAATACATTTCACTTTATGGTGAATTATGATTCTACAAAAAGAATAAAGTTTTCTCCTATAGTTATAGTAATCTCTTAAAGGAGTCTGCTTAAGCACACGTTCAAATCTAAAGAGATATGATTCGTATTAGTGTAAAAGCTAAATAAAATGTCTAATAAATGTAATCTCTTAATATCGCAAAGGTAGTAATTTAGATTTATTGGACAAGTTTTTGAAAGGGAAACAGACGAAAATATGTTTTTAATCAGATAATCAATGAAATATTGTTGTCGGTGTGGTAGGAAGACTTAAACCGGTGAAAACGACCATAGATTAGTACAAATATGAGAAGATGTAATATGCTTTTACTAAGACAAAGTGATGTAACGTTTTCTACAGCACGATTTAGGTTGTATTTTATTCTAAAAAATCGGCTTCAGAAGCCTTCTGGATGGGGTTAAAAATTATATGCGAATTGTAAATAAAAGAATGCAATGAAATAAAAAAAGAATGTGAACGGTTAAGTGAAAGAATGCGAGTAGTTGATTGATTACTCGCATTCTTTTATTCGTTCTTTTTAGAGTTTTTTTATGTGTGTAAATCTTACTCTTTCTCCGCTTTGAGCGATTTGTTTATTGAGTCTATGTAGTCTAAGATTTCATCTCGTCCGGTACCTTTTTCAGATGAAGAAACAAAATACGGAGGAAGCTCTTCCCACTGCTCTCTCAGCGTGTTAAGGTAGAATTCCACGTTTTGCTTGGTCTTGTTAATAGTCTGCTTGTCGGCCTTAGTAAAGATAATGCCGAACGGAACACTGTTTTCGCCAAGCCATTCCATAAATTCCAAGTCTATTTTCTGAGGCTTCAAACGGCTGTCTACCAATACGAAAAGACACGTCATCTCTTCTCTCTCAAGCACATAGTACTCTATGAGTTTCTGAATCTTCTCCATCATTTTCTTTCCGCGCTGCGCATAGCCGTATCCCGGAAGGTCTACCAAATGCCATTGCTTATTGATAAGGAAGTGATTGATAAGCAACGTTTTACCCGGAGTGGATGATGTCATCGCCAGTTTTGAGTTCTTGGTCAACATGTTGATGAGGCTCGATTTGCCCACGTTAGAGCGTCCGATGAAAGCATATTCCGGCAAATCGGATTTCGGACACATGTCGGCTCTTGAGTTACTGATTACAAATTCTGCGCTGGTTATTTCCATAAAATGATGTTTTTGAGTTTACAAAGATAGAGTAAGTGAATTAAATCTCAAAATAAGTTGACTTTGATTTGATTAATTCATTATATTTGCAAATATATGCTAATCAGAAAATAAAAAAACAGAATAAAATAGACATGGTTTCGAACAACAATCATTTGGTGATAATGGCCGGTGGGGTAGGAAGTCGTTTCTGGCCGATGAGTACTTCAGATATGCCAAAACAGTTTATTGATGTGTTGGGATGCGGCCGTACGTTGCTTCAGCTTACGGTAGACCGTTTTGAGGATATTTGTCCTGCAGAAAATATTTGGGTGGTTACTTCCGCCCGTTATGCCGATATGGTGAAAGAGCAGCTTCCCGAAATAGCTCCCGATCATATATTGCAAGAGCCTTGCCGCAGAAATACCGCTCCGTGTATAGCTTACGTAAGCTGGAAAATCAAGTCTCGTAACCCGAAGGCGAATGTTGTGGTGACTCCAAGCGACCATGTGGTAATGAACGTGCGCGAGTTTGGCAGAGTAATCCAATCGGCTATGAATTTTACTGCCGATTCTGACGCTATCGTCACTCTGGGTATGAAGGCCACTCGTCCGGAAACCGGATATGGATATATAGAGGCCGATTTGTCGATGGCTTGTCCTTCTAATAAAGAGATTTATCGTGTAGACGCTTTTAAGGAAAAGCCGGATATCGATACGGCTCGCAGATACTTGCAGCGCAAGAATTATTTCTGGAACGCGGGTATATTTATATGGAACGTAAACACTATAGTGAATGCGCTGCGTGTATATCAGCCTAACATGGCAGAGGTGTTTGAGCGTATGCTTCCTTATTATTTTACAGATAAGGAGCAGGAGATGGTGAACGAGCTGTTCCCTACATGCGAGAATATATCTGTTGACTATGCCATTATGGAAAAGGCGGAAGAGATTTTCGTGTTCCCAGCATCGTTCGGATGGAGCGATTTGGGTACATGGGGTTCGCTGCATGATAACTCGAAGAAAGATCATCAGAATAACGTGTGCATAGGTTCGGAAATCAAGTTGCACGAAACTCGTAACTGCATTATCCATACGCTTCAGGAGAAGAAGGTGGTGGTTCAGGGTCTCGACGGTTATATAGTAGCCGAAAACAACGATACGCTGCTGGTGTGTCGCTTAACAGAGGAACAACGAATAAGAGAGTTCTCTGAAGAATAATTTCAGAAAGATATAATGAAAAAGTCCGGTGCACTTTATGCTGATGCGCCGGACTTTTTTTATACTCTGCCGAATAGGCCTTCTTGCTTAAAATCGTTTAAATGATACGATTAAAAACTGAATGTGTTGACGTTAATTGTTTTTCTTGACTAGAATTCGTTACTTTGCGGAAAATTTTAAATTGATATAAATGGAACGAAAACTAAAAGACTACCTTATGCTGTCAGTAAAAGGAATGTGCATGGGAGCAGCCGATGTAGTGCCGGGAGTGTCTGGCGGTACAATTGCCTTTATCACTGGTATTTACGATGAGCTTATTAATTCGATAAAGAGCATTAATGCGGCAAGCCTGAAGATGTTTTTTACAGGTAAGTGGGGTGAATTCTGGAAGATGATAAACGGTAAGTTCTTGCTGTTTCTTTTGGCTGGAATTGGTATCAGCGTATTCTCATTGGCTAAAATCATTACTTGGTTGCTGGTAGCGTATCCGGTATTGGTGTGGTCATTTTTCTTCGGATTGGTTTTGGCGTCTACTTGGTTTGTAGGTAAGGATGTGAAAGAACGCAACTGGAAGACTGGTCTCGGTTTTCTTCTTGGTGCTGCCTTGGCATTTTATATTACGGTAGCTACTCCGGCAGAAACGCCGTCGCATTTCCTTTTCATATTCTTGTGTGGAGCCATCGCTATCTGTGCCATGATTTTGCCGGGCATATCGGGTAGCTTTATATTGGTTCTTTTAGGTAAGTACTTCTTTATAATGGAGGCTGTAAAGACGCTCGATTTAAAGGTGATAGCGATATTTGGTATAGGTGCTTGCGTGGGCATCACTTCTTTTTCTAGATTGCTGTCGTACGCACTGAGCCACATGCGTAATATTACGCTGGCGGTATTGAGCGGTTTTATGCTGGGTTCATTAAATAAGGTGTGGCCTTGGAAAGAAACTATCGAGGGGGTAGAGCAGAACATTGCTCCAAACGCTTTTGTATGGCAAGCGGTTTGCTTGGCTCTGCTGGGTTTCGTAATGGTTTACGGAATAGAGAAGATTTCGTCTAAGTCGGAAAACTGATTTTAGATGCAATAATTCTGTAGATAGATATAAAAGAAAGGCGCAAGACTTTTGAGTTATTACTCATTTAGTCTTGCGCCTCTTTTTTATGTTAGGACTTTATTATTTCTTAATCTTAGCCCAGTTGTCTTTCAACGATACTGTACGGTTGAAAATCAAGTGTTCAGGAGTAGATTCCTTGTCCACGTTGAAGTAACCGATGCGCTGGAACTGCAGGTAATCAAGCGGTTTGGCATCTGCCAAGAACTTTTCTACGTAGCAGTTGGTCAGCACTTTCAGTGAGTTAGGATTAATCATTTCCTTCATTGCTTCGAGTGCAGAGCAGTTCTTCTCTTCGCGGATAGCAGCCATTTCGTCGCGTGGGTTTTCTACTTTCCACAAGCGGTCGTAAAGGCGTACTTCAGCTTTCAGGCAGTGGTTGCAGCTTACCCAGTGCAATGTACCCTTAACTTTACGGTTTGCTTCTGGCATTCCGCTGCGAGTGTTAGGATCATATTCTGCGTATACTGTAGTAACGTTTCCGTTTTCGTCTTTCTCGCATCCGGTGCACTTAACGATATATGCGTTCTTCAAACGAACTTCCTGTCCCGGTGTCATGCGGAAGTATTTCTTAGGAGCATCTTCCATGAAGTCGTCGCGTTCCATCCACAACTCACGGCTGAATTCGATAGTGTGAGTAGGAGAGTTTGGATCTTCAGGGTTGTTGATAGCTTCCATTTCTTCTACCTGTCCTTCTGGATAGTTTGTGATAATCAGCTTAACAGGGTCGAGAACAGCCGATACACGTGTAGAGCGTGCGTTGAGGTCTTCTCTTACGGCACTTTCTAGCAAGGCGAAATCGTTCAATGCATCGTAAGTGGTATAACCAATCTTGTCTACAAACTTATGTATTGACTCAGGAGAGTAACCACGGCGACGGAACGCGCAGATGGTCGGCATACGTGGGTCGTCCCATCCGTCAACCAACTTTTCTTTTACCAAGATAAGTAGGTTACGCTTACTCATCAGCGTGTAGCTAAGGTTCAGCTTGTTGAACTCATACTGGTGAGGACGGTTGTCATCGAGGTCTTTGCCTTCTTTCACCCAGTCAACGAACAAATCGTACAATGGGCGGTGAGGAACGAACTCCAATGTACAGAGAGAGTGAGTTACACCTTCAAAATAGTCGCTCTGTCCGTGTGCGAAGTCGTACATAGGATAAGCTTGCCATTTGCTGCCTGTACGGTGATGCGGAGTCTTTACCACACGATACATAATCGGGTCGCGGAAGTGCATGTTAGGGCTTGCCATGTCAATTTTGGCACGGAGCACCATTTTGCCTTCTTCTATTTCGCCGTTGTTCATTTTCTGAAGTAACTCCAAGCTTTCTTCTGCCGGACGATTACGATAAGGACTCTCAGTTCCCGGCTGAGTAGGAGTGCCCTTCTGTGCAGCGATTTCTTCTGCCGACTGCTCGTCGATATATGCTTTACCTTCTTTAATAAGTTTAATAGCAAAGTCCCACAATTGCTGGAAATAGTCGGAAGCATAATATTCGTTTCCCCACTGGTAACCCAACCACTGGATATCTTCCTTAATAGCTTCAACGTATTCTACGTCTTCTTTTGTAGGGTTAGTGTCGTCGAATCTCAAATTACATACGCCACCGTATTTCTGGGCAATACCGAAGTCCATGCAGATGGCCTTAGCATGTCCGATGTGCAGATAACCGTTTGGCTCTGGCGGGAAACGGGTCTGTACTTTTCCTCCGTTCTTACCTTCTTTCAAGTCTTTTTCGACTATTTGTTCAATGAAGTTCAGGCTTTTCTTTTCTGAACTTTCTGTTTCATTCATTTCAGTCATTGCGTATTGTATTCCTTTTTATTCTTTTTGCAAAAATAGTAAATCTTTGCGGAAAAACTACCATCTGTAGTCTTTTATGAATCAGAAAGCCCGTGTGTGTATCGTGAATGTAACGCAATTGTTATTAAATGTGTAAAGTTGTACACGAATGGATAAAACGTGTTAAATTAGTGTTATTAGGCTTAAAAAGTGAATAAAGGTATTATTATTTGACTAATTTTGCAGAAAAGAATCTTTTTAGGTATTAAAATTCCGGAGGAGATTCTTATATCATATAAAAGCAAAAGACTATGTTGAAAGAAAAAGCTGGTGTCCTTGCCGGTCAGATCTGGGAGGCACTGAATGGAACTGAAGGTTTAACTCAGAAGAATCTGAAGAAAGCAGCTAAAATCAAAGCTGATAAGGATTTGTTCTTGGGATTAGGATGGTTGTTAAGAGAAGAGAAGATTGAGACAAGCGAAGTAAACGGCGAATTGGTTGTTAAGTTGAAATAATTAGCTCAATCTCCAGAATAAAAAGAAGAAGCATTGTACCGTAAAAAGTGCAATGCTTCTTCTTTTTTTGCATATATATGTGCAAAGAATGGGCTGATTGTTTTGTTTAATAAATAATATATACAAATGCGTGGTTTTAGCAGGCTCTTAGTTATAATTTAGGCGTTGAGATGGCGATAACGGGCAGCTTTTGTTAAATTTGCAGGGTAAATATGGATTTAGAAAATATTGATTTTATGCATACCAGAAAAGAACAGATGGAAGCGTTCGGGCGATTGCTCGATGTGCTTGATGAACTGCGGGTAAAATGTCCGTGGGATCGTAAACAGACCAACGAAAGTTTGCGTCCGAATACGATAGAAGAGGTTTACGAACTTTGTGATGCCTTGATTAAAAATGACGAGGCTAACATTTGCAAGGAGTTGGGCGACGTATTGCTGCACGTGGTTTTTTACTCCAAGATAGGAAGCGAGAAAGGCGATTTCGACATAAAAGACGTATGCGACAAGTTGTGCGACAAGTTGATATTCCGTCATCCTCATGTATTTGGTGAGGTGAAAGCTGATACTGCCGAGAAGGTTACAGAAAACTGGGAGCAGCTGAAGCTGAAAGAGAAAGACGGCAACAAGACTGTGCTCAGTGGAGTGCCCGATGCATTGCCTTCGCTCATAAAAGCCTATAGAGTACAAGACAAGGCTCGCAATGTAGGTTTCGATTGGGAAGAAAAAGAGCAGGTTTGGACTAAGGTGAAAGAAGAAATCAGCGAGTTCGAAGCTGAAGTAGCCGACATGGATAAGGAAAAGGCCGAAGCGGAATTCGGTGACGTGATGTTCAGCCTTATCAATGCTGCCCGTTTGTATAAGATAAATCCTGATAATGCGTTAGAGCGTACAAACCAGAAGTTTATCCGCCGTTTCAATTATGTAGAAGCTCATACCATAAAGCAAGGTCGTAACCTCTCAGACATGACCCTTGGCGAAATGGATGCGCTTTGGGAAGAAGCGAAGAAACAAGGACTTTAAAAGCGAAGAACGCAAAAATCCCCGCCAAGTATTGAGTAACATCATAGCTTGGCGAGGATTTTTGTTTTTTAGTTCTTACGATGCGGTTTCAGCAACTCGCGATGAAATTTCATTTCGGCACGCTGTATATTGAATATCTGTTTTGAAGAAAGGAATTTCTGGTACTTATGCAGATACTCCAAATCAAGCTGATCGCAAGAGATACGTGCCTTGATGATCTCCTCAACTATTTTGTTGTATTCTGCTTCGGATAGATTCTCTTCTTTGCCTTTACGCATCTGCGCCCATGCCTGGCGATTAATAGCATCTTTTTTATCTTGAAGCTCAAAGTAAAGCGGGAAGAACTGTTGCGCTTCTTGCTGTGTCAGTCCCGTCTGCTCTTTAATGTATTTCTCTTGGCACTGGCGAAACTCCTCTCTGCTCATTCTTGGCTTCTGGGCAAAGAGACTTATACTGCTGATAGACAGTATTATTGTTAATAATATATTTTTGTACATCATAAGGTTGTATATCAGTTTGTTTTAGTAAAGTGTAGGGTTTGCTTCTGTGAGATACTTATATAATTCATAGTCGCCCATCATGGTCTGGTTTACGATGGGGTCTATATACTCATCAGGCAGTTCGGTATAGTTGACCGGTGTATATACGGAATGCGCTTTTTCGTGAATGTCTTTTCCTCCGTTCGTAAACAGTCTTACTGTAAACATCAGCCCCACAAACATAGCCGCCATGTACACCCAAGGCTTCACTCGGGTCCAGGTGCTTATCTTTTCCGGAGCTTTTATCTCCTTTTCGGGTAGTTTACGCATGAGGTCTTCGGCGAAGTTTTCAAAGTATCCTTCTGGAACCTTGAACGCCTGCTTCTTTCCGTATCTTTTTATCAAGTCTTTCTCCTCGTTCATAATGCTTGTCCTCCTTTTATTAATTAGATGGTTTATGATACTGAAGGTTTAATTGTTTCGGTTAAAAAAATCGGTTATTTTCTTCACCGCATGGTGATAAGACGCTTTGAGTGCCCCCACGCTGGTCCCGATGATGTCTGACATGTCTTCGTACTTCATCTCATCGAAATACTTCAGGTTGAATACGATGCGTTGCTTTTCGGGCAGTGTGTGTATGGCTTTCTGCAGTAAAAGCTGCGTTTCGTCTCCGTCAAAATACGGGTCGCTCTCCAGTTTGCTAAGAGCTTCCTTGTCGGCATCGTCTATCGACAGTTGGTCGTGCGCCCGTTTTTTATTGATGAAGTTCAGACATTCGTTGAACGCTATTCGGTAAAGCCATGTAGACAGGCGAGCTTCGGCTCTGAAATACTCTATGTTATCCCAGGCCTTGATGAAAGTGTTTTGCAGAACATCGTTGGCATCATCGTGCGACAGTACCATGCGCCTAATTTGCCAATATAGTTGTTCGCTGTAGGCTTTCACCACCTCACCGAATGCCTCACGGCACGTTTCCGGATCTTGCAGTCGGCTTATGATGTCTTCCTCGTTATATGTTTTCATCGAATGATTCTGTTGTTTTTTGATATTAGATGTCTCTTCGGGGTTTTTGGTTTAACCGCGTTTGCTTTATTTAACGATGGGAGAGTGTTACAACTCTATGCATAGGTTTTCTTTCGCCAGTATGGTTTCCGGAAAAACGGCTTGCGCTTCTTGCAATAGCGTGTCTTCATCGTCATAGCGTGCCGAGAAGTGTCCTATTACCAGACGTTTGGCTTCAGCTTGACGGGCTATATCGGCAGCTTGTGCGGCAGTAGAATGCTGTGTCTGTTTGGCTCGCGGAGCATCGGCAGAGATGAATGTAGCTTCGTGAAACAGAAGATCAACTCCCTTTATCTGTTCCACTATGCGTGGCAGATACGAGGTGTCCGAGCAATAAGCGTACGTGCGTGGAGAGTCGGACGGAGTTGTCAGCATTGAGTTTGGGATAACTTTCCCGTCTTTCGTTTCATAATCTTCTCCGTTCTTTATGCGGTTTATCTTGTAGACGGGGATGTGATAGAAGTCTATCATATCTCTCTTTATATGGTTTGGCGTGGCTTTTTCTCTGAACAGAAACCCGCAAGTAGGCATTCTGTGGCGTAATGGGATAGTTTCCACGCTTACAGAGCGGTCGTCGTATATAACTGTAGCTTCGCTTGGGTTGAAAGGATGAAACACCACATTGTATGTCATTCCTTTGCAGAAGTAATAGAGCTGTGGCTTAAGCAGTTGTTCCAGGTCTTCGTGGCAATATATATGCAAGTCGGCAGTGCGTTCCAGCATACCGAAAGTAGATATCAGTCCGATTAATCCGAAGCAATGGTCGCCGTGCAGATGAGAAATGAAGATATGATTCAGGCGTGAGAACTTCAACTTTGAGCGGCGCAACTGTACTTGAGTACCTTCTCCGCAATCTATCATGAAGAGCTTTTCGCGTATGTTTACTACCTGTGATGTAGCCAGATGACGTGTAGTAGGAAGCGCCGAACCACATCCAAGGATATTGACTTCGAATTTTTCCATGTTTCAGAATATTAGGATAGAGTTAATAAAAAAGCCGGAGAAAACATGTGTAGTTCTCTCCGGCTTCTGTTATGTGAGATTAGAAATATTATTTCTTACCTTCCAACTGTTCTTTCAAAGCAGCCAAAGCGTCAATGTCACCAAGAGTAGTAGAAGCTGCCTGATTCTGAATCATAGGAGTTTCTTCTTTCTTAGCTGACTTCTTAGAAGCTTTCTTTTCTGCCTTTTCTTCTGCCTTAGCAGCATCTTCGAAGATACGGCTGTGAGACAAGATGATACGCTTAGCGTCCTTGTTGAATTCAATTACCTTGAACTGCAACTTTTCGTCCAACTGAGCCTGAGTACCGTCTTCTTTTACCAAGTGTTTCGGAGTAGCGAAACCTTCAACACCGTAAGGAAGAGCAACTACTGCACCCTTGTCCAACATTTCGATGATAGTACCTTCGTGGATAGAACCTACAGTAAATACAGTTTCGAATACATCCCATGGGTTGTCTTCCAACTGCTTGTGGCCGAGGCTCAAACGACGGTTTTCCTTGTCTATTTCAAGAACAACTACATCGATGTCTGCACCAATCTGAGTGAATTCTGATGGGTGTTTGATCTTCTTAGTCCAAGACAAGTCAGAGATGTGGATCAATCCGTCTACACCTTCTTCGATTTCTACGAATACACCGAAGTTAGTGAAGTTACGAACCTTAGCGACGTGCTTAGAACCTACAGGATATTTTTCTTCGATTGATTCCCATGGATCTGGTTTCAACTGTTTGATACCCAAAGACATCTTACGTTCTTCACGATCCAATGTCAAGATAACAGCTTCAACTTCGTCGCCTACCTTCATGAAGTCCTGAGCTGAACGCAAGTGCTGGCTCCAAGACATTTCTGAAACGTGGATCAAACCTTCTACGCCCGGAGCGATTTCGATGAATGCTCCGTAGTCAGCCATAACGACTACTTTACCCTTAACGTGGTCGCCTACCTTCAAGTTTGGATCGAGGCTATCCCATGGGTGCGGAGTCAACTGCTTCAAGCCAAGAGCGATACGTTTCTTTTCGTCATCGAAGTCAAGGATAACAACGTTCAACTTCTGGTCGAGCTGTACAACTTCGCGAGGATCGCTTACACGGCCCCAAGACAAGTCAGTGATGTGAATCAAACCGTCTACGCCACCCAAGTCGATGAATACACCGTAAGATGTGATATTTTTAACAGTACCTTCAAGTACCTGTCCTTTTTCGAGTTTGCTGATGATTTCTTTCTTCTGCTGTTCCAATTCAGCTTCGATAAGAGCCTTGTGAGAAACAACAACGTTCTTGAATTCCTGGTTGATCTTAACAACCTTGAATTCCATAGTCTTACCTACGAATACATCGTAGTCACGGATAGGTTTAACATCGATCTGAGAACCCGGCAAGAATGCTTCGATACCGAATACGTCCACAATCATACCACCCTTAGTGCGGCACTTGATGTAACCCTTAATAATTTCTTCGTTTTCGAGAGCAGCGTTAACACGATCCCAAGAGCGAGTAGCACGTGCTTTCTTGTGAGACAGAATCAACTGTCCTTTTTTGTCTTCCTGATTTTCGATGTATACTTCTACAGTATCACCAACTTTCAGTTCAGGATTGTAGCGGAACTCGCTCAGAGGAATGATACCGTCTGACTTGTAACCGATGTTCACTACAACTTCGCGTTTGTTCATTGCGATTACAGTACCATCTACAACCTCACGGTCGTTTACCTTGTTCAAAGTACTGTCGTAAGCCTTTTCCTGATCTTCTTTGCTTACGCTGGTAGCTGCGCTACCGTTTTCGTAGTCTTCCCAGTTGAAATCTTCAATGGGATGTACATTTTTCAAGTTTTCCATTAAAAAATAATTGTTTTTAAATAACTAATTGTGTTAGACTTTATAATTGCTTTAAAATCGTGCGCAAAGGTACAATAATTTCCCGAATGCAAAATAATTTGCATTGAAAAAATGAGGAATACACTGAATATTAGTGCAAAATCACTTCATCGGCTTCAGTTTTACCACTTCGCCAAGCTCAGGAATCATTATTGGCATGCTGCGCAGTTTGGCTTCTTGGGCGAATACGTGGGGTGGGTCGAACAGTGGCTCGTCCGAGAGGTCGAACGTGCCGTAATGCATAGGCAGTGTCATTTTTGCTCCCATATCGCGTGCGGCGGTAAGTGCATCGTAAGGTGATATGTGATTTGGTTTCATAAACCAGCGGGGCTTGTAGGCACCTATACCTATCATGCAGTAGTCTATATGCGGAAACATTTCGGGCAGTTCCTTAAAGTGGCGTGCGTAGCCCGTATCACCACTATTATATATGGTGATGCCGTCGGCCTGAATCATGAACGCTCCCCATAAGCGTCCTCCTCCGTCGTTAACGCTTCTTTTGCTCCAGTGCTGTGCGGGCAGAAACGTGAGGCATAGGTTGCCGTCTACGTGTTGTTGGTACCATCCGGCTTCTATGACATTGAATGTAGGGAACCATTCTTTTATCAGAGCACCGGTTCCGATGCCGCAGAATACATTCATGTTGGGGTTCTCGGCTGCCAGACGTGTCAAGCTTGGCTTATCGAGGTGGTCGAAATGGTCATGACTGATGAGCAGATAGTCGATGTTTTTAAATACCGAGGCGTTTGCCGGACACGTGCTGCGGCGTTTTACGAAAGGTATGCTGCCGAACACTGGGTCTACCATTATTCGTTTTCCGCCTATTTGTATGAAAAACGAATTATGCCCCAGCCAAATCAGGCAGTTGCCTACTACGTTATCCAGCGATTTTATGAAGTTGACCTTCGGATTCCATTTAATCTGTTTCTTTTCTTTCCGTTGCGGGTTGGGAGAAAACCTCCATTTCAGGATGTTGCCCATACCAGGTTTCCAGTGGTGTTGGCGATTAAAAAACTTTCCCTTGGCTGTAGGGTTACCCCTCCAATGTGGGTTGACTGTATGTAAAAGTTCGTTTTTTCTGAAAGTTATTGTTTCTCCCATGTCTATAGATATCCGTCAACTATTATGTAAAGTATGTTCGAATTTATTTTTCAAGCAGGTCTTTCAAGAAGGCGTCCAGTTCTTCGTCCAGGCCTTTAAGCAGTTCGTCATCAAGAAGCATTGTGTCCTCATCGTCTACCAGCAGCAACTCTGATACGGTCTCTTTGTCATCGTCTACCAATACGAACGAGTAAGGCTTCATAAGGCATAGATGGTCTAATTCGCCTTCGTCCTTAATGGCGTTTAGCACACCTTTTAATATATTGCCAGCTTCTTTATAGAAATCGTCATCGTTATACTCTACCCATTCATCGATGATGGTGCGCGATAATTCTTCATCATCGTCGTTGAATACGATAAGTTCTCCACTGTCTTGTTTAGGCTGTAGATGGATATCGGTGACAATAGATTTGTCATCGCTTGCTTTGTATCTTTCTAACGCCTCTTTCAGGGTGGAGGTGATGGCAGAATGTGACTGTTCACTAATGTTCATAATAATCTATGTTTTTGTTTGCTCTATAAGTGCATCAAATTTACGAAAAAAACGGAATGCGCAAGCCTTCGCAGTGATTTATCTTTAAAAAATGTTATCAAAAACGGTCCATTTGAGTTTTTATACGTGCGAATTTGCTGATTCTTTCTTTTAATAGTGCTGAATAGTACTTCCACTCTGCTCTGCTTTCATTGTCGGTTATGAAGCCTTGGGCGGTGTCGAGCCATTTTTCTGCCTCGGTCAACTGTCCGTTCATTTCGTAAGCCAATGCTATATTGAAAGCGGTGCGCATCTTTACTTTCTTTGATTTAGATTTGTCGAAAATCGATTTCCAGATTTCGGATGCCGATTCCCAATCGTTTTCGCGTACGCATACGGCTGCATCGCGCATATCGGCCATGCCTCCGGTGTAGTAGATACGGCTTGTCTGGGTCCAGTAGGGTACTAGTTGGTTGCTCATGATGTGTGCTCCGAATTCTGCGGCTTCTTTAAGCATTTCCTTGTCAGACGGTATATTATCTACCGTCCAGTCCAGAGAGTCGGTGGTGTGTATAATCTGTATAGGCTTGCTTCGTGTGGGCACATGCAGGCTGACTACGGGCGTTACCTTTACGCGTATTACAGGAATTTTCTCTTGCATCCCGAGGTATCGGATGTATTTCTTCTCCTTGTTAATAAGTATGCGGTCTAGCGAGAAAAGCATGTCGGCATTCAGCATTTGGCAAAGTTCTGTCACTTCTTCTTGCTTCAGCGTGTGAACGGGAAATGCTTGAGCTTCGTTATTCAGATTGTCGTCTGTAGGTTTGACTATCTTTTTGTGGTTGAGTGCGGAATCGCATATTATAACCTCGTCAAAATATTTAGAGTCGGCCAGTGCGGACGCTAACGCGGATGCCGATTGTTTTCCATCGCCCTCCGTCTCTCCTAATGTCATGATGTTATTGGCCGCAGCGGGTATCTGAGGCATATTGTTCACTACGGCAATCTGTTTTACGGATGCGGGGAAGTTGGCTTGAGCGGCAGGGTTCAGTTGGTCGAATGTAAGCGACTCTATTGATGAGCATGATGTCATTACACTCAGTACCACACAGGCTATAGCGATGATATTTTTCATTTTGGCATTTGTTTTTTGTGTTTCTATGATACAAATATAGCGTTATTCGCAATTACTGAAGAAATAAAAATAGTGAAACGAACACAAAGAGCTTAAAATACGTAATTTTGCGCATCTTAAATACAAAAATACATACTAGATGGATGCTATTGTTTCACAAATGATTATCCTGTTCATACTTGTTATAGTGGGATACGGATTGAGTAAAAAGAAACTGATGGATGTTGAGTTCGACAGAAAATTGTCTTCTTTCGTTATTCTGGTTAGTTGCCCGTGCCTGATTTTGTCGTCGGTTATGAGTGGCGAGATGCCTGACAGAGAACTTATTCTGCCTTTGCTGGCTGTAGGTTTCGCAACTTATATAATTCTGATAGGCGGAGCGTTTTTGCTGCCTCGTATTTTCCCGATAAAGAAAGAAGAGCGCGGGATATACAGTTTTATGTTGGCTTTTGGTAACGTAGGTTTTATAGGCTATCCTATTGTAGCCTCTATATTCGGCCCTCAGGCTGTATTCTATGCCAGCATACTTAACGTGCCAAATACTTTGGTGATATTTGTATTAGGAACACTGTTTATTTCGGATGATGCAGGAAGGGTTAGGTTTGATTGGAGTACGCTTTACTGTCCTGCTATGATAGCATCTTATTTAGCTATTCTTATTGTTGCTGTTGGATGGGTGCCGCCTTATACTATAAGCACCCCGTGTCAGTTGCTTGGTAACATGACAGTGCCTTCTGCCTTACTGATTATCGGTTCTTCGATAGCGCAGATTCCAGTCCGTCGTATGTTGGGAAATGCAGGTATTTATCTTATGTCTGCTTTTCGTCTGGTGCTGATGCCGTTGTTGATATTGTGGGTATCAAGGCTGTGTTATGTAGACGAGCAGATAGCGGATATCAATATGGTGCTTGCGGCAATGCCCGTAGCTTCGTACGGCACTTTGTTCTGTATACAGTATCATAGGGGAGAGGCGGTGATGGCGCAAGGTACTTTCATTACCACACTACTTTCGGTGCTTACTATCCCGTTGATTACCATGCTTTTCTGAAAGATAAAAACAAAGTTGTCTTACTTCGACCGATGTGAACGCTTACTTCGACCGATGTGAGCGTTCATACCGACCGATACGCGTGCTTACTTCGGTCGAAGTAAAACGACTTGATTGAGAATCAGTCATAAAGAAAGGCGCTACAAGGAATGAGTCCCGTAGCGCCTTCTTCGTTTTATACACCTTTAAACAAAATGAATATTTACATATTCATAAATGAACAACCTAATTTATAGGGCGTTTTTATTTTCTTGCTTCAGCAACGTAAGCCAATGCTTCTTTGCACTTTTCTGTTACGTATGCCCAGTCTTCAGCTGCAACCTTATCTTTCGGGAACAACTTAGAACCCATACCTACGCAGAATACACCAGCCTTAATCCATGAAGTCAAGTTTTCTTGTGTCGGTTCTACACCACCGGTAACCATCAGCTTAGACCATGGCATCGGAGCTAACAAACCTTTAACCAATTTCGGGCCAAGTACATCACCCGGGAAAATCTTGCAAAGATCGCAGCCCATTTCCTGTGCGAAACCAACTTCTGATACGCTTCCGCAACCCGGAGTGTAAGCTACCAAACGGCGGTTGCAAACTTTAGCGATTTCAGGGTTGAACAACGGACCAACGATAAAGTTAGCGCCCAACTGGATGTACAATGAAGCAGTAGCAGGGTCAACGATAGAACCTACACCCATTGCCATTTCAGGGCATTCTTTAGCTGCGAATTTTACCACTTCGGCAAATACTTCGTGAGCAAAGTCACCACGGTTAGTGAATTCGAAAGCACGTACGCCGCCTTCATAGCAAGCCTTTACCACTTTCTTTGCAACTTCTGCATCTTTGTGATAGAATACAGGAACCATTCCAGTTGAACCAATCTTGTTCAACACTGCGATTTTATCAAATTTAGCCATTATTTTAAAATCCTCTAGATTAAACTATTCTTTTTGTCCCAATTATCTCTGAACACGTCCGCTTGCGTCGCCACCAGCCAAAGCTTCAACTTCTTCTACAGAAACCAAGTTGAAGTCGCCGTTGATAGTGTGTTTCAAAGCAGAAGCAGCAACTGCGAATTCAAGAGCTTCGCCCTGGTTAGGCTTAGTAAGCAAGCCGTGGATAACACCACCAGAGAATGAGTCGCCACCACCTACGCGGTCGATGATAGGGTTGATATCGTAACGTTTTGATTCGTAGAATTCTTCGCCATTGTAAATCATAGCCTTCCAGCCGTTGTGAGTAGCAGAGAATGATTCGCGCAATGTAGAGATAACATACTTGAATCCGAATTCTTTAGCCATTGCAGTGAAGATACCTTTGTATCCTGCAGCGTCAGTCTTACCGCCTTCTACGTCAGCATCGGGTTTGAATCCCAAGCAGAGTTCAGCGTCTTCTTCGTTACCTATACATACGTCTACATACTGCATCAACGGTTTCATGATAGACTGAGCTTTTTCTTTAGTCCACAGTTTTTTGCGGAAGTTCAAGTCTACAGATACTGTTACTCCGTGACGTTTTGCAGCTTCGCAAGCCAATTTAGTAAGTTCGGCAGCCTTGTCAGAAATAGCAGGAGTAATACCCGACCAGTGGAACCAGTCAGCACCTTCCATGATAGCATCGAAATCGAAGTCGCAAGTGTCAGCTTCTGCGATAGCAGAGTGAGCGCGGTCATAGATAACCTTGCTAGGACGCATAGAAGCACCAGTTTCCAAGTAGTAGATACCTACACGGTCGCCACCACGAGCGATGAAGTCTGTCTTAACACCGTATTTACGCAGTGCGTTTACTGCAGACTGACCGATTTCGTGTTTCGGCAACTTAGTAACGAAGTAAGCATCGTGACCGTAGTTAGCGCAGCTAACTGCAACGTTTGCTTCACCACCACCATAAACTACATCAAAATTATCCGATTGAACGAAACGAGTGTTTCCCGGTGTAGACAATCTCAGCATGATCTCGCCTAAAGTAACAATTTTTCCCATTGTGAATCTTTTGTTCTATATTGATTAATATATAAATTTGAAATTTCGCTTATCATAGTACAATATACATTGTGCACGCACACAAAGGTACGGTTTATTTTTTATCTACCAAAAAAAAGATATATATTTGTGACGAAAAAACGTTTTTAGAGAGAAAGTAATACCATAACAATATTTCTATATATAATAATAGGTGTAAAAAGAACGTAGATAACCATGAATAAACCAAACGAACGAATACGAATAAAAGACATTGCAAGTAAAGCGGGAGTATCGGTCGGCACGGTAGACCGAGTGTTGCATGGACGTACCGGTGTGTCTGAAGCGAGTAGACAGAAGGTGGAGGAGATACTTCGCCAGCTCGATTATCAGCCTAACATGTATGCCAGTGCATTGGCGTCGAACAAGAAATACAGATTTGCGTGCTTGTTGCCGTCGCACAGTGAAGGAGAATACTGGGTAGACGTGGAGCAAGGAATGAAGCAGGCTGTAGAAAAGTTCTCAGACTTTCATGTATCGGTCGATATCGATTACTATGACCAGTATGAAGTTGGCTCTTTCGAGGCGGCAGGCAAGCGTATGCTTGAAAAACAGCCCGACGGAATGATTATTTCTCCGTCTATCGAGTCAGAAACTGCCATGATTACAGAGAAGTTAGAAGCAAGCGATATACCTTATATATTTATAGACTCTAATATAGACCGCTTGCATCCGTTGGCGTTCTTCGCTCAAAACGCACGGCAGAGCGGATGTTTCGCAGCGCGAATGATGCGTATGATGATGCACGATAGCAAGGAACTCGTTATCTTCCGGCAGATAAGCAAAGGAAGATTGGGCTCTAATCAGCAGCTGAAAAGAGAAGAGGGTTTCCATGAATATATTCGCGAGCATTGTCCTGAGGTTACGGTGCACGAAGTAAACTTGTACGCCAAACGTCCAGGAGAAGACGAGGCGATAATAGACGACTTCGTGACAAAGCACCCGGAGGTACGCTATGGCATTACCTTTAATTCGAAGGCATACGTGATAGGTGAGTATATGCTGAAGCATAAACGAGATGACTTTAAGCTGATGGGTTACGACTTGCTGCGCAGAAATGTGGCTTGCCTGAAAGAAAACGCCATTGATTTCATTATAGCTCAGCAACCTACAACGCAGGGATACAATAGCGTGGAGAGCTTATGCAACCATCTTATTTTAAAGAAAACAATAAAGAGCGTTAATTATATGCCTATAACATTATTGAGTATAGAGAATATAGACTTTTACCTTGATGCGCTTACCAACAATAACTAATACAATAAATTACCAACAATAACTAATACAATATTACAAAATGGAGAAAACATACCTGAAAATTAATCCGGCCGACAACGTAGCGGTTGCAATCATGCCTCTGAAAGCTGGCGAGACTATTTGTGTAGACGATAAGGAAATCGTTTTGAAAACCGATATTCCTGCAGGGCATAAGGTTACGCTGAAAGATTTTTCTGAAGGGGAAAACATCATTAAATACGGATATCCTATCGGACATGCTATCAAGGAAGTGCCGCAGGGTTGCTGGATATGCGAGAAGGAAATCAAGACTAATTTGGCTGGTCTGTTGGATTATACTTATAATCCGGTAAGCGTGTCGCTTGATATTCCTAAGGATAATCTCACTTTCAAGGGATTCCGTCGTAAGAATGGTGATGTGGGTGTGAGAAACGAGATTTGGATTATTCCTACCGTAGGTTGTGTAAATGGTATCGTAAACCAGTTGGCGGAGGCTCTTCGTAAAGAAACCAACACTGAAGGGGTAGATGCTATTGTAGCTTTCCCGCATAACTATGGCTGCTCTCAGTTGGGCGACGACCATGAGAATACCAAGAAGATTCTGCGCGACATGGTGCTTCATCCTAATGCAGGCGCTGTGTTGGTAGTAGGATTGGGATGCGAAAACAATCAGCCCGACATCTTCCGTGAATTTATAGGCGAATACGATGACGACCGCATCAAGTTTATGGTATCGCAAAAAGTGGATGATGAATTTGAAACAGGTATGGAGATTCTGCGCGACTTGTATGCTAAGTGTAAGCAGGATGTACGTACAGACATTCCGTTGTCTGAATTGCGTGTAGGATTGAAGTGTGGTGGTTCCGACGGATTCTCTGGTATTACCGCTAATCCGCTGCTTGGTATGTTTTCTGACTTCCTTATCGCTCAGGGCGGTACTTCAGTGCTTACCGAGGTGCCCGAAATGTTCGGTGCTGAAACTATCCTCATGAACCGATGCAAGACTAAAGAACTCTTCGAGCAGACTGTATCTTTGATTAATAACTTTAAGGAATACTTTTTGTCGCATGGCGAGCCTGTAGGCGAGAACCCATCACCGGGTAACAAGGCAGGTGGTATCTCTACCCTCGAAGAGAAGGCGTTGGGCTGTACTCAGAAGTGCGGTAAGAGTTATGTTTCTGGCGTTATGCCTTATGGCGAACGCATCGCTACCAAGGGTCTTAACCTGCTTTCTGCTCCGGGCAACGACTTGGTTGCAGCTACTGCTTTGGCTTCATGCGGCTGCCATATGGTATTGTTTACCACTGGTAGAGGAACTCCTTTCGGTACATACGTACCTACCATGAAGGTTTCTACCAATTCTAATTTGGCTAAGCACAAACCGGGATGGATTGACTTCAATGCCGGCGTAATTGTAGAAAATGAGCCGATGACTGAAACTTGCAAACGCTTCGTAGACTATGTTATCCGTGTAGCAAGCGGTGAGTTTGTAAACAACGAAAAGAAAGATTATCGCGAGATAGCAATATTCAAGACAGGCGTTACACTGTAACCCTTGATTTGAGAGAATAAAGAATGCGCCGCATGATTTCGTCCGATTTCATGCGGCGCTTTTTTATCTTTTCATGTTTTTTTTCGATAGTCACGCATATTTTCCGTAAGTTTGCCCCTTGGTAGAGCGGTGAGTTCTCGCTTCGTTCTGCCGAAGAGATAATTTCATTTTTAAACGAAACTAAAAATAGATTTATGGGAGGATTTGATTTTCAACAACTAATCAGTGCTTTTATAGTACTGTTCGCGGTAATTGATATCTTTGGAGCTATACCTATTATTCTTGATTTAAGACAGAAAGGGCGTGATGTTAATGCTACAAAGGCTACTTTGATATCTTTTGCCTTACTGATAGGCTTTTTCTACGCTGGCGATATGTTGCTCAAGTTGTTTCAGGTTGATATCGCATCATTTGCCGTAGCCGGAGCGTTTGTTTTGTTTCTGATGTCGATAGAGATGATACTCGATATTGAAGTGTTTAAGAATATAGGTCCTATCAAGGAGGCTACCTTGGTACCGCTGGTCTTTCCGCTGTTGGCTGGAGCGGCTTCGTTTACCACACTGCTTTCTCTGCGTGCGGAGTATGCGCCAATCAATATTGTGTTGGCGTTGACTCTTAACATGGCTTGGGTGTATATAGTGTTGCGTATGACCAACCGTGTGGAGCGTCTGCTCGGTAAAGGTGGAATCTATATTATCCGTAAGTTCTTCGGTATTATCTTGTTGGCTATTTCAGCCCGCTTGTTTACCGCAAACATTACATCGCTTATAGAACAGTTTCAGCACGCAGCTCAGCCGTAAAGCTATAGAATATTACAGATAGTTAAGAGGTACTATTTTTAATCTTCTTTAAACTGCCATCATGCAGCATTTGTCTGCTTTTTGTGGTTATCTGTTTGAAAACTAAAAAAAGACAGACTTATGAAAAGGATTATTCTATTGACTATGTTTTCCATGCTGATGTTGGCAGGAAACGTTAAGGCACAGCAAACAAAAGAGGATTCTATCCGTATTGAACAGGATATATTGCAGGACAAGTTGGACAGTTTGTTGTATGATGAGGCTGTAAAAGCAATCGACGACAAGGCATTTACACTTGAAGCCGATCAGGTAGTATTTAAGTACGGTGAGTTTGCTTATGTAAATGCGAATACCAATTTTGTTTCTGTAAAAGGAGATAAAGCTGTAGTACAGGTGGCTTTTAATATTCCTGTAAGCGGTCCTAACGGATTAGGAGGTGTAACTGTAGAAGGTTCGGTTTCCGGTTATAAGAAGACTATCGACAAAAAGGGAACCATTCATTTGGAGTTTAATGTAATGGGAAACGGAATATCAGCTCAGGTTTTCGTTACTATGCCTAAGGGAACCAGCAATGCTTCTGTAGAAATCTCTCCTAATTTCAACTCGAATCGTTTGACTTTGAATGGTGTGGTATTGCCTATCCGTAAGAGTCACGTCTTTCAGGGACGTACGTTCTGATCTCAAAAACTGTAAATGGTGATATGGTATAAAAACAGCCGCATGGTCTCAATAGAAACCGTGCGGCTGTTTTTATGAATTTCGGCAAGGTTTAAGCGTTGCTTCTCACTTCTTCTATATCTTGATAGAGATAACGCTTTATGCTCTTCTTGGCGGTCTTCTCGAATTCTTCGGGATACAGAGTAAAGCGTGTTATCTGTGCGTATGCTGGCAATTGCTTGTTCAACTCTACACGATTTGCCTCCAAAGCGTCTTCCAACTGCTTTTTACTTAGTCCTTGTGTAAACGCCTCTTCGTTATCAGGGTATACCAATGCTATCAGCTTGTTGTCTGAAAGCAGAACAAGCGATTCGTTTACAAACGGCATATTGTTCAGTCGTGCCTCTATTTCTTCTGGGTATATATTTTGTCCGGAAGCGGTAAGAAGCATATTCTTGCATCTTCCTTTTATGAATACGTTTCCTTCGGCATCCTTTATGGCCATATCGCCAGTGTGCAACCATCCGTCGCGGTCTATGGTCTGTGCGGTAGCCTCTTCGTTCTTGTAATATCCCATCATTACATTGTCGCCACGGCATACCAACTCACCTGGAATATTTTCCGGGTCGTCAGATAACACCTTGGTTTCCATATTCATCACCGTCTTTCCGCATGAGGTGTATTTTATTTCATCCCATCTGCTGTGGCATATAAGCGGTGCCGCTTCTGTCATACCGTAAGCTATGGTGTAAGGGAAGTTAATCTTACGCAAGAAGGCTTCGACTTCGGCATTGAACGGTGCTCCGCCTACAACGATTTCTATAAAGTTTCCGCCGAATACCTCCATGGCATATTGGCGTATCATATCTTTAATCTTGTCGCTGATTACCGGCAACTTGAGCAACAGTTTGCCAAGATTGTTATCTACTTTAGGGAGGACATTCTTCTTGAATATCTTCTCTACTACCAGAGGTACGCAGCAGATGAGGCGGGGGCGGATTACGGCGAACGATTCGGTTATAATCTTAGGCGAAGGCATACGGGTAAGGAACCACAAATGCGCTCCAGAGGTAACACCGAAGATGAAGTCGAATACAAGTCCGAATATATGGCCCAACGGCAACATTGATACTATATGGTCGCCAGGCTTAAGCTCAATCTTAGAGCGTATATCCATGATGTTCGACACTACACTGCGGTATGAGAGCATAACCCCTTTAGAGTAACCTGTAGTACCTGACGTGTAATTGATGATTGCCAACTCTTCAGGCTGTTCGCGTCTGTAAGACACGTCTGAAGCCCGAAATTTGTAGGGATATCTGTGACCGAATTCTTCGTTAAGATGTTCGTATACGTGCGTAAGTTGTTCAGAGCGCGAAACCACAAGATCGAAGTCCTTTAATTCGATGATGCCTTCCAAGTTTGGCATATTCGCTTCGTTAAGGTTCTCCCATACTTGGTCGCCCACAACCAGCAAGCGTGCTTCTGAGTGGTTTACAATATTATGTATATTGTCGGCTTTAAACTCGTGCAAGATGGGCACTGCCACGGCACCATAAGTGATGATACCTAAAAAAGTGGCTGTCCAATTAGCGCTGTTTCTACCGCAAATAGCAATCTTGTCGCCTTGCTTTATTCCACACTGGGTAAGAAGAATATGCATTTTTTCTATCTTACGCGCTACATCTTTGTATTGTAGGGTTGCACCTTTGTAATCTGTCAAAGCATCCCTATCCCAATTCTGGCGGATGCTGTTTTCTATAAGTCCTATTAGGCTGTTGTAAATTTCCATTGTATTGCACACAATCGCATTAATTGCGCAAAAATAGTAAAAGTTGCCTTAACACACCCTATTTCTGGTTAAAATTTTACCGATGGCGGATGATATAAGCGTAATTTGCTACCTTTGCCGAATAATAAAACACTTACAGATTATGCTTATTTATAATACCACTTATCATGTAGAGATGGGCGATGCCCGCAATTTCGTTATCTGGTTAAACGAATGTTATATTCCCGAAGCAGAGAAGTCGGGCGAGCTTAAGAATCCGCGCATATTGCGTATTTTGAGCCATCAGGAGCAGGATAGCGAGTGCTTTTCAGTACAGTGGGAGGTAGAAGACTCATCGGTTTTGCATCATTGGCATACCACATGTGGGGCTAATCTTAACGAAGAACTGAAGAAGACCTTTAAAGATAAGGTGATAGGATTTCCTACATTGATGGAGGTGATACGGTGATACTGCCAGTAAAGGAAAAGATAATATTAGGAATAGACCCTGGTACCAATATCATGGGATATGGAGTGCTTAAGGTAACGGGCGTTAAGCCTCAGGTTATGACGCTTGGGGTGATAGATTTGCGCAAATGCACAGACCCGTACCTTAAGTTGAAGCATATCTACGAGCGGGTGCATGGGGTGATTAATTCTTATCTGCCCGACGAGTTGGCTATCGAGGCACCTTTCTTCGGAAAGAACGTGCAGTCTATGCTGAAGTTGGGGCGTGCGCAGGGAGTTGCCATAGTAGCGGCACTTTGTCGTGACATCCCGGTTACGGAATATGCACCGCTGAAGATAAAGATGGCCATCACCGGCAACGGACAAGCCAGCAAGGAGCAGGTGGCCGACATGTTGAAGCGTATGCTGCACATTCCGGAATCTGAGATGGGACCTTTTATGGATGCTACCGATGCGTTGGGTGCGGCATATTGTCATTATTTACAGATGGGGCGTCCTTCTGTCGACAAGTCGTATTCGGGTTGGAAAGATTTCATAAAGAAGAACCCCGATAAGGTGGTCCGCTGATGAGGCGATATAGAAAAGTTGAAATATGAAGATAAAAGATATATGTTTAATGTCGTTCATGACGTTGGCTGTAGGTTGTTCTTCTGTAAAGGACAATACTCCCGATGCCTTTGAAGATTATCCTACATTTGATGGCGAATGGAACGAGATGACTTACTCGCCGGCGGAGACCCGTTTTCAGGTATGGGCGCCTACCGCAAGCGAAGCGCGGGTGCTGCTGTACGAAAAAGGAGAGGGTGGCTCTACCTATCGTATGATAACGATGAAGAGAAATTCTTCCGGCGTGTGGACAGCCTCGGTAGAGGGTGATTTGAAAGGCAAGTTCTATACGTTTAACGTCAAGATAGACGATATGTGGCAGGGTGATACTCCTGGTGTGATGGCTAAAGCGGTTGGCGTAAATGGTGATCGTGCCGCTATTATCGACATGAAGTCTACCGACCCAAAGGGGTGGAGTAGCGATGTGCGTCCTCCTCTCAAGAGTTTCTCCGATATTATTATATACGAGATGCATCACCGCGACTTCTCGGCGGATACAATATCGGGCATCCGTAATAACGGAAAGTTCCTCGCTCTGACCGAAGAGGGTACGCATACGTATTTGGGCGAAGCTACTGGAATAGCTCACCTTAAAGAGCTTGGCATAACACATGTGCAGTTGCTCCCGTCTTTTGATTTCTCGTCGGTGGACGAGACTCGAAAAGATAGACCTCAGTACAATTGGGGTTACGACCCTAAAAACTATAATGTGCCCGACGGGTCTTACTCTACAGATCCTTATTCTCCCGAAGTCCGCATAAAAGAGTTTAAGCAGATGGTTATGGCTTTGCATAAAGCCGGCATCCGTATAATAATGGATGTGGTCTTTAACCATACAGCAGTGCTTCGTGGCAGTAATTTTGAGCGAACTGTTCCCGGATATTTTTATAGAACCACCTCCGACGGACTGACTGGTGATGCTTCGGGCTGCGGAAACGAAACGGCAAGCGAGCGCCCCATGATGCGCAAGTTCATGGTAGAGTCTGTATGCTATTGGGCGAAAGAATATCATATCGACGGATTCCGCTTTGACTTGATGGGCATTCACGATGTAGAGACCATGAAAGCTATACGCAAGGCTCTCAATGCTATCGATCCTACCATATATATATTAGGTGAGGGGTGGACGGCAGGCAAGGCGCAGTTGCCCGACTCTCTGCTTGCAATGAAGAAGAATGTATATCAGATGCCTGGTGTAGCCGCTTTCAGCGATGAGTTCCGCGACGGTCTGCGCGGTCCTTTCGGCGATGATGCCAAGGGAGGCTTTATAGTAGGGCGTCCGCATTTTGAGGCAGATGTTCGCTACGGCATTGTAGGGGGTATCTCTCATCCTCAGCTAACGGGTGATTCTATCGCAAGCAGTGTGGCTGTTTGGGCTAATTCGCCCATGCAGTTTATAAGTTATGTAAGTTGTCATGACGACCTATGCTTGTTCGATCGCTTTCGGAAAACAGTACCTGGAGCTTCGGTTAAAGAACTCTACGCTTGGCAGAAGTTGGCAGAAACTGCGGTATTGACATCGCAAGGCGTGCCTTTCATTTACTCGGGCGACGAGATATTGCGCAGTAAATTCGGGGTGGCCAATTCTTATAACAGCGGAGACAGTATCAATGCCATTAACTGGGGACTTAAAACCATTCATCGTGAAGTGTTCGATTATATAAGGGGATTGATAGCGATGCGTAAGGCACATCCGGCATTCCGCTTGGGTAGTCCCGACTTAATACGTAAACACTTGGAATTCATTCATGTGCCTGCTACCAACGTAGTGGCGTTTCGCTTAAAAGGTAAGCCATGTGGCGATAGTTGGCTCAATACCATCGTAGTGCTCAATGCACGTACCGAGCCTATAAAAGTAGATATACCCGACGGTAAGTACTGGATAGCCTGTCGCGACGGCAAGATAGATTTGGTACTTGGGTTAGGTACGCTGCAAGGCAATCAGACAGTGGTGGCTCCCATGTCGGCCATGATTATTCATCAATGATATAACTACAAACAGATATAACAATGCAAAATGTAATTACGATAGAAAACGGGGTAACGCGTCATCCGCTTTACCGATTGAAAGAACCTATCAATCTGCAGATAGGAAAGGGAGAACATGTGGCGATAGTTGGCGGAAACGGCGCCGGAAAAAGCTTGTTGGTCGATACGATGACAGGACGCTATCCTCTGCTGATGAATGAGGTGAAGTATGATTTCTCGCCATCGCACTCTAACCTTGTGTCTGATAATATAAAGTATATCACTTTCCGTGATTCGTATGGCGATGCCGACGGAAATTACTATTATCAGCAGCGATGGAACTCGCAAGACTTGGATGAGACTCCGGTAGTGCGAGATCTTTTGCCTGAATGTAAGAACCCCGAACTGCGCGATGCTCTTTACAATCTTTTCGGTATAGAGGCTATGCTCGATAAGCACATCATATTGCTGTCGAGTGGGGAGTTGCGCAAGTTTCAGCTTACCAAGACATTGATGTCCGATCCTCGTGTGCTCATCATGGATAATCCTTTTATCGGTCTTGATGCAAAGACTCGCCAGTTGCTGCACGAGTTGCTGAAGAAGCTAACTGAAATGACCGACTTGCAGGTGATATTGATTCTTTCTAAAACCGATGATATTCCAGCTTTCATTACTCATGTAATCCCCGTAGCCGACCGTATTTGCGGTGCCAAACTGACCAAGGAGGAATACTTGGCGTCTCGTCCGGAGGCTCCAACTCATGTGTTGAGCGAAGAGAAGCGTCAGCGCATAATTGAGTTGCCTTACTCAGATAACCTTTATCATACAGAGCATATTGTCGATTTGAATAAGGTGAGCATCCGCTATGGCGAGCGTACTATCTTGAAAGAACTCGACTGGACGGTGAAGTGTGGCGAAAAATGGGCGTTGAGCGGTGAGAATGGAGCCGGAAAGTCTACCCTCCTCAGCTTGGTATGTGCCGATAATCCGCAAAGCTATGCTTGCGACATTTCTTTGTTCGGCCGTAAAAGAGGCAGCGGAGAAAGCATTTGGGAGATAAAGAAACACATCGGATACGTCAGTCCGGAGATGCATCGTGCCTATCTGAAGAATTTGCCTGCCATTGATATCGTGGCAAGTGGCTTGCACGATTCCATCGGACTATATAAAAAACCTCGTCCTGAAGACCGTGATACCTGCTTGTGGTGGATGGATATATTTGGTATTGCCGATTTGGCCGACAGCAATTTCTTGCAGCTGTCCAGCGGAGAGCAACGTATGGTGTTGTTGGCCCGTGCGTTTGTTAAAGACCCAGAGCTGCTGATATTGGATGAACCCTTGCACGGCCTAGATATGGTAAATCGCCGACTAGTGAAAGATGTGATAGAAGCGTTCTGCCAGCGTAAGGACAAAACCATGATTATGGTAACGCATTATCAGGAGGAATTGCCTGACTGCATAACAAACAGTATTTATCTGACTAAAAACAAATAAGGGGCATCGAGAATACCCAATGAATATATTTAGTAATTTTGCGGCGACTTAACGAAGTATCATTATATTTATTTATATGGAACCGACACATAAAATCAACAAAGTTGAGGTGCGGAATCTTCAGCTTTCAGACTACAATCAGCTTGCCCAGTCGTTTACCCGCGTTTATGCAGATAAAGATGTTTTTTGGACACACGCTCAAATCAAGAAACTTATTACCATTTTTCCGGAAGGACAGATAGTCGTTGTAGTAGACGATAAGATAGTGGGATGTGCACTCTCTATTATCGTTAATTATGACATGGTAAAAGGTGACCATACCTATGCCAAGGTTACCGGAAATGAAACTTTTAATACTCATAACCCCGAAGGAAACATTCTGTACGGTATCGAGGTCTTTATTCACCCCGAATATCGTGGACTGCGCTTGGCGCGCCGAATGTACGAGTACCGCAAGGAACTCTGCGAAAAGCTCAACCTGAAGGCTATCATGTTTGGCGGACGTATTCCTAATTATTATAAGTATGCCGATAGTATGCGCCCTAAGGAGTACATTGAGAAGGTACGTTCGCGCGAGATTTACGACCCGGTGTTGACGTTTCAGTTGTCAAACGACTTCCACGTGCGCCGTGTGATGCGCAATTACTTGCCAAACGATGAAGAATCTTGCCACTGTGCTACTCTGCTTCAGTGGGATAACATTTACTATCAAGAATCTACCGACAGCTATGTAGACCGCAAGACAACCGTCCGTGTGGGACTTGTACAGTGGCAGATGCGTTCTTACAAGACTCTTGACGACGTATTTGAGCAAGTAGAATTCTTCGTAGACGCTGTTTCTGGATATAAGAGCGACTTTGTTCTCTTCCCTGAATATTTCAACGCTCCGCTTATGGCGAAGTTTAACGATATGGGCGAGGCGCAGTCTATCCGTGGCTTGGCACAATATACAGACGAAGTGCGCGAGCGCTTTATCAATTTGGCTATCAGCTACAACATCAATATCATTACCGGCAGTATGCCTTACGTCAAGGAAGATGGCAGCTTGTACAATGTAGGCTTCTTGTGCCGCCGAGACGGAACATACGATATGTACGAAAAAGTACACGTTACCCCCGATGAAGTAAAGAGCTGGGGATTGAGCGGAGGTAAAATGGTACGTACTTTCGATACCGACTGCGCAAAAATCGGTGTGCTGATATGCTACGACGTAGAATTTCCAGAATTGTCTCGTATTATGGCCGACCAAGGAATGCAGATTTTGTTTGTGCCTTTCCTTACCGATACCCAGAACGGATATTCGCGCGTAAGAGTTTGCGCACAGGCCCGTGCCATTGAAAACGAATGTTTCGTAGTGATAGCAGGTAGTGTAGGCAACTTGCCTCGCGTACATAATATGGATATACAGTATGCACAGTCGGGCGTATTTACTCCGTGCGACTTTGCTTTCCCTACTGATGGAAAGCGTGCAGAGGCTACTCCTAATACCGAAATGATTTTGGTATCTGATGTAGACTTGGATTTGCTGAACGAACTTCATACTTATGGTAGTGTACGTAACTTGCGCGACCGTCGTAATGACTTGTATGAATTGAAGATTAAGAAACCTCTGCAAGATTAAAGCAGGGATTTATTAGGACTTAACGATATATTAAGGAGGTGTGTAGAAAAATCATACCTCCTTTTTTAGTTGTATTATATTGTAACAGCAAAAGCGTTTGCATAAAATATACATGTTTTTAATCTAAAGCCGCCTTTATTTGTTCTGCATAATTTTTATTTGTACTATCTTTGCACCGAAAATAAAAATAGGTATACTCAAATATGGAAAAAACGAATTCAAATTGTGACATTCAGGTAATTGGACAAGGATTGGAGGAATACGTTAAAAAGCAACAGAAAAGTCAGGTACAGGAGAAATTGCTTAGACGTAAACTTGACATTTTGTTGCGTACGGGTAAATTGTTGGTAGAAAGTGCAGCCGATACAAGCCGCATTCTCCGTAACATGAAGCGTACTGCAGCGTTTTTGGGACTTCCCGAAGAACATCTGCATATTTATGTAAACTACAACATGCTGATGGTTAACCTGAGCGACGAGGAGCATTCGTTCTCTAAATTCCAGCGCTGCGATAAGCACGGAATCAACATGACAGCCATTTCGGCACTAAGTAGACTCTCGTGGAGAGCTATTCGTGAAGACTATACCATTGAACAATACGATAAAGAACTTGAGAGAATAGGCAACCAAAAACGTAATTATACTCCGTGGCAAGTGGCTATTGGTGCCGGATTTGCCTGCGGTGGATTTTGCATTCAGTTCGGTTGCGACTGGCCTGCGTTCTTCTACGCTTCTATAGCCGCTATCTTGGGCTTCCGTTTGCGTGCCGTTCTTAATGAATTAGGTTCTAACCATTATGTAAATATCGCCTTGGCTGCATTCCTTTCTACATTGTTGGCATGGGCATCTACTTTTATTTCCACTCCGGCAGTCGACGGAATGCTTCCTTCATGGTTACATGCTATTCTGCATTCAGATACTCCATGGCATCCGCTTATGGCTTGTGCATTGTTTATAGTGCCTGGTGTGCCGCTTATCAACTTTGTTAGCGATATGCTCGACAGCTATATACAGGTGGGATGGACGCGTGCGCTTAATACATTGCTTATGGTAGCAGCTATGGCCTTCGGTATAGCGTTTGCCATTAAGATATGCGGTATCGATAACTTTGTTAAAGACCTCAGTATGACTCCTCACCACGAATATTGGGAATATGCGTTGGCTGCGGCTATCTCGGCTATGGGATTCTCTATGATATTCAACATCCAGCGCCGTCTGTTGTGGGTGGTAGCTATAGGAGGTATCATTGCCGTTTGTTCACGTAACTTCGTAAACTTGGGTGCCAGCAGTAACAACATCGGATTAGACTGGGGACCTGTTATTGGTTCGTTCGCCGGTTCTGCGCTTATCAGTTTGATAGCGGTAAAGGCTGTTCACTGGTTCCATACTCCGCACCATTGCCTTTCTATTCCTAGTGTAATCCCTATGGTTCCGGGAGTATTGATGTATCGTGCTCTTTTCGCATTCATCGATATGCACGGTGTAGTAGGTGAGGTAACAACAGCTATGAACAACGGTATCCGTGCTTCGCTTATCATTCTTTGCATCGCCTTGGGAGTTGCTATTCCTAATATCTTTGCCCGTAATCTGATTGCTCCGGAACGTACTAAGAAGCTGAAGAAAATGATTGCAGAGCGTCGTCAGCGTGGTAAGTTCGTTGATTTGAACGCAATGGATTGATGATTTATTAAGGGTAACTCCTTATTATTATATACAACAAAAGCGTCTGTAGTGTGATGTGCTGCAGACGCTTTTGTTGTTTTTATGCATAGATGCAGTTTTTAGTTAGTTTGTGTGGGGATGGATATTTGTGAGAAATGCGTATTGTTGTCCCATTGAGGAATCTCTTTAATGTTAATATCAGGCAATAGGAAGTCTTCCTTATCGTAAGCGTCTCCGCGATTCTACCTATACCTGAGTTCGGGATAAGTTTTAGAATAAAGTCATTTGTTTTGAATCCTCTATACAGTACCCTTGTAGTGCATCCGGTTTGTTCTCAAAGAAACAATAAGCTCCCAGTACAGCCACGAGGTTTACCAAGAAATTTGTTATCGAACGGTGTCTGGAATGCACAAGCTGTGCTTTATTTTTAAGCAGGTCGTTGATAGTTTCAATGATATACCTCTTTCTGAGCATCATCTTATCATAAAAGGACATAAGCCTGTTCTTCATATTCGTCTTAATTCCATGTACGAGCTGTATGCCGTCATCAAATAATGTATCAAACAATTTGGGAGAAATGTAGCCTCTGTCTGCAAAGACCTTTCCATATAACTCTTTGGCCAAAACTTTCCATACCATTGGATTCCTATCATCAACATTCGCTCCAGTAAGACAGAAGATTATAATTTCTCCTCTGTCATTACACAGCAGATGAAGCTTGAATCCGTGACACCATCCCATTGTGCCTTTACCATCGGTGGCTACACCTTTGAAAACTTTATTGGCATAACGTCTTAGATTGTGACATACCGGTATCATGGTGCTGTCAACAAAGCTTATACCTGTACATCTTCCGAATGCAAAAAGTTTTAGAAAGAAAACAAGTTTGAAGAACACGCGTTGTTCCAGTTCAACAAATCTGTTATATGATACCGCATTAGGGAAATCACATTTCATATGTTCACGAATAAAATAGATATAATAGTGCTTGAAATTACGATAAGTCCCGAAATGGAAAAGGAGAAGAATAGTCATTATTTCACTATCCGACAACGAGGCTTTCCGGTTACGATGCTTCTTCCCATCAGTGACTGGAAGAAGATTTTTCTTCAATTCAAGATCAAAAATCTTATCAAACTCATCAATAATACAGAAAATTTCTGTACCTTTATCCTTGGTAATCATTGCTGTTAATTTTATAACTTATTGTTTGTCAGACTTAAAGATACAAAATAATTCAATGATTTCCAACTTTTAATGGAACCGTCTTATCCCGAACTCACGTAGATGATATATACTCCAACTCAGAAGCTATGAGTTTATAGCTTTCCTCTCTACCTTCCTGCTCACGTAGAAAACATTTCACGGCATACAATCTTCCGTTTTGTTTGTCTTCCATCTTAAATACTACAGCAAAGTTACCACTGGACATTATCGGACTACCATTCTCATCAAAAACAGGACAAAGATTGCTAAGCTTATCAAAATTTTCTCCAGAGAACTTTATAGATTGTATGTATTCAGATATTAGTGGGTAATTCATAATTAACTTAATCAAAAGGTAAATATAAAAGGCTTATTCTTTTAAACATTTTCTCCATTCTTCTACTTTAGCAGCAAACGACAAACGACTGTTACTATTACTTGTGGAACAAAGCACTGAGTATTCTATCTTAGGTAAATATGCTGAAGCTGCTTTCTTACCATTAAATACAATTCTTTTAATACTACTATGCTCTGATAAAAAAGCATCTATATCATTTAGGACCTCATTGCTTATTGAAGAATCTAGACTTCCATCTCTGTCGCACTGTCCGTAAACATCCCATAAAGATATACCATTATTCTTTAAACATGATATCTTATCTTTATAATTCGTAAACTTATTACCATTATTGTAAATAGTCTCAATTATCTTCCAGAAAGAATTTGATGAAGAAGCGTAATATTCACCAGTCATAAGAGACTCTTTTCCTGGCATTGTTCCCAAAATCAGTATTTGAGAATTCTCAAATACTATTGGTTTGAAACTTTTACATGAAGATTTGATGGATAACACTCTTGATTTTATATTTTTCTTTTCTTTACTTTTGTGAATTCTGTCAACATTATTTTTTATTACTTTTATTTTACCTGTTGCTACCATATTACGAAATCTTTCAACAGTAAGACCTGTACCATACTTGCTGATATAAAAACCAATATTTCTAAGTTGTTGCCTTATATTTTTCTGCTTATGAGAAGGAGCAAACCTTAAAAGAGTTAGCAATCTCTCAATTTCAGTAATTTCTTGCTCTGTAAATTTTGTTTTTCCTTGATTCCTAATTATATATTTATTATTAGCCATAATATAGTTTTGAATAAATAATTCAGTAATATCTGTATTGATTTGTTCTGGCAGAGAAATATCTGTCAAATTTCTTTCCCTACTTATAATTCGTTTATAGTAATATCTACATACTATAATCAGTAATATTATAAAAAAATAGTACATCATTTTACTTTCTATACTTTTACTAAATCAATATCAGTGTTATTTATTAATCGTCTTGTTCTTTTATTATTAAAAGATTGCAGTCTGTATTTTTATTTATTCTCTATACCTGATGGTTTAACCATTAGGAACAACTATGAATTGTATTATTTACAACTCACAAAAAAGTAAGATCATCTATAAAAATAACAGAATCTGGAATTTCTATCGTATACATATTCTGACATCAATAGGCAATTTTACCATATACGTCTCTACTAATTATCACAAAAATAGCTAATTACTCAAAATTCAACAATAAATTATAGAAAGAACGTACTATTGTAACTTTTATAGTCTAAATAACCATAAAATTTCTATTCCATTTATCTGAATATTCTGGTTTATCCAACCTTAATCACAAATGTGTTGTAGATTTCTTACCTAAGAATCTTGGTTAATACATTTGCCACAAAATCAATCAATACCTGAAATGATACAGACTCCGGTTATAGTGACATTTGCTAATTAGAAGGGAGGCGTTGGAAAGACTACCCTTTGCGTCACCTTTGCCAACTATTTGGTGACGAAGGGTGTGAGAGTTGTTGTCATAGACTGCGACTTCCAGCACTCCATCATGAAATGCCGAAAGGCTGACATCAGAAAATACGGTGAACAGGAAATGCCATACGAGGTATGGGCATACGAAGCCAATGACAAAGCGATAATGACTTCCCTTATGGAGAAGCTGCACAATGATCCAGAAATAGACGTTGTTCTGATGGACACACTGAGCAGTCTGAAAGTGGAAGGGTTGATACCCATGTTCGTCAACTTTGACATCATCATTGTTCCATTTCACTATGACCTGGTAGCCGTTCCCTCCACAGCCAGCTTCCTCATGTTTGTTGACCGGCTGAAAAAGGCTGTCGGTGAAAGGATGAAGGCCAGACTCTTCATCATTCCCAATCTGAATGACGGGAGAATCGGCAAGCGTTCCGAACTGCTTATCTGGGACAATGCAAGGGATACTTTCTCCAACTATGGATACGTCACTGCGAAGATTCCCAAACGTGCGGATATGGAACGGTTCAGCACCATGGCGGCACTGGATATGCAGGCTGCTATCGTTACACCGGTATTTGACAAGGTCTATCAGAGTGTCTTCGATACACTTGAACCAATAAGGGAAAAAGAACTCAAAGGCATACAGCTGACTGAGAATCTGAATCCCAAACCTAAGAAGAAAAAGAAGGAACAGCCGTCTGATGAAGTACCAAATGACAATACCGGCCAATCTGGTACAGGTAATCAGAACAAAGAACCATAACAATCAGTAACACTTCAATAACCATAGCACTATGAGTAAGGATATACCGGAAATAGATGACCTGACAAGAGGCATCAATACCTGAGTTCGGGATAAGTTTAGAATAATGACAGTTGTTTTGAGTCCTCAATATAGTATCCTTGCAATGCATTCGGTTTGTTTTCAAAGAAACAATAAGCACCCAGTACAGCCACCAGATTTACTAGGAAATTCGTTATCGAACGATGTCTGGAATGCACGAGTTGTGCTTTGTTTTTGAGCAGATCATTAATCGTCTCAATGATATACCTCTTTCTGAGCATCATTTTATCATAAAAGGACATAAGCCTGTTCTTCATGTTCATCTTAATTCCATGCACCAGCTGAATACCGTCGTCAAATAAGGAATCAAACAGTTTGGGAGAGATGTAGCCTCTGTCTGCAAAGGCCTTTCCATACAAGTCTTTGGCCAGTACTTTCCATACTTTTGGATTCCTGTCGTCAACATTCGCTCCTGTAAGGCAGAATGTTATAATTTCTCCTCTATCATTACACAGCAGATGAAGCTTGAATCCGTGACACCATCCCATTGTGCCTTTGCCATCGGCAGCCACCCCTTTGAATACTTTGTTGGCATAACGTCTCAGATTGTGGCATACCGGTATCATAGCGCTATCAACAAAACTTATCCCCGTACATCTTCCGAACGCAAAAAGTTTGAGGAAGAAAACAAGCTTGAAGAATACGCGTTGTTCCAGTTCTACAAATCTGTTATATGATACAGCATTAGGAAAATCAGGTTTCATGTGTCCACAAATACAATAGATGTAATAGTGTTTGAAGTTACGATAAGTCCCGAAATGGAAAAGAAGAAGAATATTCATTATTTCACTATCCGACAGCGAAGCTTTTCGATTACGATGTTGCCTTCCATCAGTGACCGGAAGAAGATTTTTCTTCAATTCAAGATCAAAATTCTTATCAAACTCATCAATAATACAGAAAATTTCCGTAACTTTATCCTTGGTAATCATTGTTATTAATTTTGTAATTATTTGTTTGTCAGACTAAAGATACAAAATAATCCGGTGATTACCAACTTTTAAAGATGCTTTATTATCCCGAACTCACGTACCTATGAAACTAAAAATAAAAGGCTAGTGAGTTTTGTTTTACTCATTAGCCTTTTCCCACATGTCGGGAAGCAGTTTCCTGTATTTTTCTAATGGCATACTAAGTTGCCAATCCGCCGTTCTGTTATCCTACACTTATCGGACAAAAGACTTGGCGAGAGGAACGGACAATAAACGTCAATGATGCTATCAAGGACACTTGAAATAGTAGGGACGGACATTTCAAAGATGACCTTTAATGGACAACATGCCAATACGCAATCTGCAACGTTCAAACTGACAGAGCAATGCACTTACTTGTCGTCAGAAGGACTGTCTATAGAAGAGTTTATAACGGATGACACCCATAAAACAGTATGGATTATCCATATTCCGAAGCATTTGCCTCGCCGCCCAGTCTTGGCGCACAAGAAGGCATGGCAACGAATAGAGGATTCTTTAGTGGAACTGACGCAAGAGAGAATGGCTGTTATACTTGAAGAACCAATCTATACCGCCAAAGATTGGTCGGCAGAAATTGTACCAGATGCTACAATAGACGATTTGGACGAGGTGGCCATTGCCAAAGCTCGGATGATGTTCAAGAAGGTTCATAGTCGCATATCTGCGGAAGAAGTGAACGCTTGGAGCGTTCAGACATTCCTTGGCAAGTGTGGTCTGATACGGAATGGGGGTATTACTCGTGCGGCCATTATATTGCTTGGCAAATACGAGTCAGCCTTCAAGTTGCGTCCTGCAGTTGCACAGGTTACATGGACACGCAGAGACAAGAATCAAGAAGTGGTTGACTATGAACACTTCACAGTTCCATTCATATTGACAGTGGATGAAATCCTTTCAAAGATAGAAAACCTTACGTTGCGTGAGATGCCTGGTGGTACGTTGTTCCCTGATACGATGAAGCAGTATGACGACTACACCATTCGTGAGGCACTGCACAACTGTATCGCTCATCAGGATTACACGCTTCAGCATCGCATCAACTTTGTGGAGAACCCAGGCTACTTGTATTACTCCAACGCAGGTACATTTATCCCTGGCACATTGGAGAATGCTTTGAGAAACGAAGAACCGCAGACTCATTTTCGAAATGAATGTCTGTGCAGAGCTATGGTTGACTTCAATATGATTGATACCGTAAGCCGTGGTATCAAGAAGATGTTCAACGAGCAATGGCGCAGACACTTCCCTATGCCTGATTATGAGATTGACCAAATGAAGAAGAAAGTCGTTGTCCGCATCTATGGCAATGAAATCAACAAGCGATATACAGACTTGCTGAAGACAAATGACACCCTTTCTCTATGGGACTGCATCTCGCTTGATGCTGTACAGAAGGGCAGAACCATTCATGAAGACGTTGCCCAAGACTTGCTTAAGCGTGGGCTTATAGAGGGCGAGGCTCCGCATTACAATATCTCTTTGAGTATCGCAAAAGACACGCACCAACTACCTTCTTACACCAAGACAAAAGGATTGGATAAGGCTAAATTGCGCCAGATGGTTCTTCAATATCTAAGTAACGCTGGTGAAGAAGGTGCCAAGAGAGACAGTATCTACGAATATCTGAAGGATGTACTTCCACAGAATAAGACGGAAGAGCAAAAACTACGTAGCTTAGGAGATTTGTTGAAAATTATGAAAAAAGAAGACTTGATATGGACAGATGGACGAAATTGGTTTGAGAAATAAATATCGTTGAAATCTATCTATTTCGTCGAAATTCGACGGATGACAATGGATAATTCGTCGAAATTCATAAAAATCCGTCGAAATTCGGCGGGATTTATAGCGAAACCGACCGATTAAATCGAATTCAAAAGCGAAAGACATATGTTATTAGGAAACAAGATAAAGGAATTAAGAGACAAACATGAGGTGCTGCAACGTCAACTGGCAGCATATTTGGAGATAGATACTCCCATGTTCAGTAAGATAGAACGTGGCGACCGCAGAGCAAAGCGTAGCCAAGTTGTTCTGTTGGCAAATTATTTCCACGTGGATGAAAATGAAATGCTCACCTTATGGCTTGCAGATAAGGTTTTGGATGCTTTGGAGGGTGAACACGAACTGTGCCTTGATACTGCAAAAGCCGAGTTAACGGATGTTAATCGCTAAGATCAAGCGTAAGATACATTATCGGATAAAATCTCGGAAGAAAACACTCTTCCAATCAATGGGAACTTTATGGTATCAAACCAGTCAGATATTGTAAAGCTTCTTTTGATTTACATCGCATTGGGTGTTGCTATTAATATTTTTGCTAGTAAGCTAATTGCTCCTGAGCGTGGTAAGTTCGTTGACTTGAGCGCAATGGATTGATGATTTATTAAGGGGCACTCCTTGTTTTACATATCTAATGGTTGCTTATATCCTCAAAGGTGTCAGTTTGTATTTGTGCCAATATATTATTTAACGTAGAGATGCCGCTATTGCTTTTAGCAATGTCTTGTTTTGTAAACAATAAGAAGAAAATGGTCTCAGAATATGTTCTGAGTGGGGTAAAAAAACATTGCGGTGAGTCGAGCTGTTCATCGTATTCTTTCAGTTGACTCATCGCAATGTTTCAATGTGTTCATCGCAATGTTTTATTTGACTTATCGCAATGTTATTTTAGCATGTATTATGCTTGAATAGCTGTATGCTTAATTTATCGTTTTATATTAATGGCGTAAGTATTCTATGATTATTGTTGATTATTGACGGAAGTCCATTCTTCTACGGTACCGGTTTCGGAAGAGAAGTTTACACCTATCTTATATACTTGGCGAGTATCCGCTTCGTACGGACGAGCGTAACCTTTCGTATCAATCTGCTGCAAGGCTTCGGCAGCGGTACCATCCAGCTTGAATTCGAATATATACACGTATTTAGGAGTCTCAACGATACAATCTACTCTTCCTTCGCTCTGTTCTTTTTCCGTTAGGACAGTGTA
>ULVX01041784.1_pt1 | contig 51712 bp, 78 predicted proteins | sample 1959811 | NCBI WGS metagenome assembly ULVX01 (sample SAMEA4835797, study PRJEB28245) | human gut metagenome | biome: gut microbiome; material: fecal sample | place: Denmark | collected 2008
CCCTACGAATACCAGACCACTGGGAGTAATGAGCCGCTCATTCCAGCAGGTATTATTGCTGAAAAAACGGGATGTAACACTATGGTAAGTTTCACGGAATAAGGTATACATATAAACAAATGATGCGAAAGCTGAAACAAATGAAAGGATAAGAAAAACGATATGGCATTTTAAATTATTCATTTAGAAGACAGTGCGATGAAACATTCCGCTATTTCAAGAGCGATAAAAAGCGTAGTATCTGCTGAAATTGATTGGGTTACGGATGTGTCTGGTTTAATGAGATTAACGATTGGGAAGGAAAATTAAGGGATCTGATAATTAAATTAACGGAAAAATAAATCAAAGATTAAATGATAAAAGGACAGGTGATTTTTATAGCGATATATGTGATTTCGGATATTCATGGGGAATATGATTTGTTTATGAAAATGCTTGAAAAAATTAAATTTCAGGATACCGACACACTGTATATATTGGGAGATATACTAGACCGGGGACCAAATCCCATTCAGTTGTTGCGAAGACTTATGGAGATGCCCAATGCGATCCCGATTGTGGGGCGTGTTTTCCTGATGGAATCGGTAAAGAAATCTACAGAGCGGCAGAAGCTGATCCTGGAAGCTGATAAGGTGATGGTCCAATCTATAAAGAAATACGAAAATGATGCCAGGGTGATTGTTTCGAAAAAGCGGACCTTTGAGGCTGCGGCAGCATATAGACAATTGAGAACGGTGGTTCACAATTTTGCTTCTGGGTCTAATCCCGGGGGCGGTGTAGTACATGGGGCAAGTGCACAGGAAGAGTGTCTTTGCAGATGCTCAGGGTTATATTTTAATCTCAATGTTCAGCCGATGTGGGATGATGTCGATGTTATTACTTGCGCAGCACCAAACCTGCGGGAAAATCCAAGCAATGGGTACAATCAGGGAGATGGCAGTGCAAGAGTAATAAAGCTTCATGAAAAAACAAAATGCACTTGATTTTTATAAAAAATTGTGATAAATTATTATTTGTTACGGACATAGATTTGTTTGTAAGCAAATAAGACGGCGCGTGGCTCAGCTTGGTAGAGCGCTGCGTTCGGGACGCAGAGGTCGCAGGTTCAAATCCTGTCGCGCCGACGATGCAAGGATTCCGGTACATGGGTGAGAGAATCCTTGGCAGGGGCAACCTCAGAGGCTTTTATGAAGCTTCTGGGGTTCTTTTTATTGTAAAAGAAATACATAATTGTTATAATAGTGCGAGGAAAAATAAAGGAGAATGCCATGGACAATTTCGAAGAAAATAAAAAGCAGGATGACATGCAGGAGACAAATCTGCAAGTTGAAAACCTGCAGGATGATACTGCACAAGCTGAAAATTTACAGGATAATGAAGTACAGGATGCTGCTTCACAGGAGGACAATACCTCATTAGAGAAAGAAAAAAAGAAAGAGAGGAAGAAGCATATTATTGAGTGGACCGTATATGCGATCGTTCTTGTCGCTTTGTATATATCTTTTCACTTTATCTGGATGATTGGAAAAATCCCGTCAGAAAGTATGGAACCAACGTTAATGATACATGACTGGACCATCGGCAGCCGTACGATTTACAAAGACGAGATGCCAGAACGCGGAGATATCGTTATTTTCTATTCAGATGAAGAACAGGAGACAATGGTCAAGCGTGTGATTGGTCTGCCGGGAGAGACAATTACATTTGTGGGTGGTCATGTATATGTAGATGGAGAGCGGCTGGACGAATCGGCATATCTGGAAGATTCCGTAGTGACAGAACCGGGAGAGCAGGATGAGTTTGTTGTGCCGGATGGCTGTATTTTTGTGCTGGGTGACAACCGTGAAGTTTCTTATGATGCCCGCTATTGGGAGAATCCGTATATCAGCCAGGATAAGATCCAATCGGATGTTGAGGTTGTGATTCCATTCCACAAACTGCCGTGGTTTTAACAATTTTAACGTTGTGTATACAAGTGTCTTGACACCTGACATTGCCATCAGTATAATCAGAGTAATGTAGCAATTGAGAGAGATAGGAGCAGACACTATGTTTACAACAAGAGAATTACAGGATGAAATCATCCGATTAAAAAAAGAGAAAGACATTTGTATTTTGGCACATGCCTATCAAAGTCATGATATATGGGAAGTTGCAGATTTTGTGGGAGATTCTTATGGTCTTAGTAAGCAGGCGGCGCAGGCGGATCAGAAGACGGTTCTGATGTGTGGGGTCCGCTTTATGGCAGAGACCTGTAAGATTCTTTCCCCGGAGAAGAAAGTCATTCTTTCCAATCCAAAGGCCGGCTGCCCGATGGCAGAGCAGATGGATGTGGATCTGATTTCCGGTGTAAAACAGATGTACCCGGATTATACGGTTGTTGCATATATCAATACAACATCGCAGTTAAAGACCATCTGCGATGTCTGTGTAACATCATCATCCGCAGTACAGATTGTGAAAAATATTGAAAACAAAAATATTTTGTTTATTCCGGACTGCAACTTGGGTAAATGGGTAGCAGATCAGGTGCCGGAGAAGAACATTAAGCTATTGCAGGGCGGTTGCCCGACACATGTGCGTATGTCAAAACGCGATGTGGAAAAAGCGCGCAAAGCACATCCGAACGCATTATTGCTCGTGCATCCGGAATGCCTGCCGGAAGTATCTGAACTTGCAGATTTCCGTGGAAGTACCACAGGAATTATGGATTATGCAAAGAAAAGCGATGCAAAAGAATTTATCATCGGTACAGAGAACAGCATTGTACAGCATTTGCAGTTTGAATGTCCGGACAAGCAGTTCTATCCATTATCCAAAGACTGTGTATGCCATAACATGAAGCTTACAACGCTTGGAGATGTATACAATTGCGTGCGTGGTATTGCAGGAGAAGAGATTGTATTGGACGAAGAGGTGCGTAAGAAAGCGGGCCGTTGCATCAATACAATGTTGGAGCTTGGACAGTAAATATAGAAAAGGAACGTCTCATTCGAAAAGGGTGAGGCGTTTTTTCATAGGAACGTAAGAGAGTGTACTTCTTTTTCTTTCAAAAAATCCCCCTCCCTGGCTGTTTGTGAAATCTATCCGTGAAATCTATCCGTGAAATTCATCTACAAATCAAAATTAACGATAAACATTAATTTGTTGTTGACATACATATATTTCTGCACTATAATAACCTTATCATTAATGATAAACGATAATTTTATTACGCTATTAATTAAAAGGAGGCTATTATGGAACTTAAAAAAATATCGAATCTGGCAGGGATTATGGACAGAATCCTAAAAATAGTGCAGATCATCAATTACATTCTTATGGGTATAACCCTGTTAAGTTCAATTGCAACTATGGCATCAGCCGGTCATTTATTTCAATCTTCGTACACGGTTAACCTTGGAAACTATATCTTAAAAATGAAAAACAGTGGCAATTATGATGCTTCACAAATACGAAATATTGTTGTTCTGAAATTTTTATCTATGGAGATTTTCTGTGTCATTTATGCATATGGAATCCATGTCCTGCGTTATATTTTACGGCCAATGAAAGAAGGTCAGCCATTCCAGAACGGAATTTCTTTAAAATTGAGAAAACTTGCTCTGGTTTCGCTGGTCGGTGGCGCTGTTCATCAGATTCTTGTTTTGGTTTATAACAATTACAAGATTAGTGCGTTTGATATGAAGGCTTTATTTAATTCAGACCTTTTATTAGACTACAGCCATATGTATAATATAAATATAACGTTTCTAATCATGGCAATTATACTTTATATTCTTTCGTATGTTTTCAAATATGGGGAGGCGCTGCAGAAAGAATCGGATGAGACGTTGTAAGGGGGATTTATGGGAAAAATAATACTCAGACTTGATCGTGTGATGGCCGATCGGAAAATCAGTTTAAAAGAATTATCAGAAAAAGTCGGTGTTTCAAACGTGAATCTTTCTAAAATGAAGACAGGAAAAATCAGCGCTATCCGTTTTTCGACATTAGAGGCTATTTGCGATGCGCTGGATTGTCAGCCCGGAGATATCCTTGAATATAGTCCTGAAAATAAAGACACACCTCAATCATAGAGGCCCATTGTTTGCATAGCCAGCCAGAGACTTCTTATGAAAAATTCGATTTGTAGTACCAGAGTGTGAAAAAATGAAATATGGTCCTACTTTTTTAGGCATTATTGAAGAAAACAATGTGAAAAGTGGTACTAAAGAAAGAAGAATGTTTAAAATAGTTCTACTTTTCCAAAGTAAATGTGCGAAAAATCCTCAAAAAATGGTACCAAACTACATAAAGTAAAACAAATGGTCCTATTTTATGGAAAGTAGGTGTCATTTCGGAAAAAGAATTACATTTCATAGCCAGACATAGAGGGAGACTTCTTATGAAAGAAAAATTTGCAACTGCTTCGTGGTTACATTGTCTGATTGAATTGCACATATCTCAGCCAATAGTCCCAAAATCATTCGCGGAGTTAACTTGCAAATTTATCTTGAAGAAGAAAGTCTCCCTCTTTGGCATCCCCATGAAATAATCCCCATACTTTTGATTTAAGGAAACACTTGTACTTGTATCCCCTGCCACCAGTGTATAGGTTTCTCCTTCTTTAAGATCCTCACAACTGATCACAACAGAAGAGTATTCTTTCGAAGGACTGTAAGAAACGATGGTGTTTCCGTCGGAGTCTGTCAGGGTAATATCACCGGTGATCAAGGAGTCGGAAACTGTGGTGATGATGCTGCCTTGTGCAGAGGAAGAATCGAAATTCTCTGCCATTCCGCTGGAACCGACTGCGATAACTGTTCCGCCGAAAATCAATGCCGTTCCGGAACAATCCAGGGCACCATCGCCACCGCTGGTAGGTCCATCGACATAGATTTCACCGCCGGTTACAGTCAGATTTCCGTTGGAGTCAATGCCGTCACCGCTTGCGTTGATGTAAATTTTTCCGCCACTGATCTGAATGAGATTGTAATCGGTTGCCTCTTCCATTCCACCGCCGGGACCACCGTTGCCACCGCCCAGACCACCGTTGCTACCGCCGGGACCTCCATTTCCGTCGCCCGGTCCGGCATTTCCGTCCGGCAAATCTGCGGATTTACTGTCGGAATTACTATCTGAGTTACTATCCGCTGAAGAGTTATCATTTTTATCGAATCCGTTAGGTGGTTCCGGCCGGTCTTCGGTAGAATCAGAGCCATCCAGTTTTTCCGGAGGAGTGTCACCCTGTGCGGAGTCTCCGTTCGGGGGTGTCTTTTTATCCTCACCGGAAGGAGGAGTAAAATCATCTTTCTTATTGGAATTGGAGCCTTTAGTATTGGAGTCGTTAGCATTCGTATCACCAGAGTTGTTGTCAGCACTGGAATTTTTGGTATCAGAAGAGGAATCCCCGGAAGATCCATCTCCGGAGGCATTGATTCCATCGTCGGAAGATACTACAGAAATATCGCCATCTTCAATCGTAACTGTCATACCTTCCAGCCCCTCATAGCTTTTGGTTACGTTAATGGTTCCGGCGGTGATAATGAGATCATCGTCAGAATGGAGACCATCGTCTCCAGCGTAGACTTCGATATTGCCACCATCCACCTGCAGCGTTTCTTCGGCATCAAAACCGTCAGAATCGGCGGTGATGGAAATATCGCCATTCGCAATGTATATAAAGCCTTTTGTATCATCATCGGTATTCTCACTGTGTATGCCATCGGTTCCGGCGTTCAGGGTCAGTATACCATCTGCGATGCGCACACTGTCCTGACCTGATAATGCATGTTTGGCAGCCGTGATCTGATACGTGCCACTTGTAATGACAAGATCATCTTTGGAAACAATGCCATGTCCGTATTTTGCGGTGACAGTAAGGGTTCCGGAGCCGTTGAGCGTCAGATCGTCTTTGGAGAAAATAACGGCATCGATGTTATTGTCATCAATGGCAACAAAGTCGTTGGTATTGCTTAAGGTATTTTCGGAATCGGATGCAAGTGTGACGAAAACTTTGTCGGCCGCTTTGACATACAATGCAGCGCTGGTATCACAGTTGATATCTACGGAATCAAGGACAAGCTGCACTTTTTTATCGTCCGCATTCACAATGATCTGACCGTCGCTGAGACTTCCGGTGAGAAGGTAGGTACCTTCGTCTGTGATTGTGATAGTATTATCTGAAATTGAAACGGAAGAAGAATCACAGCTGCTTGCATTGTCGGACAGTGTGATGGTAGTTGCCGTATCTTCATCATAGCCGACTTCTTTGTCACGGTCGGTGAACATATCGTCTGCATTAAGGTAAGTAATCTCGGTAGCAGAAGAGGAACTTTCCGAGGAAGTTTCTGTGGCAGTCTTTGAAAAGCTGTCGAACGAGCATCCACTGATGCTGCAGGCCAGCAGGGCATATCCCAATAATCCGGCTACTAATTTCGTATTGTTATAGCTCATAAGCACTCGCCTCCTGTCGCGTGACGCTGATCTCCAGATTGCCGTTACGGCAGCGGAGTGCGTCGATAAATTCTTTTTCGTTTGTAGTATCGATGAAAGTAATATGGTATTGCAGTTTGAAAAGACTGCCCATATTTGTTGTTTTTACAGAAACAAGTTCATGTTTTGATGTATATCTGGCAAAAAGATCTTCGAAGATATCTCCATAATTTAAATCCTCCGGAATAACAATGCGAAGAACTTTGTCATTTTCGCCTTTTTCCATTCCAAAGCGGCTGGTATTTAAAAGGAACATTGCGGCTCCGACCACAAGGGAAAAAAGCACCGCGTAGCCGAGGTAACCCATGCCGCTGATCAGTCCGGCTGCCATCGCAAGAAAAATGGTTCCGATTTCTTTCGCACTTCCCGGTACGGACCGGAAACGTACAAGAGAGAAAGCACCGGCCACTGCAACGCCTGCGCCGACATTTCCGTTAACCATCATGATGACAACACATACGACAGCCGGGAGCAGTGCAAGCGTTACAACAAAACTTTTCGTGTAGTGGCTTTTGTGCATATATAAGAAAGAGAGAAAAAGCCCGATTGCCAGTGATATGGCAATGCAGAGAAGAAACTGTGGAATCTGAATCGTTGTAGTGGAAGTAAAAACTCCCTGGAATAATGTATTAAGCATATTGAAATCCTCCGTTTTTCATAATTGTCTGATAAGCAGTTCCATATTTGGAAAAAGATGTTTTATAAATTTTCTGTTCACTGAAAAAATGTACGAGCCAGAGAGGAATTGCTCCGGCTGTTTTTACTTCCAGTAAAATCTGATTGTCATTTAAAATGGGATTTCCATAAATCCCGCTTTTTAAATCCAGATTATTGTTCCGCCAAAGAATGTTGCGGTCAAAGGTCATCCGAAAATCCGGGTTAAATTTGTCGTAAAAAGCTTCTCTTTCGTAGGAAAGAAGAACTTTTGGTGCGAGATGTCGATACGTGCGCAGGCAATAGTCAATCTCATGTGCAATCTGGGAATCATAAACCAGATGATTATGTAGCAGATAATCCATAGCCTGTGACTCGGGCATCTCAATCCGGCGTTTGTATACAATGGAATCGTATTTTTTTTTCAGTTCCACAAAGACTGGGGTCTCCGGGGATGCAATACCATAACTGCGAAGCCGGAGCTTTTCTTTGTACAGAGGCTTTTCTAGTGAATGCCGGATCAGAAGATAATCTGGTGTGTCAAAGTAAAGACTCTGGATTGTGCTGGGGCTATGTGGGTCGGCTGTCATATAGTTTTTCATGAGCGACCGCAGCGCTGTGTATTGTTGCCAGTTTAACATATATTTGATTTCATACCGTTTGAAAATCATCTGATTAGTCATAAAAATGTGCTCCTTTTGTCCTTGTTGATTATGTATGGAAACTGTTTGCTTTCCGGTATGTACACAGTATAGTAGGCAAAGTTTAAATGAACCTTAAAGGAATGTTAAAATCATAAAAATGATAAAAAAGAAAAAATGCCCGTTTCACTAGGGATTCGGGCATTTAGAAAAAACAGAATTTTCAGAAAACGGAGATAAAATGAGCAAAAATAAGAACGTGGGTTACAAGTAGGTTACAAGTGGGTTACACTTACCGGAATCAGATTTACTGCATCAACTAGTTCCGAAATGTTTTTTTCAGTATAGATATTTTTGGTGACATCACCAGTACCACCAATTTTAAATGCAGTGCCTGAAGTATTGGCAAGAGAATGGCCAACAATAATCTTAAGGCAAATCTCATCCATGGAACATGCGTTAGCCAGAGATACAAAAGTATAGCGGCAATCATGCGTAATATGCTCCATATGAAGAGCTTCCATAACAGGTGCAAAGATGTTGACTCGAAAATTAGTTGTAGAGTACATTTTGCCACGAGGGGTTGGAATTAAATATTCTTGAGCATTGTCGTATAGATTTTTTACGAGGGGAAGAATTGCGTTATGTATTGGAATAACACGATCCCTTCCAGCCGCGGTCTTTACTCCGCCAATCATGTAGTGTTTATCAAGATGTACATTTTCCTTGCGCATACTAAGAAGTTCTGTTGCACGCATACCGGTATAAATATAGATGAGGACAATGTCAACATTTGGAACATGGCCAAGAGACTTCCAAAGTAATGTAATCTCATCATCGGTGAACCGGGTATGCTTTGAGGTATCACTGGCAGCGTATTCATAAACAATGCCGGCTGTGATATCACGATCCACATATTCGTTACTGATGGCATATTTCCACATTCCACGTACAATAACACCCATGTTGGAAATGCTACTCTGAGACATAGAACTGTTATTAGAGATACATTCCTGCAGATCGGAGGTCCGGAGACTGACAACTTTTCGATCATGGATGGAAGCATACAGTTTAAATGCGGCATTATAACTCATCTTTGCAGCATTACCGGGATGCTTTTTAAAACTCCATTTCCATTCTATCCAGCGATCGAACAATTCTTTGAAGGTCAGCATATCTGTCAGGCTGACGTGTTCAGATACAGCCAACCCTTTGTTGTAATCGGCCAGATATGCAAGTGCCTCTTTTTGTGTAGTAAAGTATTCCAGATATTTTCTTTTGCGTTTCAGTAAACCGTCTGGCTGTGTATCTACATAAGAGATGCGCACAGCCCAGGGCTTTCTTCTTTTTCCGGGAAGTTTAACAACTCCGCCATATCCATTAGGCATTTTCATAATGATTTCCTCCTGTACTTTTGGTTTTGGGCATAAAAATGCCCGGTGCTTGCAAAAGATACAAAGTTAAAGGACTAGCCGCACGGCTAGTCCTTTGTAGACATTACTATTTGTGAGTGTATGTAGTATAAGCTTTATCACAGGTACGTAACCCATCTATATGTTCAAACAAATCTGGCTTTATTGGAGCACCAAGTGGATCGAGAATAAAATCAACACCTTCGCGGCGGGCTAGTTTCGCAGCAGAAACAAAGTCGCTGTCACCAGAAATTAAAATAATCTGATCAACTTGTTTTTTATATGCCATAGATGCAATGTCGAGACCAATTTTCATATCTACACCTTTTTGCTCTATTTGTAGACAAAAATCAGACTCTTGAAGATCAGAAAATTGAAGATTTCCATTACATAGTTTTTTTACAATATGAGGGCGGATGTTATAGTGGGCCTGTTCCTCGGCAAGTTTTCCGAGGCGAATTGCAAATTTACGTCGTTTTTTCAGTTCATCAAAAAAATCAATGGTCCAATCGTGAAGTTCTGATTTACCGAGATCGACCTGTTGCTGCAAGAATGGGTGAAAGACGCGTTTGCAGGATGGAGCGCAATCATAATAAAAAATCCTATAAAGGTTGCTACTTTCTCCGTGGGTGTTAAGATGACGCAAGCAATATCTTTCAAGCTCAGTAGCCCGATCGCAAGCAGATTTATCTCCGAAGATTGCTTGTGCTCTACGACGATAAAAACCGCCATCAACAAGAATCGCTGTTTTAGTACGTTGATTAACATTAACATTTTTCATATGTATCTTCTCCTCGTACATAAAATAAAAGGCTCTAGGGTTCGGTGCTTCTCATATGTTGAGAGACGTACAACCTAGAGCATTATTAACGAGTAACGTTACGCATATATAATATGCAAACATACAAATTACTATGCACTTAATTTGTGAATTCATAATAGCACAGAACAAATTGAATGTCAACACCGTCTAAGATGTTTTTATACCAGCTAACATCGCTTTAGATGCATTTAGAGCCGCTTTGATACGTCTCTATTAAAAAATAATTTTTACAATAAGATAAATGATTCCAACAACAATCGCGATCCAGAAAGCGAGCTGGATCAGACACAAGAGCAGCTAGAAGAATGCACCGATCGTACCAAGCACAGTTGGTTCTTCCGGCTCGTTGTCATTGAGGATATCAGACACGCCGGTGGTCCTTGCGCTTATGCTTTTCTTAACGCTAGGTTTTCTTACACCATATTTCATAAAATTACCCCGATCATTATTTTTGTAAATATCGTTCATCCTTTAGGTATCCATATTATTATTAAAGGAGGATACCGTATGGAGATTCGTGTCTGGGAGGCGAGAACACAAAAGGGATATACTCTTGTCCAACTAGAAGGAATAACAGGAATATCGAAGTCCACGCTCAACAATATCGAAAATGGAAAGACTTCGCCAACGCTGTCACAGCTGGAGAGTATAGCTTCCGCGCTTGGTGTCCAGATCACAGATCTGTTTGATTCTGATCTAAAATGATACCATAAAATGCCAGCTGATGATTGATGCATCGCAATATTTCCATAATCTTGGAAATCGTGCAGCAGTCGCTAAAAAAATAGGTAAATTATGGTAATATCCAATCAGAGAGAAGGTGATCACGTGGACTATAGGAAAGCTATCACAGAACTGATCGGAAAAATACATAACGATCAGACGCTAAAAAGGATATATAAACTTGTATTGTATCTTTACACCCGCGAGACTGATAGCTGATGCTATCAGTCTTTTTCATTTCTGATAGAAAGATAACTATCAACAAGTCGGTCAAACGCTTCAATGTCGGCATCGTCTGCATAGAGCAGCGATTTAATCATGCTCCTGCGTTTGTCATTCTCACCGGCCATGATCTGGTCAATTCGTGAATGGAAATCATCATCCGATTCGACGAACATCTCACCTTCTCCAGAAGTCAACCAAATATAGTCAACATGGAATTCACGGCAAATGGATTTGGTCATTTGATCAGTAAGAGAGTTGCGACCATTTTCTAATGCACTAATAGCATTTTTTTTAACACCTAGTCGTTCTCCAAATTTTTCAAGAGTGAGATCTAGAGATTTCCGCACTTCTCTGATTCGTTCACCTTGTGTCACCATATCATCTCCTTTCTTGTTTTCTAAAGCATAGCACGGAAAATTCTAAAAAGCAATAGAAAAAGTACACTAAAGATACAAAAAACTGTTGACAATGTATTCTTGGTGGACTATTATGTATTTACAAGATACAAAACAGGAGGTGAGAGAAATAAAGAAGATAAAGAAGAAAAAAATGAAGATGAAGGATTTCAAAGCTAAATATTGGAGAGGTGGAAGCGAACCGTACCAATATCACACGATCCGTGTTAAAGACGGAGAAAATGAACTGCAGCAGTTGATGATCAATGATATCCGGGCATTAAAAGATCGAGAGGTTGTACTCCGAAAGTTCTTTGTAATGAAGGGAAAAGAAAAGCAGGATCAGATTGACGCGTTGAAGAAAGACACACGGATACTGACCGTAGCCGTGTGTGTGATGACTGGAATTATCACAGTTGGACATATTCAACACTTTCTTCGGAAATCTCATAGTCAGAGATTTTTCCACAGGCTTTGAGATCTTTGCATGCGGTAATGACAACATCATCTGGAAGACCAATGTCATCACCGATTTCGGCATAACCATTTAATTCATGGTTTTTGATATAGGTCAATACCAGTTCCGCAGCAGCTGAAAGATTGGACATACTGTTCCACCCCCTTCCTATATGAAATTGGTCGCACATTTATTATATGGCAGGAGATATAACAAGACAAGAAAGAACAAACAAAGCACACAGAAAGGGGTGAGAGATAGATCTGAAATGACAGATAAAAAAGAAAAGGGGGATTCCGAAGAATCCCCAATTGAAAAAGGATATATTGACGAACTTGTCAATGAATGGTGTCGTCTGTATCAAGAGTTTTCTCAAGCATTGCGTGATAATCACGAAGAATCCCGATAGTGATGCCTGCGGAAATCTTTGTAAAACGCTCAAACTGTTCAGCATATCCGGCAACCTCCGGATTCTTGTCGGCAAGAGCCACACTCGCACTGATTGCAGCATTCAAATTTCGTCGCATGATTTCGTCAAAATCAATATCAATTTTCACTGTCCTCACCTCCTGTCATTTTGGAATGGTTGCACATTCATTATAAGGCAGGGGATGGAGCAGTACAAGGAAGCGAGGTGAGAGAGATGGGAACCAAAATCTTTTACTTATGTGATGGAGAAAAAGAGGATTGCAAAAAGAAAAGCTGTTACAAGAATATGTGCTACAAGTACGCTGATGATCCCAAGCTGGTATGTAGGCGAACCGCTGATATAAGACATGCAAAGAATTTTTCACAGGCATTTAAGGGTGTTCCGTGTGCTGCATATCGGGAACAAGAAACTGCCCCGCATATCGGGGCAGTTTGGAAAATCATGAGAAGTTGGATAAAAATGAAAGAATATCTTTCACACCATTTTTGAAGCGGTTTTCCATGTAGATGATAGTTTTATCTGAGACAGAAAATTCGCTGACAGAATCCTCATCTTTACATCCGTTTATGTAGTCTTTGCTGAGGAGAGCCAACAGAATATCGTCTAGTTCATCATCGGAAAATCTGTCTGAAAAAAGATGTTTAATGTAGCTCGCGTCAGGAAAATAATTTGGATTTTGATTTTTACCTGACGAGTAATTTGAAAGGTATTCTTTGTAGAGTTGAAGAATTACATATTTTTGATTTTTGGTCAAGTCATCCATGTGTTTCCACCTCCTTCCGAATTTGATTGGTAGCACATTCATTATAAGGCAGGGGATGGAGCAGTACAAGAAAGTGAGGTGAGCGAGATACTGGAAATAAGGAAAACGAAAATCAAAGAGGCAATGGAAGAGACAACGGATGTGTATAACAAATTAGGTTTAAACATGAATGAAATTGAAATTGTGTCACGATGCCAGAATGTATCTGCGAAAGTTGTGATTGCAAAGGAGCAACTTGATGAAGAGGCAGAGAAAGTGCTTGAAGAGCAGCAGACACCCACAAGTCTGAAGGCGATTAAGTGGATGCCTGCAATCTGCTCAACACTAGCAATCATACTTTCAATAATCAGTATGTTACTTAAGTAGGACGATGATAGACAGAAAGCGAGGGGGATGAGGTGCAGAAGAAAAATTTGATTGTAAGAGCGGAACATTGGAAGAGTCAGTCTGAGAAAATGCCGCTTATGGGTTATCCAAGAACGCACCAGAGTGAAACGTTAGAGATATCCGTTGCCATAATCAAGCGCATGTGTGAAATGCCTGACATAACTCCGGCACGCGCAAAGCTGGCACTGAAAATGGCAGCAGATATCATTGATGAAGAATCATGCAATGATCCTATGACATAAAGCAGAAATACGTTTGAAAAAATATCATTTCATATTATTTATCGGAAAGGAGAATGTATATGCCAAAAGATTTGTGTAAAAAAATAGGAAAGCGAGGTGAGAGATATGAAAAGGGAGTCCTTGGAAAAGATGTTTAAAGAATACTCCAAACATTGGAATGTACTTTCCTGTGTCGGAGATCATCCGAAAACTGTTGAGTTAAGAGAGAAAAGAGAAAAAAGACTGCAAAGAGTGAAAAAAATCATTGACTTAGCAGAGGAATGTGAAAGCCCTAAAGAATTTTTAGAAGACATTGCCCTTTCAAAAGAAATTATCGAAAAGGCAATGTCAGAGGAAAGTTTTCATTGAATTACTTTCCAAATTCATAACAGCACATAGGAAGGAGAAACAACAGCACACAGAAAGGGGTGAGAGAGATGGGAAACAAAATCTATTACTTGTGTGATGGAGAAAAAGAGGACTGCAGGAAACGTACCTGCTACAAGACAACCGGGGATTATGAGCATGGATGTAAACACACTAGCGATATCAACCATGCGATGAATTTCGAGAGACGAGGGAAGTATAAAAACGGGAGTTTCTATGAAAAGGAGGATGCCTCAAGAAATGAGACACCCTCCACGGATTAAATAAAATTAGACAGAAAAGAAAGAACATCTTTCAGACCGTTTTTGAATCTGTTCTCCATGTAGACAATCGTTTTGTCAGAAAGAGAAATATCATTCGCAAGGTCATCTCCGGAATAACACTGAATATATCCATTTGAATGTAGTTTCCAACATAAGTCAGAGACATAATCGGATGACATATTGAGAGAGAAGAGTTCAATGAGTTGGTCGGAACTGTCGAACTTGTTCGCATCTTCCATCGAAAGAGTAGGTTGCCGGTTCAACACTTCTTTATACATGGAAACAAGAAGATGTTTTTGCTCTTTAGTCAAATCGTCCATATTGTTCCACCTCCTTCCTATATGAGATTGTTGGCACTTTTAATTATAAGAAGAGCGTGGTGGGATGGCAAGGAGAACAATTACAGAAGTAGACAGAAAATAAGAGGAGGTGCAGGATATGGCTGCAAATGAGAAGAAACAGAAGAAAGAAAAAATCGAAGAAACAACGCGCAAATTCATGATGCTTACGGATGATGAGCGGTCCTACATCATGGGATATATGGCAGGAACAGCAGAGGAGCGCCAGAGATGGGAGCATAAGCAGGCAGCAGTGACAGCGTAAATTAATTTGTTGAAAAAAATATCATTCCATAATATACATGCAGAAAAATATCAGGAAGGAAGTGATTGCATGGCAGAGAAAAAAGCAGAACGAGTAACCGTGCGTGATGCTGCAAAGGAACTTGGAATTGATAGTGAGACATTGCGTTATATGATGCAGCAGGAAAGATTACCGATAGGGTACGCTTTATGCCGCGAGGGTAAGAAAAGATGGACATACATAATCTATCGGGGATTGCTAAACAGTTACAAAGAAAGCTTAGCCGGATGATTAGGCCGGCTAAGAAAATAACAAGTAGAGAATAACATGGAGGAAAAAAGAAATGACCAAAATTGTAGTATTTGATAATGGAGAAAAATTACGTGAGGAAGAGGGAGATCTGGGCATTTTTTGCACTGTAAGAAAAAGCAGCCAGAAAAAAGATGCAATTGACATAAGAGGCGGTGCGATCGGAAAAGGAGAAGACGAACTTGTTTTAGATGCACTCATTAAAAATGCAGTAAGTATTAACGAGAAAATGAGCAATGGCAACATATTAGTCGAGGCAATTGGGCTGGAATCAATGCGGCTGATGATTGAAAAAAGGATAGACGAACTTACTTATAAGTATGAAACCAGAGCCAATTAAGCAGATGATAGTGAGGATGGATAAAAATAAAAGATGAAACAGGCAATAAAAAAGACGGTCGGTAAGGGCCGATCGTCTTGGGTGTCTGAAAGTCAGACAGCTATAAAAATACATCTATATATATTATAGCAAATCTGACACAAAAGTGCAACAGACAAGGACTGGAAAAAGCTGATAAAAACAAGGGATACAGAGTTTTTGTTGACCTTGTAATAGATAGTAACAAGTCAGCGAAAGAAACATAGAAGGACGGTGTCAGATGGCAAGGAAAAAAAGGATGCAGTATATCCCATATGACTATGAATCAGCATATACAAGTAATCTGGAAATGCTGCATGAGTGGTTTATATCAAATTTGCTCAAGCATAGAAAGAAAGCAGTGTATGCGCTCAAAGAGATATCTGCAGGAGATCAGTTTGAGGTTGAGATATATCCACAGTTTAGGAGTATGGACGATGTGCCACCGGAAGGACGCAGGTTAAAAAAAGATAACAGCAAGGCGCAGAGAAATCTAAATGAAAAAAACTCCCGGAAGTACGTGGAACGCCTGATTAACGAAAACTTTGGCAACAAGGATATCTGGATCACATTAACCTATGACGATGCACATCTGCCGCCGGACGGGGATATTGATGCAGCTATCCGGAATATGCAGAGGTACATAAAAAGGATTAATTACCAGAGAAAAAAGAGAGGATTGCCAAAAGCAAAATATGTTTATGTAACCGCATATGATCCGGGAGCAGAAATCCGATGGCATCATCATATGGTGATGGATGGAGCACTGGATATGGAGACAGTAGAAGCGTGTTGGCAGCAGTCCAGCCGGAATGAGGTAAGGCATTTGCAGAAAGACGAGAATGGTCTTTCTGGACTTGCAAATTACATCGTAGAGGAAAAAAACCGGATCAGAGGAGAACGGCGGTGGAACAGTTCGCAGGGACTGCGCAATCCAGGAATCAAGGTAGTACATTCCAAGCGTCCAGCATCCGGGGGAAGTTATAAAAAGATCGGATCGTTTGTAGATGGAATGGTTAAGGATAGGGATTCCATACCGGAAGTGTTGGCAAAATGGTATCCGGATATGGAATTTACAAATGCAGAGGTGTATTACAACGATTTTAACTGCATGTTTTATATACATGCAAGGATGAGGAAAAGGAGACAGGATGAATGAAATTTGATTGGACACCGGAATCAAAGGACAGATATTTTCATAAGGCGGAGGCAGCAGTCAGGGCGGCAGGATATAGCGATATCCTCATAGTTGACCAAGAGAGATTTGCAGTCACAAAGAATGTGGCTAAAGTATATTTTTGCCCGATCAGAAGAGAGGGAAATACTCGAAGATATCGGGATGCAAAGCGGGTAATCAAAGGATTAGAGGACAATTCCTCATATCGTAACAGTTTTGGTAAAAAAAAGAAAATGATATTTATTCATGCACACATGCTGATTGATCTGGAGAAGAGGGACAGGTGATAAGAACAATGTTTGAAAAAATTATGTGGATGATAAAGCGCAAGGATTGCAGACATGTGTGCTTATGGTGCAAGTACTACGATCAGTGCAGAAATGAGGAGGACACAGAGGATGAAATACATAAAAAGAAGTGAGGACACAGAGCAGATAAATGTAGTGTCATGGGCGCACTGGAACGTGAAGCGGTTTCCGGAATTGAAATGGCTGTACCATGTACCGAACGGTGGAAGACGCAACCGTGCAGAGGCGGCAAAATTTAAACAAATGGGAGTAAAGGCAGGAGTGTCAGATCTTTGCCTGCCATACCCAAAGGGCGCATACTGTGGTCTGTTTATAGAGATGAAGTATGGAAGCAATAAGCAGCAGGCATCACAAAAGGAATTTCTTAGAGATATGGCAATGGCAGGACATTTTGTCGTGACATGCTATTCCGCCAGGGAAGCATGTGAGGTGATCGAGGAATACTGCAGTCTTCCGGCATTTGGAGCAGATGAATGTATATATCGAAATCTTGATGCATACGAGGATTGTGAACAGGCAGAGCAGGCATTTAAACGCAACATGATGTCATTTGCAAATAACAGTATCTTAAAGGACGGAAAGATTCTGAAAGGAAAAAAGGAATGACATTAGAAGAACAGTGCAATGCACTGGAGAGTACCGACATGCTCCGGATCGTAAAAGATGGAGATGATCTGTTTGTGGGGTACTTGGCCGCATTCACACCGAGAATCGCTAATCATCAGAATAAACTGTATGACGCGCATAAAAATGATGCAGTAAAAAGGTTCCGTGCTGTTCCGGAAGTGACACACAGAGAATGGGAAGAACGTAACCTGATGCGACCGTTGCAGCCAGACGAGACTCCGGATTATAAGTTTGAGGATATGCAGGTGAAACTGTATTACACAATTTACATATAAGCAAGAATAACATGAAAACAAAGCAGGAGGAAACAACATGAAGATTATAGCAGTTATGTCCCCGAAAGGGGGAATCGGCAAGACCACGACATCTGATTCACTGGCCTATATTTTGGGTGAAGAATACAAGAAAAAAGTGTTGGTGCTGGATGGTGATCCACAGGGAGACACATCTAAGACATTTGGAGTTTATGAGCCGGACGGGATTGGAATGAGTGAGTTATTGGAGAAGCATGAAAGCCTGGGCGGTACATACAGAACGGGAGATCTGATCCGGCCAACACAATACGATCATGTGGATATCATTCCGGCAAACGGCTATCTGATGAAAACAGATATGAATTTATTGTTGAAAGAGGATGAGAACCAGGTAACACGGTTACGTGATGCATTGAGGGAAGTAGGAAATGCATACGATTACTGCATTTGTGATTGCGGAAGATTATTGGATATGGTTGTGATCAACATTATCCTGGCATCAGATTTGATTATAGCACCAGTTAAGGTTGGTGGATTTGAAATTGGAGCATTGCAGAATCTGGACGAGCAGATTGAGGACTTGAAAGACATTAATTCGGATTTGCGCATCAAGGTACTCATGACAATGCGACAGAAAAATAAAACATCCATCGAAGTGGAGCAGTGGTTACGGAAAGAATCTGGCTTTGATATGTTCGGCACGGTGATCCGGAGATCAATCGTGGCAGAAAAAGCTACGACAGCAATGTTGCCTGTTCCGGTATTTGCAAAAAAAGGAATCGTATCACAGGACTATCGGGCAGCAGTCGCAGAATTGGTCTGTGAAATGGAGGGATAGCTATGGCAGCAAAGATAGATCTTAAGTGGACAGAGGACTTCCGTGGAATTCCATGCTTAAAAGTGAGCAGGAAGAAAGGAAAACTGTATTTCAGAGATGTTTATGAAAAGCTCCAGGAAAATTATAAAGGAACCATGTTTGTACAAATAGCAACAATCGAAGAGTTTCCGATGGAAGATATCTGTGAGGATGAAGAGGCATGGTATTTTTACAAAGTTACAGATCTTGTGCCGATGCTGGTTCGTTACAATGGCGGGATTAAATCATTTCCGGCAGATGAAGTAGAACAGTGGAAGCAAGAATTAAGAGAGGAAGGGTAAAAGGAAATGGCCACAGGATTTAGTGTTACGGATGCCCTGAATAAGCAGAGTAAGGCGGGGATAGATGAGTCACCGCGGGCACGGTTCCGGACAAAGGATATATCAATTTTTAAAATATACTCGAATTCGATGAATTTTTATCCACAGGAAGGAATCGAAGAAAAAGCAAGTGAAATTTTAATGGTGGGACTGTTGGAAAATCTCGCAGTAAAGTATGAGCCATGTGAAAAAGGTGAATACAAACTGATATCAGGAGAACGAAGGTGGAGAGCATTACAGTTGCTTGTCGAAAAAGGATATAAGGAATTTGAGATAGTAACATGCCAGGTCCGAAGTCCTATCAATGAGCACGAGGAAAGAATTGAGATCATAATTGCAAACAGCAGCAGACCAAAGAATGTTGCAACGAAAATTCAAGAGGAACAGATTCTTAAGGAAGAACTGAAATACATGAAAGAGAATCACCTTACAATAAAGGGATATGATCTGCAGAATGGAAGATTGCGAGATGTTATCGCTGATATGTTAAAGGTTTCGGCAACGAAAATTGCACAGATTGAAAGCATTCATAAGAATCTGATACCAGAATGGAAAGAAGAGCTGGATAAGGAAAGAATTACATTTTCCGCTGCATACGAATTAAGTGGAATGCCGGAGGATAAACAGAAGGCAGCATTGCAAGAACAGGAAGAGTCCGGAGGTGGACTTACGCACAAGGATATAAAGAAAATGAAGAGTGCAGAGGTGCAGCAGTCAGAACCGAAAGCAGTGTCACAATCTGACACGGATATACAGCAGGATGATCCTGAGCAACCGTTACCGGGGCAAATGGAGATTGTGGGTATTGATATGAACATGAAGGAGTATCAGACACCACACCCGGAAGGAATCACATCTATCTGTTATTCCTGCACAGAGTACGAGACATGCAATGTAAAAACGAGCACCTGTACAAAATGTGACCAGTACAAGAACCGTAAGGAAGCATATAAGACCGAAGGGCAGAAGTACGAGGAAGAACAGGCGTTTATTGATCGTGATACAAAGAAAAAACTGCGTGATATGGCAGATGCGCAGCAAATGGAGCAATTACCGTCAGATGTGCAGCAGTCGCAAAAGATACATCAGATAAAATTGGCCAGAATGTACTTTGATGCAGTGGCATCCGGCAAAAAGCCTTTTGAGTTAAGAAAAAATGATCGTGGGTATAAAGCCGGGGATATCTTGGAGCTGATGGAATATGCAGATGGTAAGAATACAGGGCGAATGATACAGGCAAAAGTGACATTTATGTTGGAAGATTATACAGGACTGGAAGATGGTTATTGCATCCTTGGCATTCAGATCATGAAGGGAGAAAAGAATGAATAAGGTCATATTAATGGGAAGACTAACAAGAAATCCGGATGTCAGATATACAGAGCAGAACAATTCACAGGAAAAAATCTGTATAGCGCGGTACTCGCTGGCTGTTGATCGCAGAGTGAAGAATGAAGGGCAGCAGTCCGCGGACTTTATTTCCTGTGTTGCGTTTGGGCGAGCTGGGGAGTTTGCAGAAAGATTTTTAAAGAAGGGGACAAAGGTTATTGTAACAGGAAGATTGCAGACCGGATCATATACGAACAGAGATGGTCAGCGTGTATATACAACAGATGTGGTATTGGAAGAACAGGAATTTGCGGAAAGCAAAAAGGCAGCAGGGGAAAGCCAGCAGGAACCACCGGCCGGTTCTGTTGGAGATGGATTTATGAATATTCCGGAAGGGATAGACGAAGAATTGCCATTTAATTAATTTGTGTCTGTAAGGAGGACAAGTACCATGAATAATACGCTTGGAGATTTGAATAATCATCTGTTTGCACAGTTGGAAAAGCTGGGTGATGATGATTTAAGTGATGAGAAACTTGATGAAGAAATAAGAAGAGCAGATGCTATGATGAAAATAGGAAAGCAGATAGTAGAGATCGGTGAGCTTCAGTTCAAAGTCATGCAGCACATGGATGAGTACAGATCTGATCAGAACCGGGAGATGCCGGATATGTTAGAGGTTCATTCTCATCATAAGGGAGGCGATTCTAAATGAACAAATGGCCGGATGAGGTTGTTGACTGGTTACGTAAAAATGTGCCAGGACGGACAACAAAACAGGTAACAATTTTGATTAATAACCAAAGCTTTGATGATAAATATGGAATGGCATTTACAGAAGAGATGATAAAAGGAGCAAAATCCAGATACAAAATCAAAAGTGGAACACAAATAGGACATCCAAAAGGTAAATCTTTTAAATATCCGGACGGAATGGAAAATTACATACGGAGTATTGCACCAGGAAGAAAAACAAAGGAGATTGCAGAACTGGTGTCTGTACATTTCGGAATAGAGTTTAACGAGAGACAGTGTAGGGCATACAAAAAGAATCATGACATCATCAGTGGAGTTGACTGCAGATTTAAAAAAGGTGATGTGCCGGCTAATAAAGGGAAACCAATGAGCATGGAGCAGTATGAAAAATGCAAAGGAACAATGTTTAAGCCTGGAAATGTTCCTGCAAACCATATGGAAGTTGGAAAATATACACATACAACAGATGGTTATCTTTTAAGAAAAGTCAAAGATACGGGTACACAAAGGGAAAGATTTGAATTTGTTCACAGAGCAGAATGGGAAAAACATAACGGACCGATTCCAGAGGGAAAGAAAGTATCTTTTCTGGATGGAGACAAAGACAACTGTAGTATAGAGAATTTGTTTTTGATTGATAACGAAGAAAATCTTGAAATGAACAGAAGTAAACTGCGTTTTGAGAATCCGAATCTTACAGAAACAGGATTACAGATAGCTAAATTAGCAATAGCTGTAAGACAGCGGAAGAAACAAAGATGACCACGGAGGTTTCGAGATGACATTGGAAGAAATGTGCAGCAGTTGCATCCACAGGAATTACTGCATGAGTGCAGATTGTAAGGATCATTGGTGTGGAAATCATACTGGAAAGAAACGACGCAATGAGAGAAACAGTGCAGCAGTATTGCAAGAAGAGCAAAAAGTTAGGGAGGATAGGATGGAAGTATGAACGGACAAATAAGCCTATTTGATAAAAAGACAAATTTTGATGTTCTTATGTCATGTCAATCACCAGAACAGTTTTTTAGAATGTTTGACAATATGGGATATGGATGTATGCAGAATATCGAGGACAAATCTATTGATAAGTATGTTTTATGGAACCAGCATTGCAGAAAATCGGAATATTGCGGTGAAAATGGATGTAATAGATGCAAAATAGAATTCCTAAAAGCGGAGTATATCGAAAAACAGTCACATACAAAAATTAGCAAAGGAGACGAATATGAAGAATAGTGAATTAAAAGAATATGTAAACAGTTTTCCGGATGATGCACCGGTGAGCATTATCTGTGCGAATCCAAGAAAAAGAAAGCTGTACAAGTTGGAAGATGTAATGTGGGTGACAGACCAAGGGCAGCCTTTGATCCTTATTGACATTGGAAAAGAATCGGATATGGATGCCGATATGGTGAAAGCATGTGAAGAGTGTGAGAAGGATGCGGCTAATCAAGCATGGACAACCGTGGAGGAAGAACTTCCACCACCAGATAAATACCTGTTATTGTCGCTTGAAAATTATCCAATATCAATGGTTGGAAGATATATAGTGAATGGAGATGAAGACGGGACATTCATGATCGGATCCAGCCAGGAGAGCTTTTTACAAAATGATCTGTATGTAAATGCCTGGATGGAGCTGCCGGTACCATACGACACAGGAAATGATCTTGAAAGATACAGAGCAGCGATCACAAAGGATTTCATGAAGAATGCAAGACGATAATTAATCAGGGATAGAGATATCCAGCTATCATGTGATAGCTGGATATCCGGAAGTACTTAATGAGTTTTTGCAATTGATGATGGACCGTCAAAAATTGAACGGAGGGCATCTTGAAGAACTTGGGAACAGTTGATACCTCGCTTATCGGCAAGCCGCGACATCCAACTTGGAAGAGAAACATTCTTCCGGACGGCACTGGTATCGGTTTGTGCACGATATTCAATGGTATCTGCAGAAATCAATGAACAGATGGAATCTGAATCATTAGCAAGCTGTTCCTGTGGAGTAGGTGGGGCAATTGGTTCACCTTCATCTTCAGCAACAACAAGCCATGCGCTCATCGCATCAGTAATCTGATCAATTGCATCAGAAAGACTGTTGCCGGTAGTGATGCATCCAGGAAGATCAGGAACTTTTACATAGTATCCGGAACCGTCCTCAATAGGTGTAAATAAAGCTGTGTAAATATATTTCATAGTAAACCTCCTTGCTTGTAAGCAGGAAACACATTTAATGTTTCCTGCTGATGTTGGCTTCCTTGAAGATGTACTTCATATCGTTTTCATTGAAGTCGTGCCTTTTGACAGGTATGGTGCTGTGTGTCTGTGGATTGTAATAAATGTCGTGATTAGCACCGTGGCGTTTCAATTCATAACCGGAAGCATTGAGTTGTTTGATTGTTTGTTGTCTGGGATTCATTATGTACCTCCTATAATTATATTATACACAAAATTGTGTAAAAATCAATAGAAAATACACAAAAATACACAAAATAAATAAAAGATAAGAAAAACAGGGCTAACATCATATACCTATAATGCCGCCCTGTAAAAGACTTGCTTTTTCTAAGCAATACACATTATAGGTGCTATTCGAAAAGTTGTCAATTTAGGATTTAATGAGGTGATTTTATGAAAAAAGATATAAGTGCAAGAGGTAAATTTACAAAAGAATACCATGAATATATGTTGCGTGTAAGAAAAGGAATCAATAAATTCAAATCAGAATATCATGAACTTATGTCATGTATGATAAAAATACGGAACAGAGGGTGAACAAAAGAACATAATAGATGCACCTTGAAAACTGAATATGGTTAGTAGTATATTTTAATAAAAAAGGAGCAGCGGCATGAGTAATTTTGACAGAATAAAACAATGCGAAACTGAATACCAAATGGCGGACCTGATTTCTGGCTATGTATGTAATAACGCTCAGAGGCTATGGAATAAGGATGGAACATTTAATGGCATTGAAATCTTGCATTGGCTACAAAGCAATAAAAATATATTTGGAGAAGAAATAGACCACTAACCATAATTGGTTGGTGGTTTTTTTATTGGAAAATTATGTAAGATGTAGATGGAGGAATAAGACCATGACAGAAACAAAAACAATATGTCTGGAGGAAACGGATTTAAAACGAATTTTGGCTGAAAAATTTAAAACCGATGAAAACAGCATCAGTTTTAAGCTGATAGATCCGGATGGATATGGGATACACATAGAAACAAAAATTGAAAATGTCAGGGAAAAAGAAAAGATGTTTTTGTCCTGATTGCGGGCAAAGGCTGGATTGGAGTGATGCAGAATGAGTAAAGAACTTAAGCCATGCCCGTTCTGTGGAAGAGAACCGGAAATCGAGTATTGGTCAGGCGATTGGAGAATGTACACGATTAAATGTAATAATCAAGATTGTCCGGTGCCAGTGGTAGCTTATCCGATAGGGCACGATTTTGACGAAGTACTTGCAAAATGGAATGGGGAGGTGTGAGCAATGGGAAGATTGATTGCAGTGGATGAGCTGAATGCGGAACTTCGTAATATATATGAGCATGAAAAAGATGTTATCAACAGTGCATGGAGACTGAATACGCTTATCGATAAAGTGGACGAAATTCCGACCGCATACGATTTGGACAAGGTTGTGCGACAGTTGGAAGAAATTAGACCAGAAGAGGATTGCTTTGATAATGCAGAAGAATATAAACATGCGCTGAGTCGTCATAATAAAATAATCGAGATTGTGAAAGGCGGTGGAGTAGATGGAAATTAAACCGATTTTATTCAATACCGAGATGGTTCGAGCAATTCTTGATGAGAGAAAGAACGGTGCGAGAAGCCGGAAACATAGTGGAGGTGTTGAATTATGAGGATATTAAAAATTCACAAAAATATAAAAGTGAATAAATCCATTGGTAATATGCGGATAACATCACAGCGTTGTAGAAGACCAATTGAAAATTCAAACAGATGGGATAAGTACACAGAGATAAGCTGTTGGTATGATAGAGATTGCGAAAACTGCCCTATGGGGTGGGAAACAAGAAGCTACGAGGGGGAATGTGACGATTGCGGTTGTCTATTTAGTTACGATTTTAGAGTTCCTATATGGAAATGTATGCTACCAAGATGGATAAAAAATATAATTGCTAAATCAGCATTAGGGGGGAATGAAAATGCCTAAAGCAGTATTGGTTATGGATATGCCGGATTATTGCAACGACTGCTACGCTAGGCACATGAGCCAGAGCGGGCGCTTTTGTAGAGCGGCGAAAGAATATTTGCAACCGAAAGCAAAACGACCGGATTGGTGTCCACTTTTGGAGTTGCCAGAGAAGGTGGCGGTAGCCATGACAAAGAATGAAGTAATAAAGATATGCAATACAATTATTTTCGCGGCATCCATGTCATTAAGCAATCCGCAAGGGACACCGCTTAACATGACAAAAGAGGAACTTGTGGAAGCAATGGGAATGGCAATCAAGGAGATCAAAGAGGTGCAGCAGTATCGTACGATCGGCACGCAGGAAGAATGCCGGACGGCGATGGAGAAACAGAATTGGATAGCAGTAACAGAACCATATAGACAACATATTGCGGAAGGCGGTGAAAATAATGATATTTGACAGATTTGATTTTATGGTTGTTGCAGATGATGTATATATTTTTCCGACAATCAGAATAAGTAGTCAGCGTGAAATGATAGACAGCAATTTTAATATTCAATTTCATTTTGCAGTATTTCATTTTAGATGGAGGTGGATACATATGAAAAGAGCAAAAAAGCCGACAAGAGAGCAAAAAGAGTTGATTGCAAAGCAAGGACTTCTGCCAAAAAATTGGATGGTAATCTTAGATGATAAAAAGGAAATGGAGATTGTGAGTAGAAAATCAAGACAGCACAGGGTAATTAAGAAGGTGACGGGTTGAAGCAGGAAAAGGGAAAAACTCCGATAGATCAGACAATGTTATATCTGGAAAATTACAGAGAAATGCAAAGGTATGTAAGAGACGCAGTATCAGAGGTAGATCAAGTAGGAGATACAGATAAGTATAATATATCTGCAGAGAAGGCTTATTTGCGTTCGATAAGGGAATGCAGAGCAGAGACAATAATATGGCTAGAACATATGGATAAGGCATTGAACTCATTGCGGGAAGATGCTGATGCAACAGGGGAAGGATACAAGTATGATGCATTGGCAGCAGTATACATAGAGGGAAAGACATATGCAGATATAGCAAGAGAAACTGGATGTGGTAAGAATTCTCCAAAGAAATGGTGCAGAGTAATGATTATGCGTTTGAGCATAAAATTATTTGGAGCCAAAGCGTTAGATAATGGTTCAAATTGCACGAAATTTGAGAACAATTTGGATAAAACAGGGTAAAAACAGGGGGAAACAGGGGGTAAAATGTGGGTGACCAAAGGGGGATATAGATGTGCTAATATGATAGCGTGAACAGTTGGGTAAGCGATTGCAGAGATGCAGTCGCTTTTTTCTTGCTTGCTTCATGTTATTCTATGCGGCTGCTATATTGCAGCCGCAACAAAGAAGAGAAGGGCAGCAGTATGTTATTGAAAACTTGTCGATGTGGAAAGCTGATTCCGCAAGTGATGAAAATGTGTGAGGAATGTGAGAAGAGGCAGCAGTCTCGACACATTGCATACAACAACACACGCAGAGATCAGAGAGCTGCAGAGTTCTATATCTCGAAAGAGTGGAGAGTTTTAAGGCCTGTGATTATGGGCATATACGGCTATATAGACATATATGCACTGTACGTGGAGCAGCAGTTAATTACACTAAAAGATTCTGATCCAATCCACCACATAGTAGAGCTGGAAGATGATTGGGAGCAACGATTAAACCCACTGAATTTGATACCGTTGAGCCATAACACGCACAATACGATTACCGCCTTATATAAGCAGAGCAAAGCGAGTATGATTGCAACTCAAAAACAGCTGAGATCGTTAATCAATTTGCATTTCCGTGAGGCAGGGGGATATGAAAAAGTTTTACGCGACGCTTTTCTAGTCGCGCCCCCCCTTTTCCTTGGAGAAAACTCCCCACGGGAAAATCCGTAATAGGGGGCAGGCAAAGTGGTGTCATAATCTGACACAAAAATGGACGCAAATATTGACAGGAGGGAGGTTTGGCAGACGATGGCAGGACAGAGACAACCCACAGATTTAGTTGTTATGAAGGGCAAAAAGCACCTATCAAAAGCAGAAATTGCAGCAAGAAAAGATGCAGAGGTCGTAGCGCCAAACGATAAGGTAAGACCTCCGGCATATTTGACATCCGAACAGAAAAAGAAATTCCGGAAGCTGGCAAAGGAATTGCTTGCCATTAAGTTGGTAGCGAATATTGACTGTGATGCGCTAGCCAGATTGCTGATAGCGCAGGATCAGTTCGTGGAAGTGACGGAGCAGATCCGCACCACACCTTTGATGGTGGAAGTACCAGTGTATGAAGAAAAAGATAATCCGTTATCTGGGGAAAAAGAACTTGTACAGGTCGGAACAAGAGAAGTTGTGAATGGGGTGCGTGAAAGACTCATGATCATACAGGATAGATGCATGAAACAGTGCAGACAAGGCGCCTCTGATTTCGGGATGACTGTTTCTTCACGGTGCCGTCTGGTGGTACCAAAACCACCGCAGCAGAAACCAGAAAACAAATTTGCAAAGTATGCGGAGTAGCATTTGCAGAAAGAAAAAATAACCGACCGCTGCACGCAATACGCGCTTGATGTAGTAGCAGGAAAGATTATAGCCGGAGATTATGTCCGGCTGGCATGCCAGAGACACCTTGACGATCTGGAAAAAGCAAAGATAGCACCGTATAAGTATTATTTTGATGTTGAAAAATCAGAAGAAATAATAAATTTCGGGGAAGAGCTGACCATTGCAGAAGGTGAAGGAGACGAAAAGGTAACGCTATACCCGTTTCAGTGCTTTATTTTAGGATCGCTGAATGGATGGAGAACCAAGGAAAAGGGGCACAGACGTTTCCGAACATCTTATGTACAGCTTGGAAGACAGAATGGAAAGTCATTTATCAATGGTATTTTGGCAACCTACTATGGAAATTTTGACGGATTCAAGTACGGAAAAATATTTTGTACGGCTACAAAGCAGGACCAGGCAAACATTGTTTTTGATGAAATTGTGAAATTTATAAATTCGGATGATGAGCTAAGCGAATGGTTTAAAGTTCATGAGCACAACCATACGATAGACTGTCTGTGTACACATTCTGAAATCAAAGCATTGTCCGGAGATACCAAGTCACTAGACGGACATCGTGCGTATCTTGGAATAGTAGACGAATATCATGCGCATAAGACCAACCAGATGTATAAGTTGCTGGAAGGCGGTATTAAAAAACTGAAATCGGCACTGATCTCCGTAATCACAACAGCGGGATTTGACCTGAAATCACCTTGCTATAAGCTGTATGAATATTGTTGCAATCTGTTAAAGGGAGTATTCGAAAATGACAGTCAGTTCGTGTATATAGCACAGCTGAATGAAGATGATGATGAGTATGAACCAAAAAACTGGATAAAAGCGAACCCGATTCTTGAATTTGACAGGGATGCTCTGGAAAACCTCATTCCAGTATCACGTACTGCGCGTGATATGGGCGGTGAGGATCTGCGCGACTTCCTGGTAAAGCAGTTAGATATGTGGATACAGTGGTCAAATGCGTTGTATATCAAGGATATTGCAGTATGGAAAGCGTGTGCAGTATTAAAATCCCTGAAAGATTTTAAGGGGATGAAGTGTTATGTGGGTCTGGATCTTTCTGCTGGAGGTGATCTTACATCATTAGCAGTGATAATTCCACATATGGTGGATGGTGTGAAAAAATATTTTATACACACACATTCATTTATTCCGGCACAGCGCGTGGACGAGCATATAAAAACAGATAAAATCCCATATGATCTGTGGATAGAAAAAGGACTCGTGACGGTCACAGAAACGCTTGGAGGAATAAAAACTGATTATAAATACATCTTAAGCTACCTGAAAGACCTGATAAATGAGTACGATTTGAAACCACAGCTGATCTGTTATGATCCGCATAATGCATCCGCGTTTCTGTCAGATCTGGAAGAGCTTGGAATGAATGAACTGTCTGTGACACAGACCGCAAGGGTACTGAATGATGTAACAGTTGACTTCCGATTGGAGATCATGGCTGGAAACGTTGAAATAGAAGGTGAGGAAGTAGGAAAAGAGGGCAGCAGTATTATAGTCCCGGCTGATCCGCTGCTTACCTGGTCGATAGCAAATGCTAAGACCATATCAAACAGCTATGGAGAAATAAAAATTGACAAGGAACTCCGGACAGAGCGGATTGATCCGATTGACGCAATCATAGATGCGTGGACGGAGGCAATGAAAGAAGAATACAGACCGGACATTAACGAGGAAGTTAATGAATGGCTGGCAATGTATGAAAAATATATGAAAGGGGGTGAGGAGTAATGAATCCATTCCAGAGACTGGGGAAAAGAATATCAGATTGGTGGCATGGAAATATCCAAAATGGTGGAATTATGTCATTGAATTCTTCGGATTTTTTGGATCTGATGGGATTAAGAAGAAAAGGAAAACCGACATCCGAGGTAACATATTTTACATGCCTTAAGATGTTATCGGAAACATTGGCAAAAATGCCTATTAAATACTACCAGAAAACGGATAAAGGGATTGTTGAGGCAGAGCCTACAGATATATCCAGATTATTCTCCGAACGTCCAAACCCTTTTATGACACCAACCACATTTTGGAATACGGTAGAAATTAACTGGAATCACTATGGAAATGGATATGTGTATATCCGGAGAGTATTTAACCGGAAAAAATATGGTGGAGATATTAAAATACTGGATCTGTGGGTTATGCAATCTAATTGTGTACAGATCGTGGTAGATGATGCCGGATTATTCGCGGGGGTTGGCCGATTATGGTATGTATACACTGATCCAATACAGGGAAAACAGTATGTATTTGGAACAGATGAAGTTATGCATTTTAAAACATCATTTTCGTTTGATGGAATAACGGGACTTCCGGTGCAGAAAATCCTGCGGGAAACAGTAGCAGGAGCTTCCAAGTCGCAAGAATTTATGAATAATCTGTATGAAAATGGATTAACAGCAAAGGCAACACTAGAATATACAGGTGAACTTGATGAAAAGGCGAAAGAAAATCTGCGAAAGTCATTTGAAGAGTTTGGATCTGGTGTAAAAAACATGGGCCGAGTCCTTCCGGTACCACTTGGAATGAAGCTGACACCTTTAGACATAAAGCTGACAGATTCACAGTTTTTTGAGCTGAAAAAGTATACAGCATTACAGATTGCGGCCGCTTTTGGAGTAAAACCGAATCAGATCAACGATTATTCGAAGTCGTCTTATAGTAATTCGGAAATGCAGCAGTTGTCGTTCTATGAAGATACAGAGCTTTTTATCATAAAGCAATATGAGGAAGAGATAAATTATAAGATTACATCATACCAGCAAAAGAAAGATGGGTGTTATTTTAAATTTAACGAAAAGGTGCTTTTCAGAACAGATAGTAAAACCCAGATGGAATATTTTAAAACAGCTGTTGGTGGTTCGGTTATGACGGCAAACGAGGCCAGAAGGAAGTTGGATCTTCCAGACAGAGAGGGTGGAGACGTTTTACTTGCAAATGGCAGCATGGTTCCGCTGACTATGGCGGGTGCAGCATATACAAAGGGACAGCAGATTCCAGATGATCCGGAAGATCCGGACAATATAACAGATCCGGAGACAGATCCGGACAAAATAATAGATCCGGATGATCCTGACAGGGATAAAGACGGAGAGGAATAGGAGGTGCAAAAGGTGGCAAAGAAAAGATTTAATTTTACGCGCAAGAGACGTGGAAAGACAGAGAATGTGGGTTATCTGGACTTCGAAGCAAAAGATGAAGAACAGAGATGTTCGCTTTATTTCTACGGAGACATTGTATCAGCAGCATGGCTATCAGAATGGTACGAAGAGGACAAATGCCCGGCAGACATTGCAGATTTCCTGAATCAGTTGGATGGATATGAAGATATTGACATCTATTTCAATTCTGGTGGCGGGGATGTATTTGCAGGGCTTGCGATTTACAACCAGCTAAAAAGATATTCTGGGCACAAGATCGGATATGTGGATGGAATGGCAGCATCCATTGCATCTGTGATCATGTTTGCGTGTGACGAACTGCATTTTTCAACAGGAGCGCAGGCAATGATACATAAACCGTCATGTATGACATGGGGAAATGCAAATGATCTGGCAGAGGCGATCAAGCAATTGGATCTGTGTGAGGACTCCATTGTAGATGTATATATGCAGCATGTACAGGATGGGGTGACCAGAGAAGAAATAAAGGACCTTATGAGTAAGGAAACATGGTTTAATTGTGAAAAAATGCAACAGTATTTTGATGTTGCCATTGAAGAAAAAGCAGCAGTCGCAGCATGCGCATCAGATTATTTTGAAAAATACAACAATTTGCCGGATTCTTTGGAGAAGCCAAAGACGAAGGATATTGTAGATGCAGTGATCGAAGAACTGAAGAACCGGAACAACGAAGCTGCAGAAAAAGAAAAACAGAGAATGGAAGCCGAAAAAGACGAAATTCTCAAAGATTTGTACCAGTATGGAACTTAAGGAGGAAAAAATGGGAAAGAAAGAAATGGAAGAGTTTTTAAACAAGATCAATGCCAAAAAGCAGGAGGTAAAGGATCTTGTAAATGCCGGAAAAATCGAAGATGGAAAAAAAGCAAAGGAAGAGCTTATCGAAATGCAGGATAAGTTTAATCTGCTTATGGATCTGGACGATGACGATCAGACCCATATTGAGGATAAGGTTCAGAAAGGAACAGCAAAAAAGGTTGGTGGAGAGGTAAAACAGGATAAAAAGAACCTGGTAAAATCTTTCGTCAACATTGTTAGGGCTGGATTTTTAGGAACAGAGCCGGATGCAAAAGATGTTGAAGTGTATAAAGATGCAATTTCGTCAGACGTTACACCCGGAAGCAACAGTGAACTGGGAATTGGTATCACAATTCCGGAAGATATCAGAACCGATATTATCGAGTTAAGAAGATCTGCTGACAACCTGGAACAGTATGTGAACACAGAAGGTGTCACTACGAATAGTGGAACACGAAACATTGAAGTGGATGCAGAATCAGTTCCATTCGACAATGTTGACGAGGAAAAAGATTTTCCGGAAATGGATGAGCCAAAGTTTAAGCAGATCAAATATGCAATTAAGAAAAAAGGCGGAATCTTAAAGATCACAGCAGAGCTGCTGGAAGATACAGCAGCAAATATCATGGCATATATCAATAAGTGGATTGCTAAAAAAACAAAAGCAACACGTAATGCAATGATCATTAAAGTTATGGATGCCATGACAAAGGGCAAAGAAGTCGCTGTCGAAAATCTTGACAGCCTGAAAGATATTTTCAATGAAGAGCTGGATCCGGCAATTGCAGAGGCAGCTATTATCATTACAAACCAGAGCGGTTACAACTATCTGGATAAGCTGAAAGATAAGGACGGAAATTATATTCTGCAGAAAGATCCAACATTACAGACAAAGGGAAAGCTGTTGTTTGGAGAGTATCCAATTATTAAGTTGTCGAAAAAGACACTTAAGTCAGAAAAAATCATGAACAGTGATGGCCATACGGTGGATGGATATAAGCATCCAGTATATTGTGGAGATTTAAAATCTGCAATCACTTTGTTTGACAGAAATGTTTTGTCAATTGATATGAACGACAAAGGTGCGGGCTTGTGGGATAAGGATATGACCGGCATTAAAGTTCGTGATCGTTTTGATGTACAGCCAGTAGATGAAGCGGCAATTATCAAAGGACAGATCATAGAAACTGTTAATGGTTAGAAGCGGTGGGGCGGTATGACCGTCCCATATATGAAAGCAGGTGATGCACTATGACGGTGGAAGAAAGAAAGCAGTATAAGGCAGAACTGCTGGAACAGTGTAAAAAATACAGTCACATTGATTATGAGGATGATATAGATATCCTGGAACTTATGCTTGATACAACATTGGAAGAGATGGAAGAACTGATTCCGAAGTTTGATGCGTATAACATGACCAGCAGACAGCGATTGATTGCCCTTGTATCGGTGAAAAATCTGTATGACAACCGTGAAAAATACGGTGAAGTAAAGCAGTTATCGAATGCTGTATCATCCATGCTTTTAAAAGAGATCTATGGAGGTGCAGCAGTTGCAGACGGGCAGGATTAAGATCATCCGGAGAGAATCACAGATAGTTGATGGACGAAAACAGTATACAGAATCGACATTCTATGAATGTTGGTGTGAGGTAAAAAGCCTTAGTACTACAGAAAAATACACAGCATTGCAGACAGGGATTGAGAATGCAATAGTGTTCGAGGTTCGGAACTGCCAGAAAGTGGAGGATATAAGAAAAAACCTGAAAGAGTTTTCCGCAGAATACAAAGGCACAGTGTTCAAAATCTATGATGCATCACCTATGTTTGTGGATAACCAAAAAGTACAGTTGAAATGCCGTGAGAGTGAATAATGTGTCAGATTGTGACACGGAGGCATACATGAAAATTGAAATGGAGTTTCAGGGACTGCAGGAACTGTTAAAAGCATTTGAAGATGCGGCCAGTGATGCAGAAATTGCGGAAGTAAACAGGAAAATAGTAGAAAAAAGCGAACCGGTTGTGAAAAGAATAATGTCCGGGAAAATACCGAAGTCCGCGGACATTAAAAAAAGTGGTCGTGGTTTTGGTACGAAATCATCGGTGTCTGCACATGCTGCAGATAGTGTCCCAATTGGTAAAACAAGAATGAAAGGCAATAGTGCATCAGCAGAGGTTGGATGGGTAATCAAATCGGATGACAGCCAGTATGCATATGTGAAATTTATCAACTGGGGAACTATTTATCAACCGCCTCAAGAATTTATTTACGCAACAGGGCGTGAGGCAGATGCGGAACTGCAAAAAATCGCAGAACAGGAATATCAATCCTATTTAGACAACACATTGAAATGAGGTGAGAGCATGAGCAGCAGTCCAGACATCATCAAAGATGCATCCGACGCATTGAGACCTATATCAGACAGAGGAATCACTGTGATGCAAGGGTGGTATGACAAAGACATCCATGACAGACATGTGACATTGTGGGATTTGGGAGAAAATGACGAGAATTTTTCGGACGACGATGCAGAGGGAGTGACGCTGTCATTGCAGGTCACTATATTTTCAGAAAGTGACGAGGTTGAACTGTCAAGGGAAATCAAGTCACTCATGAAAGAAAATGATTTTTCGTTTGATGGCAGGAATGGAGACGATTCCAAGCCGGAGGACGGAATCTATATGAAAGCACAAAGGTTTTCAAAGTTTTATGAAATGGAGGAATAAAAGATCATGAATGAACAGGAGCAGGTTACACAGGTAAGTGAAACAAAAAAAGAAATTATAAGAAGCAGAACATGTGGATGCAGAGATTTCTATGTAGCAAGAGTTACACAGAATGTCGCAGCTGCATATGTGGCTGATATACCAATGAAGTTAGCAAGAGCGATTAAGGCAAAAATTGATGAAAAGTGGACATCGGAAAAGATTTATTCAGACGATGGCACAGAAGAAGTAATTAATTCTTACGAGGGAACAGATGTGGAATTGGAGGTGAATGCACTTGCACCGCAGGACAGAGCATATATTTTCGGCCAGCTTTACGAAAATGGATTTTTAGTTAAGTCTTCAGATGATCAGGCACCAGAAGTTGCTATTGGATGGAGAGAACGAAAACTTAATGGAAAATATGAATTCAAGTGGTTGTATGTTGGAAAATTTTCAGAAGGAATCAGCGAAGAGGCAAATACCAAAGAAGGAAAGCTTTCTCCAACAACCAAAACGGTCAAAGGATCATTCTACGAGAGATCCATGGATAATTTATATGAAATTTCTGTAGATGAGTCAAATCTGGTAAATGAGAACACAGATGCTGCAGCTGCAATTAAGAATTGGTTCTCAAAAGTTCAGGAAAAAGATAAAGCAAGTGCATAATTTTAATTGAATAACAGGAGGAAAGCAAGATGAAGAAAAAAATCACAATTGATCACAAAGAGTACGAAATGCAGAAGATGTCCATTGCTGAATATATGGAATATCTGAATATTGCAGAAGAAATTGAAACACATACACGATACACCGGAAAGGATATCGAAAATATGTGTGAGATTGTGTGCAAAGTATATGGAAATCAGTTTACCAAAGAAGATCTTATGAATCCGGAGACAGGATTAGATCCAGCAGATCTGATCCTGGAATTCCAGATGATAGATATGGGTGTGGCACAAAGACTGACAGAGAAGATGGAGGCTATTCAAAAAAATATGTAGACCGCAAGCTGATACCGGAAATTGAGATCACTTGCGGCGGAAAATATTATTTTATAAATTCCATCACAGTAGGGCAATACAAAAAGTACATAAGTCTCATGGGAAAAAATGAGACAGCACAAATAGCGGAAGCAATGTTTTTCAATGAGAAGATATTGCAGGAGCTGTTAAATAATGAGGTACCAATCGCATTGATCGAGAAAATTGATGTGATTGAGTTCCTCACTACTATAAAAACAGTGCATTTCATTATGCAGAACGTGATCATGGAAAAAATGTTGAATGTGGTGAAGGTACAGCAGATTGAAAAAGAAGCATCTGCATTTGATGAGTATGATCGCGAGAACGGATATGAAGATGATCCGGAAGAGGACAACCGTTGGAAAACATGCGGAGAAATTATAGATAGGATTGTGAAAATTGCAATCCGGATTTTGAAAAATTCATATAGCCAGTGCATGAAAGAAGATATCGAGGAATTATTAGATTATCTGAAATTTGAACTAGACACAATAAACGAAAATCAGTAAGAGAGGAGGCGACCGAATGGCTCATACAAGCGTCAAAATATCGGCAGATTCAAGCAGCTATCAATCACAAATGAAATCGGCAGCATCGCAGATGAAAGTCTTGTCTGCGGAATATACGACAGCAGCAACAAAAGCAAAGTTGTTCGGTTCAGAGACAGACAGCCTCAAGGCAAAAGCCGAATCGCTCACTCAAAAGATAACAGTGCAAAAGAACATCGTGCAGTTAAACAGTGAGCAGCAGGAAAAGTTGACAAAGAAACTGTCAGACCAAAAGGCAAAGCAGGAGGAACTCAAAACAAAGATTGATGCTGCAAAAGAGGCTTATGAGAAATCAACAGCAGAGACCGGAAAGAACTCCGAGCAGTCAAAGGCACTCAAAGAGGAACTTGACAAGTTAGAGAAAAAATTCACCGCAAATGAGACAGCAATCGGAAGGACGGAGACTGCACTTGCAAATCAGACGGTAAAGACGGAAAAGTCAAAAACTGCCCTCATGAACATGGAGGCAGAACTGAAAAACGTTAATGAACAGTTGAAAGACAATAAACTTGAAAAATTTGCGACCGCTTGCGATACGGCTGGAACAAAGATGGAGAGTTTCGGAAAGAAAATGTCGGTTGTCTCTGCCGGAATTGCGGGCATTGGTGCAGCATCAATCAAAGCATTCACAGAACTCGACGAGGGTTATGACACCATAGTTACCAAGACAGGAGCAACAGGAGAGGCACTTGAGGGACTGACAAAATCTGCAGATAATATTTTCGGATCGATGCCGGAAGATATGGCCACGGTTGGTGAAGCAATTGGAGAGGTAAACACGCGATTCCACTCTACTGGAGAAGAACTTGAAAGCACTTCAAAACAGTTTGTGCAATTCGCATCCATAAACGGAACGAACGTCACACAATCAGTTGATCAGGTCGACAAGATCATGAGAGCGTGGAACGTGGATGCATCACAGACGGGGAACTTGTTGGGACTGCTCACGGCAAAGGCACAGGAGACAGGAATTTCCGTTGACACGTTGGAGGGTTATGTTCTCGACAACAACGCACAGTTCAAGGAAATGGGTCTCACATTGCCTCAAGCAATCAATTTGATGGCACAATTCGATGAAAACGGTGTTGATTCAACTCAAGCAATGGCGGGCTTAAAGAAGGCATTACAGAATGCCACATCAGAAGGAAAATCAATGGACGAGGCGTTGTCCGACACAATCGGCAGCATTAATAATGCCAAGACAGAGACTGAGGCGATGCAGATTGCTACAGAACTGTTCGGGAAAAAAGGTGCTGCTGAGATGACAAAGGCAATTCGAGAAAATCGAGTTGACCTTACAAGCCTGTCATCATCAATGAAAGAATATGGATCTACGGTTGAAGATACTTATAACGGTACGCTTGATCCAATCGATAATTCCAAGGTCGCTATGAACAATGCAAAGTTGGCACTGTCGACTTTGGCATCAACGGCACAGACATCTGCGGCACCTATGATCGAAACATTAACAGGAAAGATTCAGGACTTAACAAAGTGGTTTCAATCTTTATCACCGGCACAACAGCAGACGCTCATAAAAGTCGGACTCGTAACCGCTGCCGTTGGTCCATTAGCTGTTGGATTTGGAAAAGTTGCAAAAGGCGTCTCTTCCACGATCGAGTTCGGCCAGAAGTTTGTGTCTGGCGCAGCAGGAATCATCGCAAAGATTACGGCAAAGACGGCAGCCACAGCAGCCGGAACGGTCGCAACAACAGCACACACAACAGCAACAACAGCAGCAACAGTCGCAACGACGGCGTTTGGAGTAGCATTGAAAGTGTTGCAAACTGTCGGAGTGGTTGCAATTATCACGGCAATTATTGCGGGAATAGTCCTATTGATAAAAAACTGGGATAAGGCAAAAGAAGCCGTGACAAAATTGTGGTCGCATATAAAGGAAAAATTCAATGCAATCAAAGAGACCATCACGGGAGCATTCACGAAAGCGAAAGAGGCGGTCACAAATAAGGTCAAGGAAATCGGTGACAACATAAAAAACAGTACGGTTGGTAAAGCGGCACAGGGTATATTCAAGAAAGTAAGCTCCGCAGTGAGCACAAACATGAAGGATGCGCTCGGGTATGCCAAGAAAAATCTAGGAGATATTCAGAATGCATACAAGGAACATGGTGGTGGTATAACAGGGCTTGCTGCCGCAGCTATGACAACGGTCAAGAAAAAGTATCAGCTTGGATATGATGCTATTAACAAGCTGACAGGCGGCAAGTTGGACACAATGGTTCAGAAAACAAGAGAGGGATTTAAGAAAGCGGTCTCTTCCATATCGGAAAAGATTTCTGACGCAAAAGCAAATGCCACAAAATTTGTCGCTGGAGTGGTAGATTCCGTGAAGAGTATTCCGGACAAGGTAAAAGATATCGGAAAGAATCTCGTAACAGGACTGTGGAATGGAATTTCCAATATGTCCGAGTGGATTTCTTCCAAGATCAAAGGATTCGGAGATGGCATCTTGTCAGATCTGAAAAGCTTCTTTGGAATTCATTCTCCTTCGAAGGTGATGGAGGAACAGATTGGTAAGAATCTTGCATTAGGAGTGGCACAGGGTATTACCAAGAATCAGAAGAATGCCAAGAAATCCGCATCTGAAATGGGCGAACTGATTGTAAAGGCTGCCACTACGAAACTGAAAACATATCAGACGTACCATAAGATGTCCCTTAAGCAGGAGACGGATTACTGGAATACGATCCGGAAAGAATGCAAGAAGGGCACAGCGGCAAGGACAGAAGCCGACAAAAAATATCTTGCAGATAAGAAGTCTCTGAATAGTCAGATGCTTAAGGCTCAGAAAGAGTATGCGAAGCAGGAAAAGGAAATCAATAAGGACCTGAAAGCGCAGATCAAGAGCCTGAATGATGAGTATAAGAATGCAGTAAAAGAGCGCAAGAATTCGATACTATCATCATTCTCACTGTTTGAAAGCTACAACGCGGGAGATACAGTGTCCAAGAGTGATCTGCTTGTTGGAATGCAGACGCAGGTGGAAGCCATTGAGGAATGGCGCAGACAAATTAATACTCTACAATCCAAGATGGGAAATACAACATTATTTAAAACCATACAGGAGATGGGAGTAAGCGGTCTGCAGCAGGTAAAAGCTTTAAATTCCATGACAGAAGAGGAATTAAAAAGATATACCTCTCTATATAAAGAGCGCCAGAAGAATGCAAAAGATGAAGCTACATCAGAGCTGAAAGATAAAAAGGCAGCCACAGATGAGAAAATTGCAAAGGCAACTGCAAGTGCACAGAAAAAGCTTGAAAAGGCACAGGCAACATATAATGCAGCATGTAAAAAGTTAGGTGTTAATGGTGCTGCAGCAGTGAAAAAAGTGGTTGATGGAGCAGAAAAGCCATTATCAAAATCACTGAATAATATTGCGAAAAAGACAAAATCGGCAATAGGAGAGGCAGTATCTACTACAAAGAAGGGCGCTAAGGCACTGAAAAATGCAATGGATTTTAAGTGGTCATTGCCAAAATTGAAGATGCCGCACATTTCTGTTACCGGAGGAAAATCCCCGTATGGAATTGGTGGAAAAGGATCTGTACCGAGGTTTAATGTTGAATATTTCAAAACAGGTGGAATCATGACAAGCCCCACAATTTTCGGAATGAATGGAAATAGTTGGATGGTAGGAGGAGAAGCAGGCGAAGAGGCAATCCTGCCTTTGCAGGAATTTTATGCAAAGCTTAGTAACATTCTTGATCGGAAGTTTGATGCAGTGCAGAGAGCCCAGACAGTAGGAGTTACATGCTATACATACATTGACGGAGATGAGATTGCAAGCCGGACGGTGTCAAAGGTAGATAGCAAAATGGTAATGGATAGGAAAAAAATAAGGAGGTAAGCACATGAAGGTAAATGGAATTGATATTCGAAAGTATGATGCAAAACAATTGACAGTAGATGTGCAGCCTCCAGACATTAATGTTAATTATGAATGGATAACGAGAGCATTGCTACCGGAAGAGTTTGATACGGATGTAGCGATGGGACATTTGAAGTTGTCAATATACTTTCGAGGAAAGGATAGAAATAAGATCATTCGGTCTGTATCAGCATTCATGCAGAACTTTACAAAATCATGTGACATGGAGCTGGATGGATATAAAGGAACTTATAAAGGATATATGACATCCAGTGACTATGAAAAGAAGAGTGTGAAAAACAGATATGTTGTAAATCTGGAATTTGATGGATTTTTCTTTGATGATCAGTTGAATCTTACGTTTGATGGGAAAAGGACCGCTACAATATACAATGCTGGGACACGATCGGCACCATGTATTGTGGAGGTATCTGCAAAGAGTGTTTTGCAGAATTATGTAATAAAAGGATTGAGTGAGGATCCAATTATCATAGAAAGACTGGAAGCAGGAAAAACAATGGTTATTGATGGAATTAAGGGAATTGTAATGATAGATGGAAATAATGCCTTTAATAATGTAAATATGTGGGAATTTCCAAGAATGAACACGGGTGAAGTAACGATTGATTTTTCTACTGATACGGCAAGGGTAAACGTAAAATACAATCCGATGTGGATATAGGAGGCGGTTGTATTGCAAATTTTTGATGAAAATAAAAATCGAATTGGCACATTGACCGGATTTAAAGAGCGATCTATAACCACGACGCTTGATTCTGGAGATAAGGAAATGTCTTTTCAGTATCCTGCAACAGGAGAAAAGGTTGATGCATTAAAGCCAGAGTGCTATCTCCGGACAAAAACGGACGAGTTTGTATTAAAACAGATAGATGAGTCAGATGATTTTAATACATATACGGCTACATTAAACGTTGAAGAATTAGAATCAAAGGTATTTACGACTGGATTTGAGATGATTGAAAAGACCATCAGAGAATGCCTGGAAAATGCTTTTGCTGGGACAGGGTGGAGCATCCGTAATTGTGAGATTACAAAAAGACGAACAATAAGGGAAACTGATCAACAGACAGGATGGACCATCTTGCAGAAAGCATTAAGTACATATCGGTGTGAATGCATAATTGACACGCTGCAAAAAGCTATTGATATCTATGATCGAATTGGTGAGGATAAGGGAGCTTATTTTATTGAAGGGCTTAATTTAAAAAAGGTAACGCGAAAATCAGATACCTATGATTTTTATACAAGAATCTACCCAATAGGAAAAGACGCGCTGACACCGGAAACAGTGCTTGGAAAAGATTACATTGATAATCACCAGTACAGCAATAAGGTGAAAGCATGTGTATGGAAAGATGAACGCTATACAGTAGTACAAAGTCTGATAGAAGATGCAGAAGCAAAGCTGGAAGAAATATCGAAACCGTACAAACAATATACTGCAGAAGTACAAGATTTAGCAAAGCAGAGCGATATCTATAAGAATATATTGGATTATGGAATTGGTGATACAGTTACTCTTATTTCCAAACAAAAAGGAATAAAGGATAAGCAGAGAATTGTAAAGATTGTGGAGTATCCTGAGTCACCGGAGAAAAATACAGTAGAGTTATCAAATGTAAATAAAACGTTTGCAGAAATTCAGCAGGAGGAAGTGGATGCGGAAACAGATCGTGCAACTGCCGAGGAAGATAATCTTTCGAAGGATATAACAAATATAACTGTAAGGGTTGATAAAAATGAGGATAGCATTGAGGCAGAGGTTGCAGATCGGACAAGGGAGAATCTTGAACTTGGAACAAAGATATCGCAGACAGCACATAAAGTCTCAGTAGCAGCAACAGGAGGAGATAAATATGTTGGTATAACGATTCAGCTGTACGATGAGAATGGAAATTTAATTGACACAACAAGTGGTGCTGCGAACATTACAATCACAGGATTTGTAACGTTCAATGATTTGGCCAATGCCGGAAGCACGACAATTAATGGTGCAAATATTACAACTGGTGAAATTAGTTGCGATCGGCTAAAGGGTGGAACCATAAACGGACAAAGGTTTTTCCAGACGGGAAAATATGGTGATCTTGTTATAGACAATGGAATAATTTTTGTACCAGATACAGGAGGTATCTTAATCGGACAAGACGAGGTCGCAACACGGGATTGGGTATATGATAGTGCAGTTGCCAATGCAGCAAGAACGGCACAAGAGGCAGAGCATGCAGCTAAGGCAGGAGAAGCAAGCCATTCTACTGTTGCCACAAATGCAGAATATCTTAAAGGATCAAGTGCATATGTGACAATGAGTGGAAATGACAATTTAATTCCTAGTAGTAATTCTGTATGGTGTGGAACTACACCTAATCCATTTGCGGGAGGATATTCTAAAGGTGGATGGAAAACTACGTCAGACCGCAGGAAGAAAAAGGATTTCTCTGAGTTGCTGAACGATGCACGATATGAAAATTTTTTCAAGCAGCTAAGGCCTATGGAATATCGATTTGTTGATGATTCAAATGGAATACACATAGGCTTTGTCGCACAGGATGTTGAAGAAGCTTTAATAGCATCGGGAATCGGAAACGATGAGCTCTTTGCGTTGGAACATTCCTATTTCACAAGATATGACTTTGGTTCGGATGAAGAATGGAACAACTTTTTAATCAGCAACAATGGAGCATCGGATATTTACGTCCTTTGCTATCAGGAGTTTATAGCTCTTAATACGGCAATGATTCAAAAGCAAATGATTGATATGGAATTTATAAAATGTGATAATTTCGTTTTGCATGGCGAGATAGCAATATTAAATCAAAGGGTGCAAGAATTGGAGGAAAAATTATGTTAACAGTACAGAAAACAATTAATGTGAGTGGAATATCATCAGTTGAGGTAGAGGGAAAGACAACCCCATTTGTATACTTTAATGCGCAGATTCAGGTAGATGGAAAGCGCAGTGTAAATTACGCAATTCAAAATGAAGAACTCTTTAATGCGAATGAAGAAATCTTTGAAGCGGATCGAAAAGAATTTGAAGAGACCGTGAAGCGGTTAAAGGCATAGAAAAGTAAAAGAGGGAAAGGGGGGCGAGAAGTTTGAGCTTACCTAAAATGACAACAAATATAAGTCTGGAAATGTCAGGTGACATGAAAAAGTACATGGTATCTGCGATTCAGGGAGACAGAGCAACTCGTAATATACATGTAAAGCTGATGAATGACGGAGAACCCTATAATATTCCTGATGATGCACGTGCGATTGTTAATATTAAAAAGCCGGATGGAAAGTTTATCTATAATGCATGTGAACATACAGAAAATATTGTAATTATCGAGCTTACCAGCCAGGCACTTGCGGTATGTGGAACTGCTTATTGCGATGTAGAAATTCGAACAAATGACAATAAACAGATTATTACATCGGAGTCATTTGAAATTGAAATTGAAGAGAACCAGCGGAGTGATACTGCGATAGAATCATCAAATGAAATTACAGAAGTTGAGGCACGGATCAATAAATGGATTGAGGTATTAAGCGAAACAAATAATGCAGCAGTACTTGCGGAAAAAAGCAGAAATGAAAACGAGCAGAAGAGAACTGTAGCTGAAACAAATCGTATTAATGCAGAAAACAGTCGGTCAACAAGTGAAAAAGAGAGGGAAAAAAAGGAAGCTGAAAGAGAAAATGCAGAAAATAAGAGAGCAGATGAAGAGGAAAAAAGATCATCTGCAGAAAAGGAAAGGAAGGAGCAAACAAATAAAGCAATAACAGCGGCAAATAGTGCGGCAGAATCGGCAAATAGAATCACAAAAGAAATAAATGAAAAATTAGAAAAAGGAGAGTTTAAAGGGGAAAAAGGTGATCAGGGAGAAAAAGGGGAAAAGGGAGAAAAAGGAGAGTCCGGAGAAATAGCAACTGCAGAGAATGCAGGTATCGTAAAACCGGACGGTGAAACTATTACCATTGATCCGGACGGAACGATACATGGTCAATCTGTTGGGAAAAACCCTCTCACAAAGGTTTACTTTAATTATGGTTCCTATTTCCCAGGTAGTTCTTTTGAAGAGTCGGCACAGATTCTGGCCGGATATGATCTGATCTGTTGCGAGGGCTCAATCAGCGGATGGACGGATTCAGAGAAGCGGCAAAATGAGATGGCTTTGGTGCAGGAAGTGCGCAGACGCAATCCAAAAGTGAAGTTCTTCCGGTACATATCCGTTAAAAATAAATATGATGCTACATCGAAAACGCGTGTCTCAATCAATAAATATGATCTTTACCAGCAGATTCGTGCCACGCTGCATATGGGCGGTACTTGGACAACGGATAAGGATGAAGATGGATATGAAATTGTGACTGGTGGAATACCGTATGATGGTATCTTTTGGGATGATTTTGATTCCTTATCGGGAGTGACAGAACTTAATGATGGTGATGAACAGTCATGGGAAAGTGTTCTCGAAAAGCAGAATGATGTAATCGAGGAAGCGCGGCGCTTTGGTTTATGTTCCTTTGGAAATGCCTGGCATGTTATTGAACTTGTATCCGGGAAACCAATTGATAATGAACCATATTACAATCCGAAGTCCTTAAAATCCTCAATCGGAGAAAATGATTATCTGATGGTAGAGTCGTGTGAATTTTATCCCAAAGAGCCGATTGATGGATTTGGTTATTGGTCTGGAGAAGATTCGTCTTACAAGGTTTACAACTACATGAAAAATTATTATCCAACACAGAAAGCGAATCTTGTGTGCTTTTCGAGTGGAGGATATAGCATGACCGTGGAAGAAAAACAGTGCACATTGACATGGATGCTTATGGATCTGCTTGTAATGGGCGGCAGATATGTATGCTTTGATCAGGGACTTATCTATGATATGCCGGAAGCACTTAAGGCATTCTATTATGATGATTTGTCGGATGCGACGATTACAAGGGTTGCCAGCGGACATTATCAGATGCGTGTAAATGGTCATACCATCATTACAAAGAGAGAATCCGGATTAGCAAATTCCAAGGCTACTAGTAATTCTTTTAAATTGGCGCACATTTGGATAGATGGTGTTGAAATCAAGAACCTTTTTGCACAAGCTCCATCAATCGCGTTCGCAATGAGTGAGCAAATTGAAGAGGTAAACACCCGCCTTGATACGTTGGCACCAGACATCAAGAAGAATGTCAGCCGATATCATAGGCTTATGATTGACGATTGGATTCCTACCCGTGAACCCGGAGCGTACCCCAATCTGGTTCCAAGTTCCAATGGAAGTGGAAACGGAATAAGTATTACGTCACGTAGTGGTTATGACATGGAAGGCTCTGTTCAAAATGGATGGGGATCATATAGGTGGACAATTGATGCAACAGCCTATCGAGGAAAAACATTGGAAATTGGATGCTCGAAATTTACATTATCAGCTACTAACAAAGCATCCATTGGAATTGTTATATATGATGCACAAACATGGAGCAATCGACAAACAATATATACGACTACCAACAACGAATCGGATGTAGGAAATGGAAGCGGATTAAATATCAAATATACTGTGTCTGAGGCACAGAATACTATAATGTTTGGATTTTGGGGATTTGGAGCCGCGGCGGACGATTTCTTTTCCGTTGATGATTTTTATGTAATAGATCCAACATCTATGGAAGAATTATTGTCAAAGTCAGATTATACCAATCGAAGTATAGGATTTGACAGTTGGGTTGATTCGGTATCGTGGAAACGTCCAGACGATCTGACCACACTTCCGTATACAATAACGGCAGATAAGAATGATATTACGATTGAGTATAAAGAGGACGGATATGCAGCCTATAAGGGAATTTGTGTTATTATGCAAACCGCTGGAACATTGACACCAGGAAGTACATGGGAAATTGGATGTGAAAGCTTTATCTCGAATGCCGAAGACAATATTAGAGTACGTGCGTATGTATATGCTTTGGCGGGATGGTCTCCTTATATTATTCCGTCAAAAGTAGATCAGTCGGCACTCCATGACGTTAAGTGTCCGCATGTTACGGTTACAGTTCCGGAGACGGCAAAAGATGCGAAGGGATGTTATATAGAAATTCTTAATTTAAGTGCAACTCCATACAATACGTTAAGTGATGGCACAAAAGAGGCACACAAGGCTGTAATCAAAGGTTTCTACATGTGTGATGTAAATGAGGAGAATGTTATCATCCGCGGATTGACACCAGCGAATACATGGTTGCAAATCTGCCGAGTGAAAGATTCAGTTCTTGCAAAAGATGCGAAGATGATTTCAAATGCGTTGTATATTACGGATTCGGGAAAAATGTTTATTACGGATTTTAGTGGTAACAAGATAGATATCGTAAAGGAATAGGAGGAACAAGTAGATGAAACAAGCAATATGTACTATGGCAGGAATTGTTGGATCAACAATAGCCGCATTATTTGGAGGTTGGGATGAGGGACTTGCTACGTTAATTATATTTATGACGGTAGATTATATTAGCGGACTGATTGTGGCCGGAGTGTTCCACACCAGCACGAAAACAGATTCAGGAGCATTGTCGAGCCGTGCTGGATGGAAGGGAATATGTAAAAAATGTATGACACTGTTATATGTTCTGATTGCATACAGATTAGACCGCCTGATTGGTGCTCATTATATTCGAGACACAGTAATTATTGCTTTTATTATAAATGAATTAATTTCTCTGATGGAAAAGGCGGGGTTGATGGGAATACCAATGCCGGCAGTATTAAAGGATGCAATTGATATTTTACAAAAGAAGGGAGAAAAGAAAAAATGAGAGATACAAAGATGCTTCATCCAGAATTGCAAATTAAGCTGGACTTATTGTTAAAAGCGTGCAAAAGTGAAGGAATTAAGATTGCGTTTGCAGAAACGTTGCGAACGGTGGCCGAACAGGATGCATTATATGCAAAGGGGAGATCAAAGCCAGGACCAAAAGTAACAAATGCTCCCGGAACATCATATGCATCCATGCATCAATGGGGAGTAGCAGTAGACTTTTATTTGCAAATGGATATTGATGGAGATGGAGATACTGCAGACGATGCATATAATAATGCGAAAAAAACATTCAATCGTGTGGGACAGATTGCAAAAAAACTTGGCTTAGAATGGGGGGGTGATTGGAAATCTATTAAAGACCTTCCACATTTGCAGTTATCACAGTATGGAAGTACTGCAGCAAAATTAAAAGCAAAGTATGGAACACCGAAGAAATTTATGAAGTCTGTGGAATGGGAAACATCCAGCGGAAAGAAAGCGGCAACAAATGCGGAAAAAGCACAGAAGAATACAGACAAGTCTGTAACACGGATTGAATCTGCTCAAAGTTTTAAAAAGAACTATGCAGGATCATACATAGCAAAAGTGAATTGTAATCTTTTGGCAGGAGCTGGAAGTGGAGTTGTTGCACCTATTAAAAAGGATACAAACGTACAATGTTATGGATACTTTACAAAAAAAAATAAGCAGGTATATTTATATGTTCGATGTGGAAAGAAAACCGGATTTATAAATTTGAAAAAGTTGAAATAAAAGGAGAGACGTAAAATGTTGTACTATTTAGGAAAAATTGGGGATCAATTTAAAAAAGAAGAGTGTAAAGAATACAAAACAAAAGACGGAGCATTAAAGGCAGCATTAAAAAAAGAAGATTCGTGCGTATGGGATGAGGATGGAAATTTGATTAGAGAAGCCCAAGAACAGCAGGAAGCCCAAGAACAGCAGGAAGCCCCAGAACAGCAGGAAGCCACGGAACAGCAGGAGACCCAGGAGCAGCAGGAGGCCCCAGAGCAGCAGGAGACCTCGGAACAGCCAGAAGAACAAACCGTTGAGGCAGAGCAGAAAGATAAAATAATTGTTCCGCAGGGAAAAATGGAAGTGACAGTGGTTTGTGACGGAACATTGAATATTCGTAGAACTCCAGAATGGGGAAATGAAAATATTTGTGGACGTGCTGTCCGGGGACAGAAATATCGTGTAAAAGAAATACATATGGTAGATGGAAAGAAAATGGTAAGAACTGTAGGGGACTTATATTTGTCAGGAGATTCAAAATTTGTACAGTTTGAGCAGATTTAATTTATTACAGGGTGGCATGTCGCTACCCTGTTTGTTTTAGTGTAAAAAAGAAGGTACTGTCGAGAAAGTACTATAGCACCTAGTACTTTGGAAAGGTACTGTAGATAAAAAATAACCAAGGATAAAATAAGAATAAATTAAATTGAAAAAAGCCTATAAAAAGGATAAAAAGGAAATTGTCAGACAATGGTGGTATACAAGTGGGTTACAAAAAATGATAGAAAATGCAGAATCTAGGCATTAAAAATTAAAGGAATGTTAATGTGGAAAAAGGTTCATTGATTGACATAAGAACGTATATTATATACAATAGATATTGTTGTTAGTACACAAATAAAAGGAGGAATAAAACATGATTTGTCCAAAATGCGGAAGCGAGATGAATGATGGAAGCGCGTTCTGCACAAAGTGCGGAGCTGCGTTAAATGCACAGAATAATGAGCAGGCGAAGGGAAATTCAAACCCACAGGCAGATCCACAGATGAATGGAATGCCACAGGGGAACCCAAACCCACAGGCAGGTCCACAGATGAACGGAATGCCTTATGGTATGCCTCAGCAGCCATATGTAGATCCAAAAGATCATACTGCTGAGTTCAATCCAAAGGATATTTCAGATAACAAAGTAATGGCTATGCTGCCATATCTGATGGGAACCATCGGTATCATTATCGCTTTGTTGGCATGCAGAGAATCTGCATATACATATTTTCATGTACGTCAGGCACTGAAGATTACTGTATGTACCATTTTAGTTACTATTATTACAGTGGTTCTTTTCTTTACCATGATTGTTCCAATCGCAGGTGGAATTTGTGCGGTAATTCTTTTCGTTGTAAAGATTATCTGCTTCTTCCAGGTATGTTTCGGAAAAGCAAAGGAAGCACCAATCGTAAGCTCTTTTGGATTCCTGAAATAATTGTATATTGCAGAAATAAAAACGGCAGAGACTGTAAAACAGTCTTTGCCGTTTTTTTAATAGAAAGCTATTTTTATGAGGAAAGTGTAATTGTAAAAAGAAGAGAATTTCCATCATCGCTGCGAGCGGTAATTTTTCCCTTGTGCGCATTTGCAATTGCATAGACAACGGATAGTCCGATACCAAAGCCACCAGTTTTCTGGTTACGGGATTTATCGGCGCGGTAAAAGCGCTCGAACAGTTCGTCGTGTCGACCGACCGGAATGGAGTCCGTTGTATTCCACACCTGAAGGATGAGATTGCGCCCTGCATTGTGGAAAGAAAGGCGGATTTGTCCGTCATCTGTGGAATACTTGACGGCATTGTCCAAAAGCAGTGAGATCAGCTGCCGGATACTTCCTTCATTTCCATAGTAGGTGAGATCCGGAGCAATATCGCAGGTAAGTGTTTTTCCACGCGAAGCAGCAAGTCCAATAAATGGTTCTGCCGTATCGATGACAGCATCCGATATTGCAAAAATCTGCATGTCCAAAGTGGTTGTCTCCTCATCCATGCGGGAGAGAAAAACCAGTTTTTCAGTCAGGGAAGTCAGGCGGGCAATCTGTTTGCGCGTGCTTTTGGTCCACTGATTTTCGCCCTCCATCATTTCAAGCACCTCGGTGTTGGCATCAATGATTGTCAGTGGTGTCTTGATTTCATGACTTGCATCCGTGATAAAACGCTTTTGCTTTTCATAGCTTTCCGCTACCGGTCGCAGAACGATTTTTGAAAAAAAGACTACAAGAAGGAATACCACGAGAAGTCCGGCAAGACTGATGCCGACACTTGCCAGTAAAAATGCATGAAACGTGTTCAGCTCGCGTTCGCAGTTCACAAAAATGTAGGTGATATTTTCAGAATTATCCAGTGTTACGGTCTGATAGCGGTAGCAACTGACAAATCCGTGGCTTTTTCCGTTCTTATATAAAAAAGATGCATAATCGGAAGCGTCCTGTGTGGTAACAGCAGCAATCTTTCCAGTATCAATCTGTTCGATCGTACCATCATCCGTCAGTGTTACTGTAAAAAAACGCGTATCAAAACTGGCTTCCGGAGACATCTGTCGTTTGGCACCGGGATCGTCGGCGGGTTTCTGATCTTTGTTGTTCTTGTCGTCCCCCTGTTTGGGCGGAGGCGTGTTGTCCGATTCTTCCGGAAGATGTCCGTCATTGTCAGAAATCATGGAAATGCGCGCATCGGCATTGCGACAGACATTCATGTAGTTCGCAAGGTTGATTCCAGTCATGATGATTGCCAATACAATGCCAATGGAGCACATGGCAATCGCAATAAATTTTTTTCGCAGTTTCTTTAGCATATCATTTCTCCTTTTGCATTCGATCGGCTACTCAATCAGGGAATATCCGACGCCGCGCGTCGCTTTGATCTGTACGTGGGCATGGAGTGAACTGAGCTTTTTCCGGAGATAGGAGATATAAACCCATACCACATTGAATTCTGCTTCGCTGTCGTATCCCCAGATTTTGTCCATGAACTGGTCTACGGAAATGACCTGACCGGGATTGGTCATGAGCATTTCCAACATCTGATATTCTTTGTTGGCAAGTCTTATCGTTGTCCCTTCCGAATTGGAAAGCTGATACGTGCTGCGGTCCAGCTGAATATCCGAAAACTGCAAAATGGAGTCGGTTGTCTTTTCCTGCCGGCGCGTCATGGCACGAATCCGTGCAAGTAATTCTTTCATGGAAAAAGGTTTTGTGAGATAATCATCCGCACCGCTGTCAAGTCCTGTTACACGATCATCGATTTCCGATTTTGCAGTAAGCAGAATGATCGGCAGATGAATGCCGTCAGCACGGACTTTTTTAAGAACTGTAATGCCATCCATCTTCGGCATCATGATATCAAGGATCGCTCCGTCGTAATCTCCCGCTTCCAGATAATCTAAGGCATCCTGACCATTGTACACCGCATCAACCGAGTAGTTGTTATGTTTGAGCACCGTTACCAGTGCGTCTGAAAGATCTTTTTCATCTTCTGCAAGAAGTAAACGCATGGAATTCCTCCTTATTGTTTCGTTACATAATTCTCTACATATGATAACATCATTACACGAATAAGATAAAGTACGAACCTTAAATATACTTAAAAAATGTATTTTCGGGTATAAAAGAAAAGAATTGCAACGAACCTGCTCCTCCAGCCAACCTCCCGCCCCCACGCATGCGCCCTCACACTTCCACAGTTACTAGTAAGCCAGAATTACGAATTTGTAGCAACCCTTCCCCTGCCTCCTTGATGATTCCTGTCCGTTCAAGTTTCGACACCTCCGCCGCTGTGTCTGTCTCTCGAAGATGACGTCCGAAGTATTTTGTATTCGTCTTAGAGGGGGGTATGAACAATACCGGGCTCGCGGGTCGCATTTGCGCCCTCGTTCTACTAACAAGTAATGCAATACTATGATGGGCGACACAATGGAGAGCGAGCACAATCAGATTTGTGAATGCCCCCTCTTAGACGAACTAGAAATGCTGAGCGCATCTTCGAGAGACAGACACAGCGGCGGAG
>ULVX01063797.1_pt1 | contig 51691 bp, 44 predicted proteins | sample 1959811 | NCBI WGS metagenome assembly ULVX01 (sample SAMEA4835797, study PRJEB28245) | human gut metagenome | biome: gut microbiome; material: fecal sample | place: Denmark | collected 2008
GCCATTGTATTTTTTAGGGACATTTACTGAATATCCCTATACTAATTTCTGAGCAATTGCAAGAATTTTAACCATGATACGCGCATGTACGCACGATAAAAAATCAAAAAGAGAGCAAATGCTTGCGTCTGCTAATTTAAGGTTTTTAAAATTAGATGCAAATGTAGGCATTCCCATATTTCCATTAACTACCCAAAAACACCATTTTTACTACCTTAATGATAACCTTGTCGGATTTTGAATCGCGGATATAGGCTTAATTATCAGACCATCAATGAAATATCCAACGCTTTAACGCCTTATAGATTCCATCTTCATCGACTGAATCCGTGATATAGTCAGCAGCATTCTTCAGCGGTTCATTGGCGTTGCCCATGGCAACCCCGATACCCGCTTTCTTGATAATGGACATGTCGTTGCCTCCGTCTCCGAAAGCCATCGTTTCCTCCGGTTTGATGCCATGACGGGCAATGATTGCAGAAAGCCCCATACCCTTGTCCGCACTTTTCATAGTGATATCCGCAAAGTCGGGATGCCACCTGCATGACGTGCAGTCCGGGAGGCTCCGCATAATCAGTTCCTCGTCCTCCTGTGATATTATGGGAGTAAGTTGCAGAACGGATTGCCCTAAGACAGACTCCACCGGCACGTCTTCACTCAGTCCGTGCACGTTAAGCATTTGCCGGAAAATGCGGTCGGCACTTTCGTTGTCGTGATACATAACCAAATCGTTCTTGCCTACCACCATACAGGCAAAGTTCATTTCATCAGCCAAAGACAATATTTTCCGCACGTTCGCTTCCGGTATCGGATGAAATGATATAATTTCCTCTTCCTCGAAACAATAAGCACCGTTTACGGTTATATACCCGTCCACCAAATGACTAATCTCATTGATGTTGTCTATCAACTGACGGGGACGTCCGGTAGATATATAAACTTTGATGCCCATATTTTTCGCCATTGTTATGGCTTCTACTGTCGATCGGGGAATCTTGTGAGTTTTGAAACTCACTAATGTCCCGTCTATATCAAAAAACAATGCTTTAATCATATATATATAATATTACACTTTACCTAATTTAATGATGATGCTCTTCTCCGTAGCCACCGGTGTCGATGTGGTTGTGGCGATTATGCTCACGACTGTCGGATTTTCCGAAGGTATAGGTGATGGCCAGACGTAATGTGCGACCTCCCGACCATTTGCGGATTGACTGCGTGTAGCCGTTCCCGTAAAGGACATTATTCGTCTCTTTTGAGTTGAAAATATCCTTGCAGAGAAGCGATATGCCCCAAGAACCGATATTTTTGCGTACCCCGGCTTCTACATCCCAATCGGATTCCAGCGTGCCCTGCGCGGTGATACGGCGCGAGTTATACCGGCCTGTGGTTTGGAAAGTCATGTCCCACGGCAGACGTACCGATGCCATACAGCGCACATCCCACACCAAACGGTTCTGTTTGTCACCATGTACGGCATAGAAGCTGTCGTGCAGCGGATAGTCTGCACTCCAAGCCTTGAGATGACTATTGTAAAGGTTCAATGTGGTGGTGAGTGTCAGCCGTCTGAACAGCAGGTTGCGGGATATAATCTCCACCCCGGTGTTTACCATGTTGCCCACGTTGGCGTGACCGTAATACATCGTGTTTACATTGGGATCTGAAGCCATAGGAGCAAGAAAGCTGACATGGCTTATCATATCGTTGTTGGTACGGAGATAGCCTGACACAGAAAGCATGTGGCCAGTCCAATTCTTTATGTACGACAGTTCCACGGCATTACTGTACTCGGGCAAGATAAGCGGGTTTCCAAGATGTACTTCCGAAGGGTCGGAAATATTCTCAAAAGTATTGAGCTGGGGGCCGAAAGGACGGCGTATGCGGCGAGAATAGTTCAGCTTCAGCTCATTGTTGCCAAGAAAAGACCAGCCTATTGAAGCCGAGGGGAATAGCGCGAAATCATTTTTCTTGAAGAGAGCCACGTCCGCATCTGTCTGGCCGTAGCCCAAAGAACGTGTCCGTATCTGCCACATCTCTCCGCGAAGTCCGGCGGAGAAGGTCAGATGTTCATAGTTGCCGGAGAAGTTTACATACAAGGCGGAAATGTCCGTGTCGTATTTGAAACGATTATAGAGCTCGTCAATAGGTGAAAGGCCGTTCTCGTCAGGACCTCCTGCATACGATGACGGACTGTTCTCGTGGTTGTAGTTGCCTTTATAACCGGCTTCGAAGCGTAGCCACGGCAATGTCTGTAATGAATAATCAAGCGCAGCTTCCCAGTTGCTGATTTTTACATCCTGATGCTGGCTTTGCCAGATGGATTCCTCCGTGCCGTCGGCCCAAATCTCATTTTCATGAAACCGGTTGTCGTTGGGACCTCTCCATATATTATAGCTCACGTTCATGTCGATAAAATGGTCGGGATTGAACGTGTGCTTGTAACCAAGCATGACGTTTGCGCCACGGGTATCGCCACTTTCACATATATTATTGACATTGCCGATCCATTGCCCCGGCACATTGCTAAGGTGAGTGGTTGTCGTACGGCTCCATTTGTGTCCGAGCGTTCCGATTGCGCTCAGGTAAACATCATTCTTGTCATCAGGTCTGAGATTCGTACCCAGACGAAGGAACATGCTGTTTTCATGCTTCTTGCTATCGCCGTCAGAGTTGAGATATGTTCCATTGTCATAACTGCGGCGCGATGTCGAGCCTCCGGGTACATGTTGGGTTTTAAGTCCGATTCCGGCGAATGATTCAAACTTGCCTTCGTTGTAATTGAAATTAAGATTCACGTTTGCCGTTCCGCGTGTATCCACATTAGCCTCGGCGTTGCCAAAATAACCGTGACGGTGGTCTTCCTTCAACCGTATATTGATGATTCCGGCAGTTCCCTCCGTGCTATGCTTGGAAGACGGATTCGTCATGACTTCAATGCTCTCAATGGCTTCAGCAGGAAGCTGACGAAGTATCTGGGCACGGTTGTCATCGTTCATTCCCATCTTTTTGCCATTTATCCACACAAGGACATCGGCATTGCCACGCAATGATATTTCTCCCTCGCTGTTTACATCAACCGACGGGACAGCGGCAAGAAGTTCATCGGCAGATGCACCGGTGGCGGCTATGTTTGAGCTTACATTGAAAATCCTGCGCTCTGCATTGACCGATAATTGGCTTTTCTGCCCGGTGATGACCACTTCCTGAAGCAACTTGGTGTCTTCTGCAAGTTCTATTTTTCCAAGATTTATCTCCGAATTTCCTATTGTAATTTCACGTTCCTGTGTGACATTACCAATCATGCTGACACGGACAATATATTTTCCCGAAGGTGCATTGGGTATAATAAACACTCCGTTTTCATCGGTTGTGGTACCAATAGGCAGCAGCGCACCCGTTTCCGGGTTCACAAGAACTACCGTAGCAAAGTCAAGAGGTTTGGATGTCGTCTTATTAAAAACTGTACCTGTGATGTTTCCATCGGCATACGCACCTCCTGAAATCATCAGGAAGGCTGTCGCTAAGGAGATCGATAATTTTTTTCTCATATTCTTTTATGATTTTGTTTTCTGCACGCAAAATTATGCAATCGCCAATGCAACCAATTTACAAAGATGAAGCGGAGGCTTCATCCTTAGAAAAAAAGAAAACTTCCGCAAATATCGCCTTGACAACACCCCATGCACGTTATTTTGAACATTTCGGGCAAATACCCTTTATCATATAATTGATGGCGTGTGGATAAAAACCTTCGGGTATATTTACCAGAGGGACACGCTCCGATTCAAAACAATATGTTTCCTTGCACCGCTCGCAATAAAAGTGAACATGCTGGTCGGAAATGGTGTGATGTGTGTCGCTATAACACAACTCATATTTGAAAGAGCGGCTGCCATCCTCTATCACGTGGACTATTTCCTTTTCAGAAAAAAGTTCAAGCACTCTGAAAATGCTCGCTTTATCCATTGAAAACCCCAACGAGATTTCCAAATCGGCAAGGCTGACCGGATGGGATGCCTTCATCAACTCTCTAGCGACAAGGATACGGTTGGAAGTGGGCTTAACCCCTTTCCTGTTTAAGATATTTTCTACGTCTATACTATTCATTTATTACGATTTATCTCAATAAATTTTTGTGCACAAAGGTAAATGGTTCAGCTTACTTATTGACTACCAATATTCCATATAATACTACCATTTTGATTATTGTAATATTTATTTAGCATAAATAATACGGAGGTTTCGGCTATAATTCAGATAAATACGCTAATTTTGCAACCAGTGAAATATCAATAATCACAAAACCGCAATGGCATACAAGAACCTGATGGGGATTTTCCCTTACAAGACAGCAAGCCACATTTCGCTGTTGAAATATACCAAAAGCGCATGCGGCGTGGACTTCATGCTCAATACCGCCGAGAGCAGTGAAAGACAAGGATGGTTTAACCTGCACGAGAGGTATAAGACCGACTTCTTCGAGTTTTATTTTTTCCGCAAGGCATCAGGATTTATGTTCCTTGACGGAGACAAAATCGAACTGCACGACAACTGCGTTCTGATTATCCCTCCGTTCAAGCGGCAGGAATGGCACGTGCAGATGGAAGAGCTTGATTACACCTTTCTTATATTCCAAGAAGAGTTTATCTATAACTTTATCTCCGACAAATATTTTATGTATAGGTTGCTGTATTGCTATCAAAGCGACAACCCTCCCTGCTTCGGTATGGATGCAGAGCAAATGGGATTCTTCCTTGCGCTGCTCCGAAAGATGAAGTCGGAACTATTGTCGCCTGTCGCTGACAGTTACCACATGATTGTTGCCTATTTGTATGAGTTCCTGTTGCTACTGAACCGCTATTACGCCAAGATGTTCAACCTGCCCTTGCGCCTTCCACTGAACAATTACGCTTTCAGGTACAAGGAACTGTTGGAGAAAAACATCAGTCAACACATTCGGGTAAACGATTATGCCTCGATGATGGGCATCAGCAGGATTGCCCTTAACAAAGCCGTGGAAAACGAATTCGGAGTGACTGCCGTGCATCTTTTGAAACAAAGGCTGTTGCAGGAGATAAAGAACGATTTGCTCTTTTCCGATTTATCCGTAAAGGAAATAGCCTATAAACTGCAATTCTCAGCCCCTAATCACCTGATGCGGTTCTTCAAGCAACAGACGGGAACGACTGTCGGGGAGTTCATGGAAGAGGTTAAGAACAATGGGGTTTCATAGCCGGATTATCAATATGGTAGTAGTTGGTTCTGTTTTGGTATCTGCTAAAAGGCTAAAGCGCAATACCTTTGCAGGCAGAAACAAAATCAAGCATATTATGGATAAAGAAAGACCACTTGACATATTAAAGAGCAAGATTGAGGAAGCTGATGCCATTGTGGTGGGAGGAGCTTCGGGTATGTCGGCGGCTTCGGGATTCAGGTTTTACTACCAAGATGATGAAGTGTTCAGGCAAATGGCCGGTTCGTTAAGAGAGAAATACGGGTTCAGGAACATGTTCGACGGCTTTTACCATCCACGGATGACAAAGGGAGAACACTGGGCGCTGCAACTTCGCATCATCAAATACGTGTATGAATGCGAAACAGGAGAAACCTACACTGATCTTGCCGAACTGTTGGAAGGAAAGAACTATTACATCGTGACCACCAACCAAGACGCGCAATTCTACAGGGTGTTCCCGGAGAATCGGATTACCCGCTTGCAGGGCGACTGGCGGTATTTCCAATGTAAGGAGTGCTGCCATGATGAAATCTACTACAACAAGGACATGGTTATGGAACTGAACGATAAAATAGTGAACGACTGCCTGCCAAAGGCATACATTCCCCGTTGTCCTGTCTGTGGCGGGGAGATGGATGTATGGGTTAGGTCACGTGAGTTCCTGCAAGGCAGTTTTTACCAGAAGGAACAGCAACGTTATATGAATTTCCTGCGTGCCAACTCTCGGCGTAAGACGCTGTTTCTGGAATTGGGCGTGGGCATGATGACCCCGATGTTCATCAAGGAGCCTTTCATGAATATGGTGTACCAGTGGCCTCATGCATTCTATGTGCCGATTAATCCGCAGCACGCCATCATTCCGAAAGAAATAGCCGGCAAGAGCCTTGCCGTCAATGATGACATTGCGTTTGCACTTAAAGAAATATTGGGAAAACCTACGTCACACCTGCAAAGGGAAGATCAGGGTAAAATCTTCAATCCGAGTAGAATATATTGATCATGAAAGAACTTATCGAAAAGGCCTGTCACGCGTTGCGTCAGGCGGATGCCATACTTATCGGAGCTAGCAACGGACTGTCTATAGCCGAAGGCTACAACATTTTTGCCGACAATGAAATGTTCCGTTCGCAATTCGGAAGTTTCCGTCAACGGTTTGGTATACACAGTGTTCTCGATGGCTGTTTTTACAACTATCCGTCGGAAACCGACCGCCACGAGTTTTTAAGCCGATTGGTGGAGTATTGGGTGAAAGACTACCGCCCTTCGCAGGTGATGGACAATCTGCGTGCGATAGTCGGCGACAAACCCCATTTCATTCTTACCACCAATGGCGACACGCATCTTGAGTTGTCAGGATTTGACCCTGCCTGTGTGTGGGAGATTGAAGGAACATTCACTCATCTGCTTCAAGGGAAACAGCCCGATAACAAGCAGGACGTAGTGAACAGCTTTCTCTCGCGATATACGGGCAAACGCCTTGTAGTTTTGGAACTGGGTATCGGAAGTCGCAACCGCATCATCAAACAACCTCTGATGCAGCTTGTGAAACATGAACCCAATGCCACCTACATCACACTCAACTTACCACATGAGCTGTATATCTCAGAGGAAATAGCTGGAAAGTCAATAGCATTGCCTGGCGACATCGCCACAACATTGGTGGAAATTAATATTTGTATGGAAGGTATGCATCCTCATACAGAAACAGCCAGCACTGGAAAGAGATGAAAGAAAAAGATATGATGGTCTCGTTACTTCTTTCACATATCGATGGGACGAGATTATCTCGGTCTTGTTTGATGTTTATCTATGTGGGGTGACTGCGTAGAGGATGTCAATAAAGGTGAGTGCCATCTGCGTGAATCTCCCAATGCACGAATACCAACAAGCCATACCATTGGGCGTGCAATAAAGGAACTGATCTGCTCAAATATTGCTGTCCGGTAAAACTCCAAAGAGCATAAATATCCTCCCCGAAACCCCGTAAAATTGGACTTTGGGGTTGTTTTTCAAAAGTAAGCATCCCTAATCGAAAAGACTTGGCTCTGGTGGTGCTTTTTGCTCCTCCTTGGCCAGAATATTGTTCCATGTTTTGTCAGGATTTTCCATGAATGCGATAAAATCAACGTAGTACATAAGCATGAGTTGTACCATGGTAACAACATGAGAGAAAGCACAATGCCTCTTGATGCTTCTCGACAGAACCGTTATCAACAAATTGGCTATTAGGACTACCCAAGTCTGTATTTGTATGGCGTTGACGCTGTCCCCATAGAAGAAATGAAGTGTGAAGTTCTGTTTAAATACCATACGCTCATTGAGACATGCAAGAATGTGGGTCTCAATGTGAAGGAGTATTTTACCTATGTCTTCCGCAAATTGATAGAAGGCGAGAAGGGCTATGAAAGACGTATTCCTGGTACTGTTGCACTATAATTTCATACAAATAAAAGTTAAGTCATTGAGTGCTTACAATTGAGTGCTTACAGCTGGCGATTATTTCAGCTCGCTATAGGCGGGGATTTCCGGAAGGAAACAGTAGGTCTGCCGGGTGTAGTCTATCTGGCAACAGTAGTGTTGCAGTCCGTTGGTTACAATCAGGTAGTCTACTTTCAGCACCATATTATAACGCGTAATCTGATCGAATACAGCTTGTGTTATCTCTACGCTCGGCGCTTTGTATTCTACTATTAAACGAGCCGACAAATCGCGCCGGTATAGCACCGTGTCGCATCGTTTTTTCGTAGCGTTAAGGCGTATCTGCACCTCGTTGGCAAGAAGTGCCTGAGGAAATCCTTTGTGCTCTATCAAGTAATGCACGAAGTGCTGTCGTACCCATTCTTCGGGGGTAAGCGCAATGTATTTCTTTCGCAGCACATCGAAAACACTATATTTGCCTGCGTCATTTGAAATTTTAAGCGAACAAGGGGGTAGGTTTAATGGTAACATTTTATATTTTTGCATAATAAGCGATTGCTGTTTGTTTTATATTGTATAATGCAAAGATAGTATAAACCCTGCGCAATCGGATTAATTTAAGCTGTAAAGATGCAGCTTCTCATCTATAAAAAAACGGGAAATTATGAAAACAAAAGAGGAAATTGTAGCCAATTGGTTGCCACGCTACACCAAGAGGCCATTGGATGAATTCGGAGAGTATATCCTCCTGACTAACTTTAATAAATATGTTGAGATTTTTGCAGAGAAGTTTAATGTGCCAATTATAGGTAGGGATGCCAATATGATATCGGCTCATGCCGAGGGGATAACCATTATCAACTTCGGAATGGGTAGTCCCAACGCTGCCATCATAATGGATTTGCTGAGTGCTGTGCACCCTAAGGCTTGCCTGTTCTTAGGCAAGTGTGGTGGCATAGACAAGAAGAATAAGATAGGCGATTTCATACTTCCGATAGCTGCCATCAGAGGTGAGGGTACATCTAACGATTATTACCCGCCAGAGGTGCCTTCATTGCCAGCGTTTATGATGCAGCGTGCGGTGTCGTCGGCTATCCGAGATCATGGACGCGACTACTGGACGGGTACGGTATATACCACCAACCGCAGAATATGGGAGCACGATGAAGCGTTCAAAGAATACCTATTAAAGACGCGTGCCATGGCGGTGGATATGGAAACGGCTACTCTGTTTACTACCGGATTCTTCAATCATATACCTACGGGTGCGTTGCTGCTGGTATCAGACCAGCCCATGATTCCCGAAGGTGTAAAGACCGAGAAAAGCGACTCGATGGTAACGCGGAATTTTGTAGATGAACACGTGGAGATAGGCATAGATTCGCTGCGAATGATCATCGATGAAAAGAAGACCGTAAAACACCTTAAATTTGACTGGTAATTTTACTGATATGGCTAAAGATGTTACATACGAAGAGGTAGTAAAAGGTATAAAAAACAAAGCTTATTCGCCCGTCTATTTCCTGATGGGGGAAGAGGATTATTACATAGATCGCATATCCGATTATATAATGGATACTGTGCTAGACGAGACGGAAAAAGAGTTCAACTTGACTGTAGTTTACGGCTCGGACACCGATATCGCATCAGTTATCAATGCGGCTAAACGCTATCCGATGATGGCGGAACATCAGGTGGTAGTGGTGCGCGAAGCTCAAATGATGAAGAATTTAGACGAGCTAATTTTTTATCTGCAGAAGCCGCAACCCTCTACTATTTTGGTGATATGCTACAAGCATGGATCGCTAGATAAAAAGAAAAAGCTTACTGCCGAGATAGAGAAGAAGGGCGTATTATTCGAGTCGAAGAAGCTTAAAGATACCCAGCTGCCAGGCTTTATCACTTCTTACCTTAAACGAAAAAAGGTGGAGATAGAGCCTAAAGCCGCCGAGATGATGGCCGAGTTTGTAGGTACCGACTTGAACAGAATGGCGGGCGAGTTGGAAAAATTAATTATCGCACTTCCGGCAGGCAGTCAGCGCATAACTCCTGAGCTGATAGAAAAGAATATCGGGATAAGCAAAGATTATAATAGCTTTGAATTACGAAGCGCACTTGTGGCAAGAGATTTGGACAAGGCTTTTAAAATAGTAAAATATATTGATGATAATCCTAAGAATAATCCGCTGCAACCTATACTGGCAGTGCTGTTCAATTACTTCGCAAATCTGATGTTGGCATACTACGCGCCAGAAAAATCGGAGCGTGGTGTAGCCACCCAATTAGGGCTTCGCTCTGAATGGCTGGCTAAAGAATACATAGCAGGCATGAGAACGTACACCGGCGTTAAGGTGATGCAGATAATAGAAGCTATCCGCACTTGCGATGCCCGATCAAAAGGCATCGACAATCCGTCGACTTGCGACGGAGAACTTCTGAAGGAGCTGGTGTTTTTCATCCTTCACTAACCATACATACATATTATATAGAGAGGCTTTATTCCCTTTTCATACGCTTTATTAATACGGAGCGCAGAGAGGAGAGTAAAGCTTCTCCTTTTTTCTGCTATCAGTCGGCGCAACGCCGCCAAGAACTGTAACAAGCAAATTGAAATCATCAATACACAAAAACAGCAACGCGTAGCTTTCAGATGAGAGACAGAGATGAAAGGTCATTTTAGACGTAAATTACTGTCAAAATCCTCCTATTCTGAGATTTTAAAATTTGCGAGAAAGAGTATGGATGGTCGCAAATTTTCGATTCTCGTGAAAACGAGAAATAGGTAGTAGCAATCGCGAGTTTCCAAAGTGATAGGGGAGTATACAACTCTTGTTTTATAATTTACATTTGTGAAATATACAGCAAAGAAGCAATGTTTTACAAATGTACACAGCACGTTTTTTTGTGTTATGTTTTCCAATTGGCAAATATTTCAGTTTGTTTCAATGTGATTACAATTGTACCTCAGTGACAAGTATAAATGTACGTATTATAATATGCATCAACTATTTAGATGTTTAATCAGCATAAAATCAAGTCTTAAAGGAAATAATCAAAACCTTCGCTTTATCAATAGAAGAACTATAATGCAAAAATGCGAGTACATCTGTAAATATTAGGTTGTTTATTGCATTAATTCATTTTTAATCAATTATTTATAAGATTTTGTTAAAGTTGTAAAAAGCTTGATTAATATAGCGTTTACAAAAGTAATTCGCACAATTGTCAAATTTTAATTTTTTACACATTACAATTGTATTTATATTTTTAGACGTGTAAATTTGCAAATGAAAATCATTCTATTTACTTTTGTAATTACATAGGAAATCCAATAGAATTATAGATGAAAGACCGTATACTTCAAATAATGCAAAAGGAAGGATTGACGAACGCCGACTTCGCAAAAAAAATCGGCATCTCTACATCCTCACTCTCTCATATATTCAGTGGACGTAACAATCCCAGTCTCGACGTGGTTATGTGCATACATAAGGCATGCCCGTATGTGAATCTCTATTGGTTGCTATATGGTGAAGGCGAGATGGAAGGCGGTTCTGAAAATCCGGAACCAAACTCCGGTGATTGGTTGCCTCTTCAGAGTTCTGAGAATCTCCAAAACCCGACCAATAGTGCGGTTGGTTTTGAATTTCGCAAGGAAAATGGTTCTGAACCACTCCGAAACAGCACTTATACTCCTATGAAAGAAGAGGTTAAGTACATAGAAAAGCCTGCTCCGAAGATTACTGAAATAAGAATTTTCTTCGATAACGGCACTTATCAGGTCTTTAAGCCGGAAGCATAACCATCGCCTCCTTATATTATATGCAAATCGGGTGCAGAATATTCAACGCAAGTTTTATATTCTGCACCCGATTTGCATTATCTTTGCAGTTATAAAGAATTATCTTATTATATATGAAAAAATACATATTAGACCTGACAGTGACAGAGAACTTGCGCATTCACGCCAATTACGTTCTCATTAAATTGACTCACTGCAACCCATTGCCCGAAATGCTACCTGGGCAGTTTGCGGAAATCCGCATCGATGGCTCGAACACTACATTCTTGCGCCGTCCTATTTCTATTAACTTCGTCGACAGAGAGAAGAACGAAATCTGGTTCCTCGTACAGTTGGTTGGCGATGGTACCCGTAAACTGGCTACCGTTCAGAAGGGAGATATCGTAAACGTTGTACTTCCGTTGGGTAAAGGCTTCACTATCCCAGAAACGACCGACAAGAAGGTGTTGCTGGTAGGCGGAGGCGTAGGTACTGCCCCCATGTTGAACCTTGGTTACGAACTTAAGCAGAAGGGATTTTCTCCTGTATTCTTGCTGGGCGCTCGCTCAAAGAACGACTTGCTTCAGCTCGATATGTTCAACACTCTCGGTGAGGTTTACACCACTACAGAAGATGGAAGTTTGGGCGAAAAAGGCTACGTTACCATGCACTCTATGCTGTCGGCCAACCGCTTTGATATGATTTACACCTGCGGTCCGAAGCCTATGATGATGGCAGTGGCTAAGTACGCCAAGGCCAACGATATAGAATGCGAAGTATCGCTCGAAAATACAATGGCTTGCGGTGTAGGAGCCTGCTTGTGCTGCGTAGAGAAGACCGACGAAGGTCACCTGTGTGTTTGTAAAGAAGGTCCGGTATTTAATATTAAGAAACTATTATGGCAGATTTAAGAGTTAACATCGGTAAGTTGGAGATGAAGAATCCGGTGATGACAGCATCGGGAACATTCGGATATGGACTGGAGTTTCAGGACTTTGTAGACCTTGAACAAATTGGCGGTATTATAGTAAAAGGTACTACCTTGCATCACCGCGAAGGAAACCCTTATCCACGTATGGCAGAGACTCCTATGGGAATGATTAATGCCGTAGGTTTGCAGAATAAGGGCGTTCACTATTTCGTAGATCATATCTATCCGCAGATTAAGGACATCAACACTAATATGATTGTAAACGTGTCTGGCTCTCAGGTAGAAGACTATGCAGAGACTGCACGTATAATCAACGAGTTGGATAACATTCCAGCTATCGAGTTGAACATTTCGTGTCCTAACGTAAAACAGGGTGGTATGGCATTCGGTGTGTCTGCTCACGGTGCAGAAGAAGTAGTGTCTGCCGTTAGAAAGGTGTACGATAAGACTCTTATCGTGAAGCTGTCGCCCAACGTAACTGATATTACTGAGATAGCTAGAGCTGCCGAAGCTGCGGGTGCTGATAGCGTATCGCTTATCAATACTCTGCTGGGTATGGCCATCAACGCTGAGAAGCGCAAGCCGGTATTGTCTACCATAACAGGTGGTATGAGTGGAGCTGCTGTTAAGCCTATCGCACTGCGCATGGTATGGCAGGTAGCTAAAGCAGTAAACATCCCGGTTGTAGGATTAGGTGGTATCATGAATTGGAGAGACGCGGTAGAATTCTTGTTGGCTGGTGCTACAGCAATCGAAATTGGTACTGCCAACTTCATTGATCCTGCCATCACCGTTAAGGTTGCTCAGGGCATCGACGATTATTTGAACCGCCACGGGTTCTCATCAGTAAAAGATATAATCGGTGCCTTAGAGGTATAATCCGATATCTTTACATTTGCATAAATAAGAAAGAGTTTCGACTACTCCTGTATAAATAAGGAGTTTCGAAACTCTTTCTCGCTTTAATCAAACCGACTTCTCATAAGACCTCTAAGGCATCACTATATACCGGTCAGCTGTTTGTAATATTATTTCTCTTCCAGCAAATCGGGGCGTAAGCGTTGCGTGCGTTCCAGTGCCTGCTGAAACTCCCAATCTCTGATTTTCGCTTCGTGACCAGACAGCAATACATCGGGCACCTTCCATCCGTTGTATTCTGCCGGACGGGTGTATACCGGGGGCGCAAGTAAATTATCTTGAAACGAATCAGACAGCGCTGATTGCTCGTCCGATATAACTCCAGGTATGATGCGGACGATGGCGTCCGAAATTACGGCGGCTGCCAACTCACCTCCGGTAAGCACATAGTCGCCTATACTGATTTCTTTCGTGATAAGATGCTCACGTATGCGATAGTCTATACCTTTGAAGTGTCCGCATAGGATGATCAGATTCTGACTTAACGAAAGCGTGTTCGCCATCTTCTGGTTGAACTGTTCTCCGTCGGGGCTGGTAAAGATTACCTCGTCATAGTCTCTCTCTGCTTTAAGAGCCGAGATGCATCGGTCAATGGGCTCAATTTTCATTACCATTCCTGCACATCCGCCAAACGGGTAATCATCAACCTTCCGGTAGCGGTCGTATGCATAATCTCGAAGGTTATGAATATGTACATCGGCAATGCCTTTTTTCTGAGCACGGCTCATGATAGAATAGTTGAAGAAACCTTCTATCATCTCCGGTAAAACGGTTATTATGTCTATTCTCATTTCTATAGGTTTATTGTCTTCGTATTCGCCTACGAAAGTACAAAATTCTATCTATCGGTACAACCTCATATTACATTTTTGCTAAATTTGCACTACTCATTTTATCTACAGAAATAAACGCTATGACTGAAATAGAAAGAATAGACCAGTTGCGTGAAGAACTTCACACGCATAACTATAATTACTATGTACTGAACGCTCCTGTAATAACCGACCAAGAGTTCGACCATTTGATGCGCGAGCTTCAGGATCTTGAGGCGAAACACCCCGAACACTTCGACCCGAACTCTCCAAGCGTACGCGTGGGAAGCGACCTTAACAAGAACTTCAAGCAAGTGGAACATAAGTACCCTATGCTTTCTCTAGGCAACACGTACTCGCAAGCCGAGGTGACCGAATTCTACGACCGAGTAAGCAAATCGCTGAACGAGGATTTCGAAATATGCTGCGAAATGAAATTTGATGGCACGTCAATATCTCTTACCTACGAGCACGGCAAATTAGTACAGGCTGTAACGCGTGGAGACGGGGTGAGAGGTGACGATGTAACCGACAATGTGAAGACGATACGAACCATTCCATTAATTTTACATGGCGATTATCCCGACAGTTTTGAAATGCGAGGCGAGATTTTGATGCCGTGGGATGTGTTCGAGGAATTGAACCGCGAGCGCGAATTAAGAGAAGAACCGTTGTTCGCCAATCCGCGAAACGCAGCTTCGGGTACGCTGAAATCGCAAAACTCGGCAGTCGTAGCGTCTCGTAAGTTGGACGCTTACTTATATTATATGTTGGGCGAGAATTTGCCACACGACGGGCATTACGAAAACCTTATGGAAGCCGAGAAGTGGGGATTTAAGATTTCGCACATCACCAAAAAAGTACATTCACTGCAAGAGATATTCGACTTCATTAACTATTGGGATGTGGAACGAAAGAATCTTCCGGTGGCAACCGACGGCATAGTGCTTAAGGTGAATTCTCTGCGCCAACAACGCAATTTGGGCTACACCGCCAAGTCGCCACGATGGGCAATAGCTTATAAATTCCAAGCCGAAAGAGCACTGACCAGATTGAACAAGGTGACTTATCAGGTGGGACGTACCGGAGCGGTAACTCCAGTGGCAAATCTTGACCCGGTACAGCTTTCGGGTACCACGGTGCGACGTGCGTCTCTTCATAATGCCGACATCATCGCATCACTCGACCTTCATATCGGCGACATGGTATATGTGGAAAAGGGTGGCGAGATTATCCCTAAAATTACGGGAGTCGACATCGATTCGCGCAGTGCGGATGCAGAGAAGGTAGAGTTCATCAGTCACTGTCCGGAGTGTGGAAGCAAGCTAATCAGATACGAAGACGAAGCTGCTTTCTATTGCCCTAACGAAACAGGATGCCCTCCGCAAATAAAGGGTAAGATAGAGCACTTCATCAGCCGCAGAGCTATGAACATAGAAGGACTCGGCCCGGAGACTGTTGACCAATTTTACCAAGAGGGCCTGATTCACAATGTTGCGGATCTTTATTCTCTCAGTGCCGATGATATATGCCGCTTAGACCGTATGGGCGAAAAATCGGCCGACAATATAATACAAGGCATAGCTCGCTCTAAAGAAGTGCCATACGAAAGAGTGCTTTTCGCCTTAGGAATAAGATTCGTGGGAGAGACCGTGGCCAAGAAAGTAGCCAAGGCGTTCCGTTCTATAGACGCACTGGCCGCTGCAAATCTTGACGCACTGATTCACGTAGACGAAATCGGACTGAAAATAGCACAGAGCATCATATCTTATTTCACCGATGAAAAGAACCGCGAACTGGTGGAACGCTTGCGCAATGCGGGATTGAAGTTAGAAGCCGACGAAGAAGACCTTTCAGGACATACCGACATACTTCAAGGCAAGTCTATCGTAATTAGCGGCGTATTCTCGCGTCACTCGCGCGACGAATATAAGGAATTGATAGAAAAGCATGGCGGTAAAAATGTAGGAAGCATTTCAAAAAAGACCAGTTTCATCTTGGCAGGCGATAACATGGGCCCCAGCAAACTAGAGAAAGCACGTTCGCTTGGTATAGCAATTATCGATGAAAATGAATTTCTATCTATGATTGGCGAATAAAAACAAGACGTTTGATAGGTTTGAACGAAAATATTAGTATTTTTGTGCAACCTAATAAAGTGTTTGAATTTATATATGATACAAAGAAAACTGAAAGGAATGGGGGTAGCGTTGATTACTCCTTTCAACGAAGACGGTAGTGTAGATTATAACTCATTAATAAAGTTGGTAGAATATCAGGTGCAAAACGGAACAGATTTCTTGTGCGTGCTTGGTACCACTGCCGAAACTCCCACATTGACAGCCGAAGAGAAACAGAAGATAAAACATGTCGTTATAGAACGTGTCAATGGCAGGATTCCTATATTATTAGGTGTCAGCAGCAACTGTACGCAGACTGTTGTGAATACATTGAAAAATGATGATATGACAGGAGTAGACGCGGTACTGGTGGCTGTTCCTTATTATAACAAGCCTTCGCAGGAAGGTATTTACCAGCATTATAAAGCCATTGCAGAGGCTACTAAGCTTCCTGTAGTGCTGTATAATGTACCTGGAAGAACCGGCGTGAACATGACTGCCGAAACCACATTGCGTCTGGCACGCGATTTCGATAATATCGTAGCGATTAAGGAAGCTTCGGGTAATATCACTCAGATGGATGACATCATAAAGAACAAACCGGCTAATTTCGACGTTATTTCGGGCGACGACGGCATTACTTTCCCTCTGATAGCATTAGGGGCTGTGGGCGTGATTTCCGTTATAGGAAACGCTTTTCCGCGCGAATTCAGCCGTATGACTCGTTTGGCTTTGGCTGGCGACTACCAGAGTGCTTTGGCTATTCATCACCAGTTTACTGAATTGTTCAAGCTGTTGTTTGTAGACGGTAACCCGGCAGGTGTGAAAGCGATGCTTAGCATGATGGGTATGATACACAATAAATTGCGTCTTCCGCTTGTACCGACTCGTATCACAACATTCGAGCAGATGAAGCGTATTCTGGACGGATTGAAAGTAAAGTGCTAAAATAGCAGTAAACATCATAAAAAAGGGCAGTTCTTACCGAAAAAACACACGGTAGGAGCTGCCCTTTTTATATTATCCATATGCGAATTAAACATAATATCAATTATGATGATTTTATTGCATTCCGTTAATGGGCCGATTTTAGGCTTATTTTTGTTTCACGCATCATAAACAGTAATAGCATTCATGGTGCGATGTGTAACGCTAAAAGTGATTTATAAATGCGCTACAAAATAAATCAGGTAAAATTAGCGCACACAAAATAAGCGTAAAAAACGTGAGAGAACCATTGCGATGATTAAAATGAACCATTGCGATGAATAGAACTGTTTATTGCGAATGGTTAATTGGTTCATTGAATTCTTTTTTTTGTGGCTCGCAATGTTTTTTAACCCACTCCAGAAGGTACTGTAGGGCCGTTTTTACGATAACTTTTACAGCCGGTCTTCTGAGCAGACTTCTCTCCCATTTTTTATGTTTAGTAAAATAACAGTACACAGAGACAAGCGGTCTGCGAAACGCCTATATTTGTTTTGCTAATAAAGTCTATCACACTGATATTCTGACAATAAAAAAAGCTCTCGCACAAGTCATACTGAACATGTGCGAGAGCTTTATATAATCAACTGTAAATTAGCTTATTAATAAGCACGTGCGAAGATAACACGGCGAGCAGAAGGCTTGCCAGTTACCATATCCACGCCCGGAGTCAAGCTTTCTTCGTCGGCTTCGAAAGGAATACAACGAATAGTAGCCTTAGTTTCTTCCTTGATACGCTCTTCTGTTTCGGTTGTACCGTCCCAGTGAGCCAAGATGAAGCCACCCTTTTCGATTTGTTCCTTGAACTGATCGTAAGTGTCTACCTTCACGATATGCTCGTTGCGGTACTTCAGAGCCTTCTGGTAGATGTTTTCCTGAATTTCTTCGAGTAATGCCTTTACGTATTCTTCGATACCGTCGCAAGAACGAGTTTCTTTTTCAAGAGTATCACGACGCATTACTTCCATAGTGTTGTTTTCCAAGTCGCGGCCACCCATTACCAAACGAACAGGAACACCCTTCAACTCGTAATCAGCGAATTTAAATCCAGGACGCTTGTTGTCAGCGTTGTCGTATTTCACTGAAATACCCATGTTGCGCAATTTAGTTACGATACCTTCTACTTTAGCGTCTATTTGCTTCAACTGCTCGTCGTTCTTGTAGATAGGAACGATAACCACCTGAATAGGAGCCAAATGCGGAGGAAGAACCAAACCGTTATCGTCAGAGTGAGTCATGATAAGAGCACCCATCAAACGAGTAGATACACCCCATGAAGTAGCCCAAACGTAATCCAACTTATTGTTCTTGTCTACGAACTGAACGTTGAATGCCTTAGCGAAGTTCTGACCCAAGAAGTGTGATGTACCGCACTGCAGAGCCTTACCGTCTTGCATCAAACCTTCGATGGTATAAGTGTCGAGCGCTCCGGCAAAACGTTCGTTAGCCGATTTAACACCTTTCACTACAGGTACAGCCATGAATTTTTCTGCAAATTCGCCATATACGTGAAGCATCTTCTGTGCTTCTGCTTCTGCTTCTTCGCGGGTAGCGTGTGCTGTATGACCTTCTTGCCACAAGAACTCTGCTGTACGCAAGAACAAACGTGTACGCATTTCCCAGCGCATTACGTTAGCCCACTGATTACAAAGGATAGGCAGATCGCGGTATGAATTAATCCAGTTCTTATATGTACTCCAAATAATAGTTTCAGAGGTAGGACGGATAATCAGTTCTTCTTCCAATTTAGCAGCCGGGTCGACGATAACTCCAGAACCATCTTCTGCGTTTTTAAGACGATAGTGAGTTACAACGGCGCATTCTTTTGCAAAACCTTCTACGTGTTCTGCTTCGCGGCTCAAATAAGACTTAGGGATAAGCAACGGGAAGTATGCGTTAACGTGTCCTGTAGCCTTAAACATATCGTCGAGCTGGCGCTGCATTTTTTCCCAAATAGCATATCCGTAAGGCTTGATGACCATACATCCACGCACGGGCGACTGCTCGGCAAGGTCTGCTTTTACCACCAAGTCGTTATACCACTGTGAGTAATTCTCACTTCTTTTGGTAAGTTCTTTCAATTCTTTTGCCATAATGTTATAGTAAGATTTAAATTTTTACTTATCGGTTCTAAAACAAGTTGCAAAAATAGCAAAAATCATTTTGTTTAAGCTATTTTTGATACTGAAAATACCACCAATAAGTGTCGCCATACTCTTTACGCATGTTTTTTCTTTCCTCCGACGGGAATGAGAACTGAAGGCGGCGCTCTTTAAACTCATCATAGCGGCGTATCATTGCGCTGTCGGTAACAGCTATTGAGGCTTCGGGATGTTTGTCTTTATATAAAATCAACGCTTCATTGTAATAGCGGGGTAATTCGGCATCAGCATCCACAAAGTCCGTCAGACCTTTTGCGAATGAGTCCAAATCCTTATCGAGCAGCAATGAAGACAAATAATAGTCTAAAGCAACGTGCTTACCAGTTCCTTTATAGCATATATTGCGCAGCAATTCCTGATGCGATTCTCCGAAGCGAGGACGTACGCCAAGCAGATAATAGATGGAATCATTGGTATAGCGAAGAGTCTTCAGCGAGTCGTTATCAAAGAACAAGCCTTCCGACTTATAGTATTGGGGATACAGGAAGAGCTCCTCTCCCATCGTTCCCTGATGCGCCATAGCCATAGCCCTAAGCGCAGTGAGCGTGCGTGTAGCTTCTGCTGAATATCGTCCTACTTTCAGCACGTCTTCATACTGATGTTCACGCAAGTATCGCTCCGCCTCAAGCTCATGATGAAAAGCACGGTTAGAGTTGCCGATTAATATCGTCATGAGGAAAAGCAAAAACAGAATGACTAAATTAGCGTTGAATAAAGCCAACGGAGGCACCTCGGTATTCAGTTTCAGGCGGAATACACGACGTAGCCAATAAGTAATGACAATAAACAACAGGATAAGAGTAGGCAGAAGCCATGTCCATGATGTATGATGGTTTTGCATATAGATACTGCGCGTAGCGTCGGTCATAGCTCCTAAAACAAGACAAGACGGGAAATAGGATAATGCCCTAATCTCGCCTTTCAGTCCTAATAGACTATTAACTCCCCACCGCAGCAGCAGCAAGATTGCCGTAACAATCAATGCACTGGCCAACGGCACATAATGCGTTTTACCATGAGCCAGCGAATAGTGTATAGCCTCTAATACATCATGCTGAAACACATAGAGGTATACAAAACTGAAAATACTAAAAAGAAAGCCGCACACGGCTGTTTGGATGCGTGCAGCTTTCTTATTAGGTGTAATAAATTCACTCATATAAACAAGTCAATAAATAAAGGTTATGCCGCGGCATATGTTTACTTACCTACACGTTTCAATACAACGGCCGAGCGTGCCGGGATGTACAGCTTAAGCCATTCCTTTCTTTCCGAAGCATACAGAGGGTCGGCACAAGTGAAATGCGAGACAGAGTCGTCGGCAAAGCCAAATCCTCCGAACGCCTTATCGTCTGTGTTAAGAACAACCTTGTATTCTCCGCGTGAAACCAGGAATCCGTAGTCTGTAAACGAGCGTACCGGATTGAAATTGAATACAAAGACGAGATCTTTGCGTTTGAACGCCAATATCTGATCGCCGTCGTTGTGCCATATTTCTACCACGTCGGTCTTCTGTATATTCTTCACGCTTTCTAGTAAGTGTACCATTGCCGAATCGAAATCGCCAAGGTAGTGATAGCAAAGTTCCGGATTATCTACCAGATTCCACTGGCGGCGGGCATACTTATACGACCATCCGTTACCTTCGCGCGGGAAGTCAATCCATTCTGGATGTCCGAATTCATTTCCCATGAAGTTAAGGTATCCACCGTTTATAGTAGAAGCTGTGAGCAGACGAATCATCTTATGCAGGGCGATGCCTCGGCGTACGGTGTCATTCTCGTCTCCAATCTTGAAATGCCAATACATATCGGCATCAATCAGACGGAAAATGATAGTCTTATCGCCTACCAATGCTTGGTCGTGGCTTTCGCAATAAGAAATAGTCTTTTCGTCTTTACGGCGGTTGGTTACTTCCCAGAACAAGCTAGAAGGTTTCCAATCCTCGTCTCTGCGTTCCTTGATTATCTTAATCCAATAATCGGGGATATTCATTGCCATACGATAATCGAATCCGTATCCTCCATCAGTAAATGGTGCTGCTAAGCCCGGCATACCAGATACTTCTTCGGCTATTGTGATAGCGAACGGGTTAACCTGATGAATCAGGCGGTTGGCCAAGGTAAGGTAGCAGATAGCGTTATCGTCTTGATGGCCGTTAAAGTAATCGGCATAATTGCAGAACGCCTCTCCTAGTCCGTGGCTGTAATACAACATAGAAGTCACACCATCGAAACGGAAGCCGTCGAAATGGAATTCTTCCAACCAATATCTGCAGTTAGACAACAAGAAGTGAATTACTTCATTCTTTCCGTAGTCAAAGCACAGTGAATCCCATGCCGGATGCTCACGGCGCTCGCCTTTGTAGAAATACTGGTACGGATCGCCCGCAAAATTACCAAGTCCTTCAACCTCATTCTTTACCGCATGAGAGTGTACGATATCCATAATGACAGCGATACCCATTTGGTGAGCTGTATCGATAAGCTGTTTCAACTCATCTGGAGTACCGAAGCGCGATGACGGAGCAAAGAAGCTTGATACATGATATCCGAAGCTGCCATAATACGGATGTTCCTGGATGGCCATAATCTGGATACAGTTATATCCGTCTTTCTGAACGCGAGGCAATACGTTTTCGCGGAATTCGTTATAAGTACCTACCTTTTCGGCATCCTGACTCATGCCTATATGGCATTCATAGATCATCAAAGGACCTACATTAGGCTTGAATACTTTCTTTTTGAACTTATAAGGCTTAGCGGGGGCCCAAACTTGTGCGCTGAAGATTTTTGTTTCCTCATCCTGCACTACACGGTTTGCCCATGCCGGAATACGTTCTCCGCATCCACCTTCCCAGTAGATTTTCAGTTTATATAAATCGCCATGCTTCAGAGCCTTTTGTGGAAGAGTGATTTCCCAGCCGATAGCATTGCGCAATTTCTTTAATCTGTATTCGGGTCTTTCTTCCCAATTATTGAAGTCGCCTATCAAATAGATAGCGGTAGCGTTAGGAGCCCATTCGCGGAAAATCCATTTTTTATCCTCGAAATGCAGTCCATAAAACAAGTGTCCGGAAGCAAAATCCACCAGACTTTTTCTTTTGCACAATTCTTTTTCTTTAGCTATCGCATGGCTATGTCTACCTTCGATAGCAGCAGAGAATGGCTCCAACCAAGGATCATTCTTTATAATATTCAACTCTTCAACCATAGCATTAGATTATTATTACTGAACTTTTACTTTCACAATCACTTTTTTAACGCCATCGGGTGTTATGCCAGGAGCGTGACCATCCTGCGGAAAGAAAATAGCAAACATGCCCGGCTTTACAGTCAGGTAGTCTTGCGCTAATCCGTTATAGAATGTAATGTCTTTTTCTGCGTTATATTCTTCTTCGGGCAAGTCTTCGCGCGGTGTGTAGCCAATAACTTCTATACCCGAAAGCGGAATTTGTATGTCGATAAAATTATCATGCGTTTCCAAGCGTGCCTCTTCTTTAGTCTTGGGACGAGCCTGCGCGAAGTTGACCATAAGTTCGCCTTCTTTCAAAACGTTCTTACCTATTTCGTGAGCGTTGAGATCGGTAGATTTCAAGAACTCTATAGCCTGTGCAAACAATGGGTTCAAGGATGCATATTTCTCTATGTTTTCTAATTTGTCTATTACCATAATCGTAAAATTTAAGTTCTTTGATGTATTGATTTGTAAAATATCACAACGTATATTTACAAACGTACAAAAGTTATTTCATAAAATCAAGAATTATGTTAAATAATCATCCCAAAGTCTAAATTTCTTCCTCATATAAATGGAAAAAGCCTGCAAAATAGTATTGTTTTATCGTAAAGTTATAAAAAAGCGCCGCATGAAATCTATTGACTCCATGCGGCGCATCATATTAATATTCAGTTCCGTATTATTTAGTATCAAGCAGTCGGCCGAATCTGAAAGTTCCCTGTCGGATAACCTTACCAGAAGCATCTGTCTCTACAAAAGGTCCGTCCTTCTTGCCCTGCTTAAAGAAGCCTTCAAAACGTACACCGTCTTTGTTTACGATGGTACCCTTACCGTTTTCTTTTCCGTGCGAAAAACTACCGGTATATACCGAGCCGTCTTTCATACGTAGCACTCCTTCGCCCTCGGCCATGTTGTTTTTCCATTCGCCTTCGTATTCATCTCCGTTTCCCCAAAGATATTTACCTTTTCCTGAGCGTTGGTTTTTGCTCCATTGCCCCTCGTACACAGCACCGTTGGCCCAAGTGAAGACTCCGTATCCGTCTTGCCAGCCGCTCTTGAACTCTCCTTTATATTTATCGCCGTTAGGATAGACATACATTCCTTCGCCAGTGCGCTCACCTTCAGCATAATCGCCTTCATAGCGTTCGCCGTTCTGGAAGTAATATGTACCCTTTCCGTTCTGCGTATCATTACTCCATTTCCCTTCGTAGCGGTCGCCGTTGGTATAATAGAATGTTCCTTCACCGTGACGTTCACCATTTTTCCATTCGCCTTCATATTTGGAGTCGTCTTCCCATTTCATCACCCCTTTTCCGTCTTTAAGGTCATCTTTCCATTCACCATCATACTTAGCTCCACCCTTCCAGGTATAAACACCCTTTCCGTTTCGCTTGTCGTGATGCCATCCGCCTACGTACAAATCACCGTTGTAATAATACATGGTACCTTCGCCTTCCTGAAAATCGGCATACCACATACCCTCATAACGGTTATTGTTCATGAAATAGTAGGTTCCGTTTCCGTGCTGTTGGTCTTGATACCACTGCCCTACATACTTCTCGCCATCGCTAAACAAATAAGTTCCGCTTCCTTGGCGTTTGCCTTTTACATATTCTCCTTCGTATACGTCTCCATTTTTAAACACGGTTTTTCCTTTACCGTTGGGGCGCTTGCCTTTTAGTTCGCCAGTATACTCAGATCCGTCTTTAAATTTATAATATCCTAAAGACAACTGAGCAGAGGCCGACATGCCGCCAAAGGCCAAGAAGCACAATGTCAAATAAGTGTATCTATTCATATATTATATTCTGTTTTATAAAGGATTAAACTTTTTTACCGGCAACGACTGTTATCAAATCATCTCTATTAAGATATTTCTGCGCCATTGTCATGATTTCATCCGCCGTTACTCCTTCGATGGCATCGACCGTTCTCTCAAAGTGTCCGGCATCCAGACCACTTGTTTCTATGAATATCCATGCGTCTGATAGCGAGAATGCACTCTCGTACGTACGGCATAAATCGCCAAGCATATAGTTGCGCACCATGTTCAGTTCCTCGTCGTCAACTATTTCGTTTTGTAAGATTTCTATTTCCTTGTTTACCTCAGTGATAATGCTGGGGATATAACAGTTATCGGCTTCGGTAGAAATGCCAAACACTCCAAGTTCCGGATAATTGAGAACACCGGCTCCGATGCCGTAGGTGTAGCCCTTATCCTCACGGATATTCGACATCAGTCGGCTTCCGAAGTATCCTCCTAGTAGAGTAACCATAACCCTTACTTTCTGATAATCGGGATGCTTTCTGTCGAGCGAAAAACTACCCATTTTCAGAGAGCTCTGCAGGGCATCGTCTTTCTCCAAAAATATATATTTATCCGCTGTGGTATTTATATCAAACTTCTGTTTTAGAGGCTGTTTTTCAGGATTACCCCAAGCACCGTCGCCAAAATTGCGTTCGATGATGCGAATTATTTCCGGAGTAACTCTTCCCGATACATACGCAGTGCAGTTGCAAGACGAATAATAAGTATTATGAAATGCCTTCAGTTCATCGCAAGTTATCGTTTCATAATCTTTTAATTCGGCAAAATGTCCTAAAGGATGCGTTGTTCCGAAAAGCGCACGGTTGAATTCCTTACGCGCCATGACATCAACGCGCTTGGCGTTAACCAGATACTGCTGCTTATTCCCTTCTACAACTACTGATAACTCCTGCTCGGGAAATAGTGGTTCTTTCACCATCGAAGCCAATATTTCAGCTGTCTGCGCGAAATATTTCGACAGAGAATACAGGGTAACGAAACCGTGGTTTACGGAAGACGAAAGGTCGAGCCACGCGCCATAATAATCCAGACGTTCGGCTATTTGGCGTGAAGTAAAAGAGCGTGTACCCTCTCTTAGCATACGGTTGGTAAAGACCGCTTGCAAAGGACATGTCTGATCCCACTGTCCACCTCCTATCAGCAAGTCGAAACGCACCACGTCTTCATTTCCAGCATTGATAATGTTGAGTTTCATGCCGTTCCGCATGGTTGTGCACTCCGGATTCTGTATGGAGAAATGCTCTATCGCCTTAATTTCGGGAACTTTTGTTCTGTCGAGCTTCATCATTTCACCTCTCCGTGTTCTTTCAAGAATTCTTCGGCACGAGCCAAGTCTTGCGGTGTATCAATACCGATAGTTTCTACTTCACTGATTCCTACTTTGATGGAATATCCGTTCTCCAGCCATCGCAACTGTTCCAAAGATTCTGCTAGTTCGAGCGAAGACTGCGGAAGCGAAGTTATTTGCTTTAAAACATCAGCACGATAAGCATAAAGTCCGATGTGTTTATAATATGTATGTCCCGCCAACCACTCAGCCTTGTCCTTATTACGCTGGTAAGGGATGATAGAACGGCTGAAGTATAACGCATTCATATTCTTATTGACCACAACCTTGGGCGAATTGACATTTTCTAACGCTTCAAAGCCATCGGCAGGAGTGAATGGTTTTACCAGTGTAGCGATATCAGTAGAAGGGTCGTTGAAGCAGTTCTTGATAGCTTCAAGCTGCGAAGGCTGAATAAAAGGTTCATCGCCCTGAATATTTACCACCACATCATATCCACTTCCTACCTTGGTGTACGCTTCATAACAACGGTCGGTTCCACTTTTGTGGTCTACCGATGTCATTACTACTTTTCCGCCGAACTCTTTCACGGCTTGCTCTATTCGTTCATCGTCTGTAGCTACATACGCCTCGTCTAATACGCCGGCTACTTGTTCGTACACTCTCTGAATAACTGTTTTCCCTCCTAATAAAGCCAACGGTTTGGCCGGAAAACGTGTTGATGCATATCTTGCAGGAATAATTCCTATAAATTTCATTGCAATATCTTTTTATTTATTACGCAAAAATACAAAAAAAAAATATTTTTGCAGATTCATTCTGTTAAATATGAAGAATATGCATCAATGTATTATTTGTTTAGGCTCAAATCACGAAGCGGAAAAGAATATAAATACGGCCTTAAATAGGCTTGAAAATGAATTCGATATCATAGAATGGGGAGAAGCTATATATACTCCGGCAGAAGGAACGGCAAAGGAATCAACATACCTTAACAGGGGCGCAAAACTTTACACTGATAAAAGCGCAGAAGAAATAAAATGGTTATTTAAATCAATAGAGCGACTATGCGGACGTACAGCCGAGAGTAAGAAGATTGGTATAATGCCGCTCGATATAGACCTTCTGATATTTGACGGAGAAGCGATAAAGTCAAATGATTTGACAAAAGCATACGTGAAACTCGCCTTGAAAGACTTGAAAATCTAACAATTCTCCAGTATAAACAAACGCAATCGTGCGTTTAAAACAAAAAAGTCTGCAGGACTTTTTCCCATCAAAGGTTTAAATCCTGCAGACCTAAAATCTCTATTAAGAGCTAATTAATAAGCAAGTTCTTTTTCCAAAGCTTCGTATTCAGACTTGTTTAACTTCCAATAGATGTTCAACAAGTACTGACCCCACAACTGTCTATTGTCTGGCTTCAATTGTTTAGCCTTCTCATAGTTAGGTTTAGCCTTTTCGTAAAGTTCCTTAATTTTAGTTTCGTTAGATGCATACTTAGCGTCATCCATAGAAATCTTACTGTTTTCTTCTACGATGTTCTGAGCAGGGAAGAAGTAGCAGTCACCAATCTTAGAATAAGCTTCAGCAACGAAGTCCTTGTTCAAAGCGATAATCTTGTTCAAAGTAGCGATAGCATCGTCATAGTTCTTCTTTTCGTACTGCAGTACACCTTTTACATATAAATAATAAGGTGTTTCGCCTTTTGCCAAAACAGCATCGATCTGAGCCAAACCTTCATCAATCTTACCCTTCTGGATATAATAATCCATCAAGTTACCGATGAAATATTCCTGAGTCGGGAACTTTTCGCTACCTTCCTGGATAGTCTGCAACCATTTTACAGAGTCTTTCGGTTCGCTCTTTCCGTAAGCTTCAGCCAAGCACATCAAAGCTCTGTAACCTTCTTCCTTGTGAGCCTTACCGATAGTAGCGTACTTGATGATAGCTTTTCTATCGTTGATAGAGTTAGCTGCCAAAGAAGCGTAGCAAGCAATCAATGGAACCAATGTATCGTTCTTTACTGCAGGTTCTTCTGCGAAGATAGGTTCTTTAGCTGCGTCTACATACAAACCGAAGTATTTCAAAGCGTCTTCGTACTTACCGCTGTTGTAAGCGTCAGAACCAGCGTTAGTCAAGTTAGGACGTACAGAAACCAAAGTCTTAGCCAATTTCTTACCGAATTTAGCTTTCTTCAGTTCGCCGTTCTTTACCTTTTCAGTTTCTACCTTGTCGCATTTCAGATAGAACTTGAACATCTTAGCCAAGCTGTTGTACAACTTTGTAGTATCAGCTTTTCCGCCCGGCAAATACAATTTCATGTTTTCTTCATCGTAGATCTTCTTCTGGATATCACCAGCTATTTTCCATGTTTCAGGATTGTTTGCTGTAGAAGGATCTTTCAATGCTGGAGCAATAATCTTAGCAGCCTTAACAGGGTCGCTTTCAGATTTAGCCTGCTTAACTACGCTTTCCTGTGCAGAGAGAGCACATACAGAAAGGAATAAAGCCGAAGTCAAAAGTACTTTTTTCATAATGTTTTCTCAATTTAGTGAATTACAAATAATCAAATTTTATATCCGAGATTTTATTTTTCAGTCTCATCTATACCTTCTTCACTGTCGGCGCCTTCTTGCGAAGTTGTTTCGTCGGCAGAATCTGGCTCTATAGGCTGTATTGCAGAAGTTTCAGCATCCATTGCTTCTTCTGCCTCTTCCTCTTCTTCTGTAGTTACCTTACATACAGAACCAATATGGTCATTACGCTTTTCAAGGTCAATAAGACGAACACCCTGTGTAGCACGTCCCATGATACGTACATCGGCTACTCTCAGACGAATAGTGATACCCGACTTATTGATAATCATCAAGTCGTTATCGTCTGTTACCGACTTAATAGCTACCAATTTACCAGTCTTGTCTGTGATATTAAGAGTCTTAACACCCTTACCGCCACGGTTAGTCTTACGATAGTCTTCGATGTCTGAACGCTTTCCATAACCATTCTCAGAAATTACCATGATAGTTTCTTTCTGAGGATCTTTTATGCAAATCATTCCTACTACTTCGTCTTCACCGTCTTCGTCGAGTGTGATACCGCGAACTCCGGTAGCGGTACGTCCCATATCTCTAACTGCGCTTTCGTGGAAACGGATAGCGCGTCCGTTCTTGTTGGCGATTACGATTTCGTTGTTACCGTTTGTCATACGCACCTCTATTACACGGTCGTCTTCGCGGATAGTAATAGCGTTTACACCATTTTGGCGTGGACGAGAATACTGTTCAAGCAGAGTCTTCTTAATCACACCGTTCTTAGTGCAGAACAAAACATAATGACTGTTGATAAATTCGGTATCATTCAGGTTCTTGACACGCAGATATGCAGTAACCACGTCTCCCGGCTCGATATTTAGCAAGTTCTGGATAGCACGACCCTTAGAAGTTTTGTTGCCTTCAGGTATTTCGTACACTTTCAGCCAATAGCACTTACCTTTCTGAGTAAAGAACATCATGGTGTTGTGCATAGTAGCCGGATAGATGTGTTCGATGAAGTCCTCATCTCTTGTTTCGCTACCCTTTGAACCTACGCCACCTCTATTCTGAGCGTGGAATTCAGACAACGGAGTACGTTTGATATATCCCAAGTGAGAAATAGTGATAACCATTTCATCATCTGCATAGAAGTCTTCCGGATTGAACTCTTCAGAAGCATAAACGATTTCAGAACGACGCGAATCGCCATACTTAGCCTTAACTTCTTCCAACTCATCTTTAATAACCTTCTTGCAAAGCTCATCGTTCACCAAGATTTCTTCGTAATAAGCAATCTGCTTCATCAATTCATCATATTCTGCATGAAGCTGATCCTGAAGCAATCCTGTAAGCTGACGCAAGCGCATTTCTACGATAGCGCGAGCCTGAACATCCGAAAGGTTGAAGCGAGCAATCAAGTTTGCGATAGCTTCGTTAGGAGTCTTAGCCGCACGGATAATATGGATTACCTCATCTATATTATCAGATGCGATAATCAGACCTTCCAAGATATGAGCACGTTCTTTAGCCTTACGCAAATCGAACTTAGTACGACGGATTACAACTTCGTGACGATGCTCTACGAACAACTGAATCAAGTCTTTCAGGTTCAGTAATTTCGGACGACCATGTACCAACGCAATGTTGTTCACGCCGAACGAAGTCTGAAGAGCAGTCATCTTAAACAACTTGTTCAGAACCACGCTTGCGTTAGCGTCGCGCTTCACGTCGATAACAATACGCATACCTTCACGGTCGGACTCATCGTTTACATAAGAAATACCTTCTATCTTCTTCTCGTTTACCAGAGAAGCGATATTCTCGATAAGTTCTTTCTTGTTTACATTATACGGAATCTCGTTAACGATAATCTTATCATGTGTAGGATGAGACTCTATTTCAGTCTTGGCACGCATCACTACCCTTCCGCGACCTGTTTCGTAAGCTTCACGAACACCGCTGATTCCATAAATATATCCGCCAGTCGGAAAATCGGGAGCTTTAATGAAATGCATCAAGCCATCGATGTCGATATCATTATTGTCGATATATGCGATACATGCATCAATAACTTCAGACAAGTTATGTGTAGGCATATTAGTTGCCATACCCACGGCAATACCCGAAGCTCCATTAACCAACAAATTGGGAATGCGTGTTGGCATCACAGTAGGTTCCTGCAATGTATCGTCGAAGTTATTAGTAAAATCAACAGTTTCCTTGTAGAGATCCTGCATCATGTCTTCGCCGATCTTCTTCAGACGAGCCTCTGTATAACGCATTGCAGCAGGGCTGTCACCATCGACAGAACCGAAGTTACCTTGTCCGTCAACCAACGGATAACGCATTGCCCAGTCTTGAGCCATACGCACCAGCGCACCGTATACAGACGAGTCGCCGTGTGGATGATATTTACCTAATACTTCACCTACAATTCTTGCTGCTTTTTTATATGGCTTATCTGCGGTGTTGCCCAGTTCCATCATTCCGTAGAGAATACGGCGATGTACGGGCTTGAAGCCGTCTCTTACATCAGGAAGGGCACGAGCCACGATAACCGACATAGAGTAGTCGATATACGACTTCTTCATCTCTTCCTCGATGTTAATTTTAATAATTTTGTCTTGTTCTTGCATTGAAACAATTTATTTGTTAATAGATCTCTCTGTGGTTTGTTAAAAACCACGCTAAAGTACTACATTTTATCGAACTGACAAAACAATTGCACTCCGAAATGAGCCGTATGGCTAAATTAAGACAGATAAACCACCAAACGAACGGCGTTACTACCCTATTAGCTGTCTACGAATCGCATATTGAAAGCCCTGCGTGTTTATGGCATACAATTTGTATTATATAAGAACTAAATGCCGATTTGTAACAACACAAACTAATTTAAGAAAGGGAATAATACGAATTATGGAATATTCATTTTCTAGGAAAGTGTCTTTAGTCATTCAATACAGCAAAGAGGAAGCCGAGAAGCTACACAATCCGTGTATCAGCCCAGAGCATTTGGTGTTAGGGATGATAAAAGACAAAGACAACAAGGCTGTTTACGCACTTGAAAGTCTATACGTCGACATTTATCAAGTGCAACAAACCTTGTCTGAACTGCTGCACGACAAAGCCGAAGAAACCCAAGCTAGAGTATTCGGTGTGGTATTCGATGAAGCTGGCACTAACGCCTTAAAAGGCAGTGTATGGGAGTCAATAAGATTAAACAGTTCAGAAATTAACGTAGAACATTTATTATTAGCTATCATGAGACAAAAAGAGAACAAGGTCACGCAGATTATCAACTCGTACGATGTGACTTACCAAGATATAGCCGACAAGCTGAAAGAAGCCAACCAACCCAAGCCGTCAGCAGGATTTGATTTCGATGAAGAAGACGATGATGAAGGTATACAGAGACAGCCTTTGTTTAACTCTGGTTCTGAAAAGAAAGAAGCTGTAGGTCAGAAAGAAACAAACGACACTAAAGAAGAAACTCCGTTTCTTGACCAATACGGAACAGATCTTACCAAGCTTGCCGCAGAAGATAAGCTTGATTCTGTTATCGGAAGAGAAAAAGAGATAGACCGCATCTGCCAGATTCTGAGTCGACGCAAAAAGAACAACCCTATTCTTGTAGGAGATCCGGGAGTTGGAAAGACCGCCATCGTAGAAGGTCTCGCCATCAGAATCAATGAAGGAAACGTACATTATAATTTACGTGATAAACGTATCGTTTCTTTAGAGATGGGAACACTTGTAGCAGGCTCCAAATACCGCGGTGAGTTCGAGAATAGAATCATGGGAGTACTGAAAGAACTATCACGAAATCGCAACATTATTTTGTTTATAGACGAGATTCATAATATCGTGGGAGCCGGCTCAGCTTCGGGCACTATGGATGCCGCAAACCTGCTAAAACCAGCGTTGGCCAACGGCAGTTTGCAGTGTATAGGTGCTACTACGCAAGATGAGTATCGCCAGTATTTCGAAAAAGACGGAGCACTAGACCGCCGTTTCCAGAAGGTAACAGTAGAGCAGCCTTCCGAAGACGAGACTCTGCAGATACTAAAAAATATAAAAGACAAATATGAGGAGCATCATCGTGTACGTTATACAGATAAAGCGCTTGAAGCGTGTGTCAAATTGACAGCCAGATACATTCCAGACCGTTTCTTTCCAGATAAAGCCATCGACGCGTTAGACGAAGCAGGCTCTCGTGCACATATGAAAAGCATTGTGGTTCCTGCCGAAATTCAGGAACAAGAGCACGAGATAGAAGGAATACGTAAGCTGAAAATGCAAGCTGTAACTCGTCAGGACTATGAATTGGCGGGCAACTTGCGTAATCAGGAGTGCGAGATGAATGATAAGTTAGAAAAACTGAAACAGTCATGGCTCGAAAAAGAAAAAGAATCGCATGCCGATATTGACGAGGCGCAGATAGCGGAGGTGGTTTCCATGATGAGCGGTGTGCCTTCACAGCGAGTAAGCAGCACGGAGAGCAGTCAGCTGAAAGAAATAGGCAACAAGCTGAAAGCTAAAATCATAGCTCAGGATAAGGCAATCGATACCATAGCACACGCCATACAGCGCAACAGATTAGGATTGAAAGACCCTAACCGCCCTATCGGCTCGTTCTTGTTCCTCGGTCCTACCGGAGTTGGCAAGACTTATCTTGCCAAGCAGCTCGCCTTGCAGTTCTTCGGACGTGAAGAGGCGCTTATCCGTCTCGACATGAGTGAGTATAGCGAGAAATACACCGCTTCTCGTCTTATTGGTTCGGCTCCGGGATATGTGGGCTACGATGAAGGTGGTGAGTTGGTAGAAAAAGTAAGACGCAATCCGTATAGTGTCATATTGTTCGATGAGATAGAGAAAGCCGATTCAAGCATCTATAATATGCTGCTTCAGGTGTTGGATGAAGGACGACTCACCGCTTCTAACGGAAAGACGGCCAACTTTAAGAATACAGTGATTATTCTTACGTCGAATGTAGGAAGCCGCCAGCTGAAAGACTTCAGAAACAGCATCGGTTTCGCTTCACGTCAAGCATCGGCAGAGTCAGAGAACGCTCATTCCAGAGACATCATACAGAAGGCGTTGAACAAAACTTTCGCTCCTGAATTCCTTAATCGTCTGGATGAAATCATCACGTTTAATCAGCTGGACCAGAGTGCTATCGAACAAATAGCGCAGTTAGAGATAGACCGATTGGCGCAGCGTATTAAGGAAAGCGGATTCACCATGCAGACAGATGCCGATGTGGTAAAACATATAGCTACCCAAGGATATGATATGCAATACGGAGCACGTCCGCTACGCAGAGCCATACAGAGCAAGATAGAAGATAAGCTTGTAGACCTTATCATAGAGCAGTCGCTCCAGCCGGGATGTACTATATATATAGGTATGTCAGCTGATGGAAAAGACACCGAGTTAAGCGTGAAAGCATAAAATTTAAAGACATACTAATCTGACAAAATGTCTGTTTATGCTCGATGGCATCGGGTTTGTATGAGGTGAGACAAATCAAAATATTACGAATTAAATAAAAACAAAGATATGCAGAAAGGTAACATTGGGGTTACTACCGAGAACATATTCCCCATCATTAAAAAGTTCTTATATAGCGATCATGAAATATTCCTCCGCGAATTGGTTTCGAATGCAGTAGATGCTACTCAGAAGCTGAAGACCTTGGCCGCAAAGAGCGATTTCAAGGGCGAATTGGGCGATTTGACTGTCCGCGTAAAAGCCGATAAGGAAAACGGTACCATCACTATCTCTGATAGAGGTATCGGTCTTACCGCTGAGGAAATTGATAAATACATCAACCAGATAGCATTTTCTGGGGCCAACGACTTCTTGGCTAAATATAAAGAAGACGCTAACGCCATTATCGGTCACTTCGGATTAGGTTTCTATTCTGCTTTCATGGTTTCTAAGAAAGTAGAAATCATTACCCGTTCTTATCGCGAAGGTGCTCAGGCTGTAAAATGGACTTGCGATGGTAGTCCTGAGTTTACATTAGAAGATACTGAAAAGGCCGACCGCGGTACAGACATCGTACTTTATATCGATGACGACTGCAAGGAATTCCTCGAAGACGCTAAGATTCAGGCATTGCTCACCAAGTATTGTCGCTTCTTGCCCGTTTCTATCGCTTTCGGAAAGAAAAAAGAATGGAAAGACGGTAAGCAGGTTGAAACTGAAGAAGATAATCTTATTAACGACACTTGTCCTATCTGGACTAAACAGCCCAGCGAACTGAAAGACGAAGATTACAAGAACTTCTACCGTGCGCTCTACCCTATGTCAGACGAACCTTTGTTCTGGATTCATCTGAATGTAGACTATCCGTTCAACTTGACAGGTGTGCTTTACTTCCCTAAGATTAAGAGCAACATCGACTTGCAGAAGAACAAGATTCAGCTATACTGCAATCAGGTTTATGTAACCGACTCTGTAGAAGGTATCGTGCCCGACTTCTTGACATTGCTTCATGGTGTAATAGACTCGCCGGATATCCCTCTTAACGTATCGCGTTCTTATCTGCAGAGCGACTCTAACGTAAAGAAGATATCTACTTATATCACTAAGAAGGTAGCCGACCGTCTTCAGTCAATCTTCAAGAACGACCGTAAGGAATTCGAAAGCAAGTGGGACGATTTGAAGTTGTTCATCAACTACGGAATGCTTACACAAGACGATTTCTATGCAAAAGCTGAGAAGTTCGCCCTGCTGAAAGATACCGACAGCCACTACTATACTTTCGAAGAGTACAATACGCTTATCAAGGACAACCAGACAGATAAGGACGGCAACTTGATTTACTTGTACGCCAACAATACAGACGAGCAGTACACTTACATTGCAGCCGCTAAAGATAAAGGCTACAACGTATTGCTGATGGACGGACAGCTAGATGTTCCTATGATCAACAAGTTGGAGCAGAAGTTAGAAAAGAGCCGCTTTACACGTGTAGACAGCGATGTAATAGATCGTTTGATTGTGAAAGATGAACAGAAAGGCGAAAAGCTTCCGCAAGATAAGCAGGAAATCCTTTCTACAGTATTCAACGGACAGTTGCCTAAGCTTAACAAAACCGAGTTCCACGTAGAAGTAGAACCTCTGGGCGAAACCGCAGCTCCTGTTATCATCACTCAGAGCGAATATATGCGTCGTATGAAAGATATGGCAAGCATACAGCCAGGCATGAGCTTCTATGGCGAAATGCCCGACATGTTCAGCATGGTACTCAACAGCGACCATAAGTTAGTTAAGCAGGTACTCGATGACGCTGAAAGCGCATGCGCTGAAAAGCTTGTTCCGGTAGAATCAGAAATCGCAATGCTGAAGTTGCGCGAAACTGAACTCCACAAGGCTCACGAAGGCAAGAAGGACGAAGAAATTCCGACTACCGAAAAAGACGAGCTGAAAGACGTAGAACAGAAGCTGACCGAACAGAAGCAGCAGAAAGACACCATCGTAAACGAGTATGCAGCAAGCAACAAGATTGTGCATCAGCTTATCGACTTGGCTCTGCTTCAGAACAATATGCTGAAAGGTGAAGCTCTTAACAACTTCGTAAAACGAAGCGTAGAGCTGATTTGATTCCTTTAAATTAAGGGTAAATAAAAAAGGCTGTCTCAATTAATTTTGAGATGGCCTTTTTATTTGCCCTTAACGCTTATAGCAGCTTATTTGAAATGGATGCAGAACTACAATACTACACCGCGTGAAATTTCATTGTCAATAGATAAAAAATATAAAAATCATAAGCTTACTATCAAAGCATTGACAAAAGGTATTATCTTTGGTGACCTTTTTTTACAGAAAAATACACTAAACAAAAATAATTTATATGAAAAACTTGTTTGATATTAAAGACAACGTTACCGTGATAACGGGTGGAACAGGTATCTTAGGTAGAACAATTGCTAAGTACCTTGCGTGCAATGGCGCAAAGGTTATAATACTTGGCCGAAAAGTAGAAGTAGGACAACAAATTGTTTCCGATGTTGAGGCCGCTTCTCCCCAAGGTACTATAGAATTTATGGCTACAGATGTTCTCAACAAAGAAATTGTAGAAAAAAATTGCGCTGATATACTTGCTAAATACGGACGCATTGACACACTTCTCAATGCTGCAGGTGGCAATATGCCCGGAGCTACAATAACTCCCGATCAGAATATTTTCGACATGCAGATAAATCAGTTCGACACAGTGTTATCCCTCAATCTTACAGGAACGTTAATACCTACGCAAGTTTTTCTAAAGCCGATGGCCGCTCAAGGAAAAGGCTCTATAATCAACTTCTCGTCTATGGCAGCATTCCGCCCGCTGACACGTGTTTGCGGTTATGCTTCGGCTAAAGCCGGCATTTCAAACCTCACAGCATTCATGGCTACTGAATGCGCAAAGAAATTCGGCGAAGGAATTAGAGTGAATGCCATCGCGCCCGGCTTCTTCATTACAGAACAAAACAGAGCTTTGCTGACCAATCCAGACGGAACTTATACACAACGAGGTCAGGATGTAATTCGTCAGACACCGTTCGGACGTATGGGAAAAGCCGAAGAACTTTGTGGCACAATACATTATTTAATGTCGGATGCCGCTTCATTTGTGACAGGAACCGTAGCTGTGGTTGACGGTGGATTCAATGTATTTGCAATGTAAAATAATATAACTATGGAGAAAACTTGGAGATGGTTTGGTCGGAAAGACCCAATAACACTTGATATGCTAAGACAAATAGGCGTAGAAGGTATAGTAACAGCACTTCATAACATTCCTCTTGGCGAGGTATGGCCACGCGAAGAAATCCGCAATCTGCGCCAAGAAATAGAACGCCACGGAATGAGATGGAGCGTGGTAGAATCACTGCCTGTAACAGAAACCATCAAGTATGCCGGAAAAGACCGCGACGAACAGATTGAAATATATAAGCAGTCAATGCGTAACCTTGCTGCCGAAGGTGTCAAGACTATCTGCTACAACTTTATGCCTATACTTGACTGGGCAAGAACAGACCTTGAATATCCTAACCCAGACGGTACATCTAACCTCTACTTTAACCGTGCAGAGTTTGCATATTTCGATATTCATATATTGAAAAGAGAAAACGCGGAAAAAGACTGGACCGACTCTGACCTTGCCCGTGTTGAGGAGTTAAAAAGCAAGATAACTCCCGAAGGAGAAAAACGACTCATTGATAATATCATCATTAAGACTCAGGGATTTGTGAGCGGTAATTTCTCAGAGTCCGATTACGCTCCGATAGAGAAATTTCGCAGCATGCTTAAGCTTTACGAGAGCATAGACAAAAATCAGCTAAGAGAGAATATGAAATATTTCTTAGAAGCTATTATGCCCGTGTGCGAAGAAACGGATATAAAGATGTGTGTTCATCCCGATGACCCACCAATGCCGGTTTTCGGTCTGCCACGTATAGTAACTTGCGAGGAAGACATCGCATGGTTCCTCAATGCAGTACCAAATTGGCATAACGGTCTTACTTTCTGCGCAGGCTCGCTTTCTGCGGGAGCACATAATGATGTGGTAAAACTTGCAGAGAAATTTGCCGACCGCACACACTTTGCGCATATACGCATCTGCCGTGTAGAGCCCAACGGAAACTTCAAAGAATCATCTCACCTTGATCCGCGTCTGATAAAAATCGTTCGTACTTTTGAAGAAAAGAATCCTTCAATACCAATGCGCGTAGACCATGCTCCACTTATGCTGGGAGATGAAAAGATGGGATACAATCCTGGATATTCCTTCCACGGACGCATGTTGGCTCTTGGAATGGTTTCTGGCATAATGGCCACCATAGACACTCTTAAATACTAACATAAAGCGCCCTGAATGGCAATGACATCATTAGTGGCATAGGCTACTATCGTTGCCGTTCAGGGTGCTTTTCTTTTTTTACGCTGCTGCATCTTAAAGCGTCTCCCCTTTTTACATGTCATTTAGTTTTACTGGATCAGAAAAATTGCCTATCGCTTGAAAATACGCTTTTACATCTCCAATCACTCAAAAAAAACGGCTCCACAGCACCTTCTGAGTGGGTTAAAAAAACATTGCGGTGAAATTCAAAAAGAATGCGAAAAAACAATCTGCAATATGCGAATTGTTTTTTTGCGAATCGCAATCTTTTTTTCGTATTTATCAAATTCCGCGTTATGCCGAGGTTTTTATTACCTTTGTATTAACAACGTATTCTGCGCTATCAAGAAAAGACGCACGGATGCTTCTGTTACAGAAAAATCATTGTTGAATATATAAAATTGAGAAATATGAAGTCACTATTAATCAAAGACACAACCATTTCAGAACGCGCACAGATTGTTCGCGAAGCGTTAGGAGCAGAGAGCGACTGCGAGGGTATCGACCTCTCGGACATGTACGATGATTATATTTACGGTTTTAAGGAAATTGCGGAAATCAACCTAGAGTTCAGCGAAAAACATGCGGGGACTGTTGTTGCTGGTAAAATGAGCAGACCATCGGGATGTGGATTCAACAGATAAGCCATAAAGACTGAAAATCTGATGAAGAAAATACTCATTACAGGCGGCAGCGGATTTCTGGGCAGCCGATTGGCTTATTATTATAGGGATAAGTACGATTTGTTGCTTCCGAGCCATAGCGAACTGAATATCAGTCGCGAAGAAGCTGTAAAGGCATACTTGGAAGAGCATCGCCCAGATGCTGTAATTCATTGTGCCGCCTTAAGCAACACTTGGTATTGCGAGCAGCATCCGGAGGAGTCGCACAGGGTGAATGTACAGGGAACAGTAAGAATTGCCAAGGCGTGCAAACTTATTGGTGCCAAACTCGTTTTCATGTCAAGCGACCAAGTGTATAACGGTACGCCTATGCTTGGACCTCTGAAGGAAGAAGATGTGCTTCAGCCCGTAAACTTCTACGGTCGGCACAAGTTAGAGGCTGAACAAAGAGCCTTGTGGAATCTCCCCGATTCTGTAGGCCTGCGACTGACTTGGATGTACGATTTGCCCAACAGTAGCATGAAACTGAACACCAATATATTGGTCAACCTGCAGAAAGCATACGATGAGGGGGCTCAAATCAAGGCTGCCACGCACGAATATCGTGGTGTGACTTATGTATGGGAGGTTATCAAGAATATAGAGAAAGCTATGTCTCTACCTGGAGGAATCTACAATTTCGGCAGTGGCAACACTCTGAATAGCTATTCCCTCTTCACTGAAGCAGCTAATCTGATGGGATTAAAAGAGCCTTCTAATTTCATTCTGCCTGATACGGAAAGATTCAGTGACCAAGAAAGAAACCTTACTATGGATTGCTCTCTCATAGAAAAGCATGGCATTCATTTCAATGATAGCATAGAAGGAATAAAAGAGGCTGTGTTTAGGCCTTTCAGAACGGAATAGACACAGAATTGCAGATTATTTCTACCTTTTAGATGTACCGGAAGCGACAGCCGTGCTTCCATAAGTGCCATCAGCGGGAGCAACGGTGATGGCAGGTGCATCCTAATATATCTTCACTTAGTTTATTTATGGCGGCATCCAATAATACAAAATAATTCAGTAACTTAGTAATCGGTAGTTATATCATTTTTTTTGTAATCAATTGATTTTCACCTATAAAGACACAAAATATTTGTGAGACTACCAACTTTTTTATGAACTATTCTTATACCGAACTGGGGTATTATCCTGATAGATTCGTTTGGGGATGAGCCTAAAAAATTAGATAAAAAACGTTATGTACTGAAAAGATGCAAAATCGAGTAGGAGGTAAACACTAATCATAGGTGTTTATCTCCTACTCGATTTCATTCTCTTTTCTTTTTATGGTGGGGTTCAACAAGATAAAGTTTTTCCATGAATCTCGAAATCCAGCTCATTAAATTGAATTCTCTTTCCAATACTATCTCCAAATTTATAAATAAGAAAAATGCGAATATATGTTGGAGCGTCAGATGTGTCATCTGTGAAATTGTTCATATTGATTACAAATTGATTATCCTCGGCAATATTTTGCAAATCTAAGAATGTAAATTTTGAAGGCAGTTTTTCTCGAATTTTATTTATGCAAGAAATCACATTACTTTTATCTCGCTCATCAAAAACATAATTTAACGCAACATGTCCCTTAATTTCTTTTGGTTTCTGTAAGGACTTTACAAAAGATGCGTATTCTTTAGGATTATTACAAATACTTTTTCTTAACAACTCTTTCCATTTAATGCTCATTGGACTGCAATAGGCTACATTAAAGTATTTGAATCTATTCCGTTTTATTGGATGTCCTTCAAAATCACAAAAGAGTCGATATTGCACAACCGACATCTTAAGGTCACCTATTTTTTTATTTTGAGGAATACAGTCGTATTCCTCAAAATAAATATTATAGATTCTTTCGGCAATGGCTATGCCTTCTATAGCACAAAACCATTCACTCTCTTTTATCATATTACTTAACCCCATATTTTTGGTTATATTTAGCATGATCTTTATTGTACATAAATTTCACATTACGTGGATCCGTCATTTTATCCGGATGCAAAGAAACACTTTCTTTATGGCATGTTGTCGTAGCCCATTGCAAGTGTGTAGCTTGCTGTCTTGTTGTCCGCACCTGTATAAGTACCTGTTGCGCTTACAAGACGGTAGAGGGCATCATAAGTATAGGTATGCGCCATCTGTCCGCCAGCCTTTCCACTCTGTGGAACAGATGCACCGTTTACCACGCTGAGTACATTGCTCACTGCATCGTAAGTATAGGCATTATCCATGATGGTGTTGCCACCACTATTCACCGTAAGGTTCTGCAATCTACGACGCTGTGGGTCGTAGGTGTAGAATGTCTCAGCACCGTTGCAATACTTCAAAGAAGCAAAATGTGTATATTCTTTGACTTTTCCTATTGATTTTACAGGAGGTTTATATCCTTGTCTTGATGTGTCCAACAGCTCGCTGATTCCTTTGTAGAAAGATGATTTTTGAAAACAGCGTTTCACTCATTAAAAGTGTCTCTATATATGGTAGTTCTACAATTATTTAATCACATTTGACATAATAGATTGCACCATCATGCCTAATCATAATAAATATAGTCATATTCCTGGGAAATACTATTATATTATCGGCGCTAGGAAACCATATATCACTAAAATAATTATATAAATCTATTGTACGGAATACATCTATTGTTTCAAACTCATCCCAATTAATACAGATAACATCACAACATAAATTCAAATCTGCAAATAATTCTAATAATGAAAAGTGGTCATCAAGTGCATTATACTTTTCTATAAAAGAACCATTTGATTGAAAATTATCAAAAACAGACTCATGTAAATCATATACTTTAATATTCTTTCGAAAATGTTGGTAGCATATATTACAGTCTGTTTGATTCAATTTTTGAAACGAGGGAAATAACTCCCCCGTTTCTTTTTCAAATAAATCAATTTTAAAGTTTTCCATATTTTATTTCTTTATAGTCATTGCAACAGAAGCCCTTACCATCGACATAGTCGTTGTTGTCCTCGCCATTGTACGGCACTGCAAAGGTTGCATAATTATCTTTGATAACCTGCAACTGCTGGGCATATTTTTTCTTATAGTCAACAGAAAGTCCATCAGTCTCACTACCTGCATACTGGATGCGGCGTGGATCTGAACCGTAAGAGTCAAAATCACCAATCTTGGAAACGACACGCTGGCTACCGATATAGATATGCTTGGTGTAACGTCCGCCTTGGTTGGCTACGAGGTAAGGAGATACATACAATGAGAACTTGGCAGTATTCGTGCGACCTCCAGCAAACTCAGAGTTCACATAGACTTGGTCGCTCTCACCCGATGTCTTCACCGTGCGTTCTCCATCTGCGTCATACCAATAGTTGGTCACGAAGCCATTGTCGTCAGAAGCAAGGAGACGGTTCTCCTCATCCCATTTGAGTTTGCGTTCCGTGGTCTTCTCGTCAGCCATGCCATCCTTCTTTGTACGGCTTGTATTGACATAAACAAGATTACCGTTGGCATCATACTCATAGGCGTGATTGTTGTTCACATTCTCGCTTTCGGATGGTGTCTCCTCTGTGCGGTAGGTAGTTAACATCCTTCACATTGGCGAGTTGGAACTTCTTGCCTGCATCTTTAATTGATGCTACAAATAGACATATAATATGCATACTAAAAAACACTACTTATAATTGAGTGTACTCTAAATATTGTAAAATATCTTCTAAATCATCATAATAATCCAATATGTTCGGTTCTTTACACATATACATTTTTCTCACATGGGAAAGAATTATCTGTTTTAGCTTATGAAAATTTGAAGGATTAACGATTTTGCACAAAGCCAAATCAATAAAGATCCAGTCAGCTCCAACATCAGGTAGAGAAACCTCTCCGTTTAAAATTGGCACTATTGTTTTATTATAGAGTTTATCAAGTGACGAATATTCTGAAAAGACATATTCTGCACACTTTTGAACTTTTGCTTGTAATTCATTAAAATCGGTTGCATATTTTTCCCCATTCAAGTTGAAATAAAACTTGTCTTGCATAGATAGCATATCCCCAGAAAAAGCGATACTGGCTCCGTCTCTTTGGTCTTGCAAATTTTTCATACTAAATTTCTCAAACCATTTTGATAGAATATCGAATCTTACACCATAGATAGGGTATATTACGAGAGATGATGTTGCTTCGTCAATCCAGTGATCCATCTCAATAATTTGCTTACCACCTTTTGTCTTCAACAAGAAGGAAGAGTCTCTTTTTCTAAATTTATATTCAGAAAAAAAGTTAAGATTAAGTAAATCTTTTATTATTTTATCAAATATCATAATTCATAATCTTACGATTCAATGATAGTATTCCCTAAGGAGTATTATCATTGAATTTCATTTATTTTTTATTTACACGGTTATATTCTTTTACTCGAATTTTATCTCCTTTATGAAGTCCTTGATTTGGTCTATTTGAACGAACTTCAAAAATTCCATTGCCACTATTCACATGTTTTTGTGCCGCTTTTTGACCTTTGGTAAGGGGGGGGGTAGTAGAGGAACGCTTTGTTTCTACAATTGTAAAAGAACCGTCTTTATTTTTAATTAGCTGATCCGCATTAGTTCTATTACCCTTAACGTTTCCCTTTCCATTTTAGGGACTAAACATGTTTGCGAAAATACATTTTTACCATCACCGATAACTCGTTTCAATTCATCCGCTTCAAATTTTCAACCTTCAGCAATAGCATCTGCATTCTTTAATCCTTTACGTGTACTTGATACTTCGCCTAAACCTTTAGCAACTTTTGTTCCACCCTTTACAACTTTGGATACGCCTGCAGGAACAAATGGAATGACAGCAGCACCGGCATCATATCCTGCATCAATCCAATACTATTTTGCTATCAGTTCAACCAGGCGCTTCGCCTTAATTTCCTCGGCGATTCTCATGGTAGCCCGATTGGCGATTTTGTCTGCACGCGTATTTTTCAGGTACGAGATACAAGCCGAGATGTTCTCTTCTGCGCAAACCGTTTATCAGAATATCAAAGAAAATGGATTCCCTACCTTACGCAATTTTCTTTGTCTGTAAGTGGACAGGACTAAAATCTTTTTTCTTCATTACATGTTTTTTTATGGAGGCAAAAACGAGAGACAACATCGGGAGACGAATAAGAGACAGATTTGTTCCCAAACAAACCGTAACGAACCAATAACAAACCGCAGAACTGCAACCCCTATAAACGAAACAAAGCCGCTGAAAATCAGCGACTTTGTTAATGTTTGATATAGGTTTGTTGTGGTTTGTTGTTTAGCCACCGAAGTTGTCGTACATAATTGAGGCAGGCTCAACACCAAGACTATCCAACATTCCAACGACCGCTTTCGACATCGGACCAGGACCACACATGTAGTATTCGATGTCTTCTGGTGCTTCGTGATCTTTCAAATATGTTTCGTACATTACATTGTGAACGAAACCTGCTGTGTACTTCACGCCCGCTGCATCTGCTGCTGGGTCTGGACGGTCCAAAGCCAAATGGAAGTGGAAGTTCGGGAAGTCTTTTTCCAGCTGCAAGAAGTCTTGCAAGTAGAATACTTCGTTCAATGCACGTGCACCGTAGAAGTAATGCATTTCGCGGTCGCGAGTATTCAAAGTACGAGTCATGTGCATAATCTGTGCACGCAACGGAGCCATACCGGCACCACCACCTACCCAAATCATTTCCTTCTTAGAATCGAAGTGCGGGTGGAAGTCTCCGTAAGGACCACTCATCATTACCTTATCGCCCGGTTTAAGGGTGAAGATGTAAGAAGAAGCGATACCCGGATTAACATCCATAAATCCGCTACGGTCTGGCTTAAACGGCGGAGTTGCGATACGTACTGTCAACATAAACACGTCGCCTTCTGCAGGGTAGTTAGCCATAGAGTAAGCACGGATAGTAGGTTCTGGATTGACACACTTCAATGGGAACAATCCAAACTTCTGCCATGCTGGTAAGTATGCGTCGCCAATCAAGCTCTTATCGATATCTTTGTCGTATGACATAGAGAATGCAGGAATCTTGATCTGAGCGTAAGAACCTGGCAAGAAGTCCATGTGAGCACCCTTAGGCAACTGCACCTTGAACTCTTTGATAAAGGTAGCCACGTTCTTGTTTGAGATAACTGTACATTCGTACTCTCTTACTCCCATTACAGATTCAGGCACCTTGATTTCCATATCGCCCTTTACCTTTACCTGACAGCCCAGACGCCAGTGGTCTTTCTGCTGCTTACGGCTAAAGTGGCTAACTTCTGAAGGAAGGATTTCACCTCCACCTTCTACTACCTGACACTTACACTGACCGCAAGAACCCTTACCACCACAAGCTGAAGGCAAGAATACATTATTTACCGCCAATGTGTTGAGTAATGTAGAACCCGATTCAACTTCGAGTGTATTTTCTCCATTAACAGTCAATTTGACTTTTCCCGATGGAACCAAGAATTTCTTAGCTACCAACAGGATTATAACCAGCACAAGAATAGTCACGAGGAATACTCCAATGCTTGCCAATATAAAATTCATATCCATTGTTTTATTCCTCCTATTAAATGTTCAATCCTGAGAAGCACATAAATGCCATAGCCATCAAGCCTACGGTGATGAAAGTGATGCCCAAACCTCTCAACGGAGCAGGTACATCAGAGTAAGCCATCTTTTCACGGATAGCAGCCAAACCTACGATAGCGAGCAACCAACCGATACCAGAACCCAATGCATAAGAAATAGCATCCCAGATGTCACCGATAAACTTCGGATCGCTCGGGCCGAGTGTGATGCGCTGCTGCATAAACAGAGATGCGCCCATGATGGCACAGTTTACAGCGATCAACGGAAGGAAGATACCCAATGACGCATACAGCGACGGGCTGAAGCGTTCTACTATCATTTCTACCAACTGTACGATGGCGGCGATGACAGCGATGAAAAGGATAAAGCTCAAGAAGCTCAAATCTACGCCCAAGATACCATCGGCAGCCAACACTTTAGTCTGCAACAGATAGTTGACCGGCAGCGTAACTACCAACACGAAAGTTACCGCAATACCCAGTCCGAGGGCGGTTTTTACGTTCTTTGATACGGCCAGATATGAACACATACCCAAGAAGAACGCAAAAATCATATTGTCCACAAAAATAGAACGGACTAATAAACTCAAAAAGTGTTCCATAATTTCTTTCTAATTTTTATTCTTTTTCTTGCAGTTCTTTGTGTTTTGCACGCTGATACCAGATAAGGCATGCTACGATGATCAAAGCCATCGGCGGCATCAACATCAAACCGTTGTTTACATAACCTATGCTCTTGATGGCATCGTAGTTCAAGATATTGAAACCGAACAATGTTCCTGAACCTAAGAGTTCGCGGAAGAATGCAACGATAACCAATACTTTAGCATATCCCAAACCGTTACCAATACCGTCGAGGCATGATTCCCAAGGACCGTTTGCCATAGCGAATGCTTCAAGACGACCCATCAGGATACAGTTTGTAATGATAAGACCTACGTATACAGAAAGCTGTACGCTTACGTCATAGGCAAATGCTTTCAAGAGTTCGCTCACGATAGTTACCAAAGCGGCTACTACTACCAACTGAACGATGATACGGATACGGTTAGGAATAGTCTTACGGATAAGAGAAATCACTACGTTAGCAAAAGCGGTAATGATTGTTACAGAAAGACCCATTACGATAGCCGGTTCTAATTTTGAAGTTACAGCCAACGCCGAGCAGATACCCAACACCTGTACGGTTACAGGGTTGTTCATACTAATCGGAGCAGAAAATACTTCTTTGTTTTTAGATGAAAATAAATTTCCCATGTTATAATCTCCTCCTTATATTATTTAGTAGTGAAAAACTTAGTGTAGTTAGCCATACATGCTTTCAGCATAGCGTCAACACCTTTCGAAGTAATAGTACCACCAGAGATACCATCTACCTGGAATTCGGCATTCTCTACCTTTCCGTTCTTCTCGACACCCAACGCTACGGTTTCACCGTCCATTACATGTTTTCCTTCAAACTCTTTCTGGAAGTGATCTGTTGCGATTTCAGCACCTAGACCCGGAGTCTCTGAAGCGTGAGAGAAGTATGTACCGAACACGGTATTCTTGTCTTCGTTCAATGCAACATATCCCCAGATAGCGCCCCAAAGTCCGGCTCCGTAAACAGGAACTACGTATTTGGTCTGTCCGTCGATATTGCAAACGAATACGTGTACTCGTCCGTTTTCCTTAGCTTCTTTTTCGTATGCAGTAACGAATGCACCTTCGTAAGTAGAAGTTGTACCGTCTTCGTTTACGATTTCGTCAGAAGTTACTACTTTCGCAAATTCGGCTTCGGCATCCTGTACATTCTTAATGCCCAGAGAAGAGAGGATTTGTTTCTTGGTGTCGAGCTCTACGTTCTTGCCCTGAATTTCGCGCAATGAAGAGTTTACGAACGCCAAGAGGAATGCTACGATAACAACCATTACCGAAGCATAAATGATAGTATAAGAATTACTATTGGTATTCATTGTTTTCGGTTTTTATTTGTTAGACATAGCACGGCTTGCACGACGTGAAATATTTTTCTGAACGATTACATAGTCAATCAGCGGTGCGAATATGTTCATCAGCAAGATAGCCAACATCATACCTTCTGGGTAACCTGGGTTCAACACGCGGATGATAATCGCCATAGCTCCGATAAGGAAGCCGTAAATGAACTTACCGTTTTCTGTACGTGAAGAAGTAACAGGGTCTGTAGCCATAAACACAGCTCCGAAGCAGAAACCGCCCAAGCACAAGTGTTCATACCAAGGCATGTGTGCCATTGCTGTATCAGGACCGATAGTGTTGAACACCCATCCCATGAATGCTCCACCTACAAATACAGACAACATGGTCTTCCAGCTTGCAACGCCTGTCCACAAAAGGATTACAGCACCAATTGCGATAGCGATTACACTAGTTTCACCGATAGAACCCGGGATAAGACCTGTAACCATATCAAATGAGAACTGAGGATATGCCATTGCATCGGTAGCAGTAGAAGCCTGACCCAAAGCAGTAGCGGCAGTCAAACCATCAACAGATTTACCCAGTCCAAAAATGCTGTCGCCAGATACCCATACGGCATCACCCGACATCTTAGTAGGATAAGCGAAGAACAAGAATGCACGAGTAATCAATGCAGGGTTGAAGATATTCATACCTGTACCGCCGAATACTTCTTTAGCGAAGATTACAGAGAATGCTACGGCTACAGCCAACATCCACAACGGACAGTCTACAGGCACAATCATCGGGATAAGCATACCAGAAACCAGGTAACCTTCCTGAATTTCTTCGCCCTTCCACTGTGCTACTACGAATTCGATACCAAGACCTACTACGTATGATACGATGATCTTAGGCAATACGGCCAAGAAGCCATAGATAAACATTTCAATGAAGCTACCTTCTGCACCAGTGTGAGTGAAGTGCTGGTAACCTACATTATACATACCGAACAACAAAGCCGGTATCAATGCTATAACCACGAACGACATGATACGTTTGCTATCAATAGCATCGTGGATATGCGTGCCTGTCTTCGATGTAGTATTCGGAACGAACAAGAATGTTTCAAATCCGTCGAATACAGAACGAAAAGCATGCAGCTTGCCTCCCTCTTCAAAGTTCGGCTTTATCTTGTCGAGATAATTTCTTAATGCGTTCATTTAATTAATAAATTCTTATGTTAGTATTAGCACATTTCACGGCGAAGCATATCTAAGCCTTCGCGAACTATGCGCTGCAATTCCATCTTAGAAGAGCAAACGAACTCGCAAAGTGCAAAGTCTTCGGGAGCTACTTCATAGATACCCAATTCTTCCATGCGGTCGATATCGCCTGCGATGATAGCCTTGATGAGGTATTCTGGCAGAATATCCATCGGGAGTACATTGTCGTATTCGTTAGACATGATCATGTGGCGTTCTCCACCCTTGATACGAGCATCGAGTACATATTCTTTCTTCTTGCCCATCAACCAGCTGAAATATGAGTGGTTTACGCTGAAGTCGTTAGTACGAGGCATGATCCATCCCAACATTTCATGAACGTCGCTACCTTCGGGGATAACAGTTACTTGGCTGTGGAATGCACCCAGATAACCGTCGGCTGCAACCTGCTTTCCTGTCAGCACGTTACCGCTGATATAGCGCAATGCTTTACCAGTGTTTACGTTTCCTTCGAAAACTCCTGCCAAAGACTCTCCTACTTTCAGTTTGCAGTAAGCTGCTTTTTTAACTTCAGAACCTGTAACGGCAACTGTGCGAGTCAAGTCAACCTTGCCGGTGCTAAGCAAACGACCGATGAAGATAACTGCCTGTGCATCTATAGTCCAAACAGTTTCGCCCTTGTTTACCGGAGCGATGTGGTTGATCTGTACACCTACGTTTCCTGCAGGGTTAGGTCCGTCGAATACGGTTACCGTAACATTCTTAGCCTGAGTCAAAGCTGCAGATGTCTGTTTAACACTAATGCTCAGATAAGTTTTGGCAATCTTAGCCAAAGCATCAAGACCAGCTTGGAAGTTTGCTTCTTCTCCTTTCAAAGCAAATTCAAAATTTGGAGCCAATGGGTTAGTGTCGAAAGCAGAGATAAAGATTGCTCTCGGAGCAACTGTAGGATCTGCTACCACGTCATACGGACGTTGCTTGATGAAAGCAAACATACCTGCTTCGAGCAACAAAGCCTTCACAGCCGCAGCATCCATTCCGGCAACGTTCTTCTTACCGAAATCCTGATATTCCTGCTGAGCGTCTGCTTTTACGGTAATGCACATCACCTTACGACGGGCACCGCGTTCCACACTAGTCACTACGCCACTTACCGGCGAAACGAACTTAACTTCTGGATGATTCTTGTCAATAAACAAGGGTCCTCCGGCCATCACATGTTCCTGTTCTTTCACGACTACCTTCGGAGTAACGCCTGTAAAATCATCGGGTACCAATGCATAGCATCCTGGTGACTTCACACTCATTACTTCTTCCGCAGCCTTGCCTTTCAGGTTTATGTCAAGACCTTTACGCAATTTAATTAAATTAGCCATATCGGGTTTTAAAATAATGGTTTTAAATTTTGTTGCAAAATTAAAGGAAAAAAACGGTTTGCCACAACAAAAACGGAGGTTATTATGGAAATAATTCTTTAAATAAGAACCAATACAAGAACCGCAACCAGATTGCAGCGGTTTTGCAATGTGTAGAAAGCAATTTTATAGCAAATTTTGGTTTAATAATAGGTGTTTTCTTCGATATAAATGGGAGTATTTACTCGAAATAACCAGATTTTAAGGGCCGAAATAACGTAATATAAATCAAAAAGAAGATACAGAAAAAGCCTGTTCTTACTAAGAAGAACAGGCTTTCTAAAGCGCGGAAGCTGGGGGATTCGAACCCCCGGTACGGTTACCCGTACGGCAGTTTAGCAAACTGCTGGTTTCAGCCACTCACCCAAACTTCCGGAATGCTGAATTATGTTTTTTATTCGTAGCGCATACGGGAATCGAACCCGTGTTTCAGCCGTGAGAGGGCCGCGTCCTAGGCCACTAGACGAAAGCGCCATGCCTTTGCTACGAAGTGCGGAAGCTGGGGGATTCGAACCCCCGGTACGGTTACCCGTACGGCAGTTTAGCAAACTGCTGGTTTCAGCCACTCACCCAAACTTCCAAGTCTTCAGCTGATAGCGTTTTTCTCAAACGCGGTGCAAATATAGAGGGTATTTTTGAACTTTGCAAACTTTATCAGAGTTTTTATTTATGCCCTTCAATGCGTCTTCTGCCCTATTCGAGGGTTATTTCGTTGATTTTAAAACCGATAAAAGAAATAATTAATTTAATTAATTTTTAGGTTATGAAAAACTTTTCCGGTTACCGCCGCAAACGAATCAGCGTTTACCTAATATTCCCCACGATTGTTTCATAAAATAAAACACACCAGACAATAGCGTTTACTTAGGCTTATTTACTATATTTGCGATAAACATTTAAACTGAGCCTATGAAAAAACTGATTTTTATCGCAGCTTGTATTTGTGCTTTCATGTACATTTTCATTCTTAAGCATCAATCCTCGAGTACAGAAGAGAACGTGGAAACTACAGAAACCGTAGAAACCGAAGTAAACGAAACACTATTAGAGAAAGAAGACACCAATGTAAACGGAAACCACCTTACGTTTAAAGGAGTACCAATAGACGGTACTTTGAAGAATTTTGTGCGCCGAATGGAAAAGGCCGGTTTTTATCACGACGGAGATAAAGGTGGAGCGGCTATGCTTACAGGTGATTTCGCTGGATATAAAGGTTGCACGGTTACCGTATCCACTTTAGACCAAAAGGATTTAGTAAGTCATATTACGGTATGGTTCCCACAGAGAGAAACCTGGGGAGATTTATCGGGCGATTATTTCTCGCTAAAGAAATTACTTACACAGAAATACGGTACCCCATCGGTCTGCACGGAGAAATTTCAAAGCAGCTTTGTAAACGACGATAGTTCAAAAATGCACGCTGTAGAATTCGACAAATGCAGATACAGCACAACCTTCAAATCACCTAAAGGAACTATCAAATTATCAATAGCCCATAGCAATTATGATTGCTATGTAGAGTTACGCTATTTCGATAAAATCAACAGCGGAATAATTACCAATGAGGCATTGAAAGACTTATAGTTATACATTAACAACAAGCCTATAAGCATTTATAAATCAACGGAAAGTAATATGGGATATTCAGTAAATGTCCCTAAAAAATACAATGGCATATGAAGATGACCCAGTATAATCACCTCATATGCCATTTTTATTGTC
>ULVX01024677.1_pt1 | contig 51358 bp, 37 predicted proteins | sample 1959811 | NCBI WGS metagenome assembly ULVX01 (sample SAMEA4835797, study PRJEB28245) | human gut metagenome | biome: gut microbiome; material: fecal sample | place: Denmark | collected 2008
ATTTTTTTCATAGTATTAGATTTAAGGTTAACAAAGGTTGGGAGAAAGCGTTCTCCCATTTTTTTTGTCCTTTAGCCAAGCAGTTAGTTTTCTGTTTAGATGGTCTTTTAGTAGTTGCTGAAGTTCTTCTGAATATTTACATTTGCATTGAATATGTTTGTTTTAAGAAGTCTGTCCATGAAGAGTCTTTTATCTGTAGTTTTCGGAATATGTGTTGCGGTTATGGCGCTTGCGTCTTGTGGAGGAGCTAGTAAGAAGTTGGATGCCGCAGCCGATAGCACCATAGTGTCATCTTTGCCTGTTACTCAGTTTCCTTATCCTGATATACCTGCCATGTTTGTACACCCCGGCGAGCGTATGGAATTTCTGTTGAATCATTATTGGGATAACTTTCCCTTTGCTGATACAGTGGCGCTGAATAATTCGAATGTGACCGATCAGGGTTATGTAAATTATATCGCTTTGTTGGCTGATGATGCGACTACAGATGTACTGCGGCAAAAGTCTTTAGATAAGTTCTGTTTGCTGTTTACCCAAGACTGTCGGTCATTCGATACCTTTTCAAGACTGACAGACGACTATTTGTCCGATCCTAATTCACCTCAATATAATGAATCACTTTATGTGCTCTATTTGCATGCAATGATAAACTGCAATTCTGTCGATGAAGCCCGTAAGAGTACGTTCCGCTATAAGATGGACTTGATAAACCGTAATAATCCGGGCACTAAGGCTTTCGATTTTGCGTATGTCTTGTCTAGCGGCAGACGTTCTTCGCTCATGAGAACTCCGGTGAATGGGAATCGACTGATTCTAATCTTTTTCGACCCTGATTGTCCACATTGTCATGATGTCATTTCGCAGATGATTGCTGACAGTGCTCTGTCGGCTGCGATAGATGCTGGCAAGGTTACAGTGCTAGCGGTTTATACCGAAGGCGATGATACAGTTTGGAAACGGGTATTGCCTGATATGCCACGAAATTGGATGGTGGCGACAGATGGTGCAGTGATAAAAGATGAGTCACTATACGATCTTAAGGCCATGCCTTCTCTTTATTTGCTCGATGGAAATAAGACGGTGATACTGAAAGACGCTCCTTACGAAGGCATCCGCCATGAGTTGTTTTTTGACTGATTAGCCAAGTAGACGGTATACTCCTCCTGCCGCCATTCGTATTATTCCTTTCATTTCCAATTCGAACAAGATGCCGCTCATGCGGTTCACGGGGATGTTGCTTTCTACTACCAGCGTGTTTATTTGCAGCCCGTCGGGTTGCTTTTGCAGTAGTGAAATTATTATTTGCTCTTCTTCGCTAAGCTCGGGGAAGAGTTGCCTTTGTACGTTGCGTGGTGCAGTCTTTTTCTTGTCCCATCCCATAGCCTGCACAAACTCTTCTGCACTTTGCAGCAGAGCAGCCCGGTTAGCGCGTATCAAGGCGTTGCAACCTTCCGAAGCGGAGTCGGTTATTCGTCCGGGGAACGCGAAGCAGTCTCGTTGGTAGCTTTCGGCTATATCAGCGGTGATTAGCGAACCTCCTTTGGCTGCCGATTCCACTACTATTGTAGCATCGCTCATTCCGGCTACTATTCGGTTTCGTTTTACGAAGTTCTGTCTGTCAGGATTGGTCCCGCTCATGAATTCTGTGAGTAGTCCGCCGTGCGAAACCATTTCTACGGCTGTACGTCTATGTACCGCTGGGTATATTCTGTCAAGTCCGTGCGCTAAAACTCCTACGGTGTCAAAGCCGTTTTGCAGGGCTGCTCGGTGAGAGTGTATGTCTATACCGTACGCTAGTCCGCTTACTATAAGTACATCAGGTAACAATTCGTGCAGTTCTGTTACGAATTTAAGGCATAGCTCTTTACCGTAGTCTGTGGCATTGCGTGTGCCCACCATGCTTACTATATGTTGTTTGTTTAAATCGGCCGAGCCACGGTAGAATAATACTATGGGAGCGTCGTCGCATTCGCGAAGGCGTGAAGGGAAAGCCTCGTCTGCATCAGTAAGACAGGCTATGCGGTTCTTCTCGGCAAAGTTGAGCTCGGCTTCGCATAGCCGCAGCGTGTCGGGGCAGTAGAATACGTCTTTCAACTTAGGCGATATGTCGGGTACTATGTCTTCCAGTTCGTTACTATGCTCAAACAGTACAGTTGCGTTACCCGCAGCCCTCAGCAGTTTATTGGCTCCCACATTGCCTATTCCGGGCAATAAAGTGAGGGCGAGGCGATATAATAGCTCTTGGTCTTTCATTCCGTTAGATATGGGGCGAATACTGAGTCGAATAAATCACTGTTTCCAAGGCGTCCGTTCACTACGCACACGGTTTCTACAGTCGATTTGATAACGACCTTCATATCCGGCAGTCGGAATATGTCTTGATAGAACACGTACTTTATTCCTTCTTTTTTAAGATAGAGCTTCGATACGAACTCGTCACCACTTTTCAGTGGGGTTTTGAAAGCCATATTCAGTCGCGCCACCACAGGGTCTATTCCTTGCTCATGCAGACCTGCGAAGCTTATGCCTGTAGAGGTTAGAAACTCATGGCGTGTATGTTCAATGTAGTGTTGGTAATTAGCGTTGTTCACTATTCCCTGAAGGTCGCACTCATAGTCGCGCACTTTCATCTTCAATTCGTATATATAGTTGCTCATAATACAGTCTTTAATGCTATCCCACAAAGGTAGATTAAAAGATTCATAGATGCAAGCATGGGCGTGCTTCTACTCATTATATATATAATAGGTGTAGTGTGAACCTAAAAATAATGTAAAAACCCATGTTATTCTTCGTTAATGCCCCTTCGTGATATGTTTTATAATACTTTTCTTGAGCATAGTAAAAATTATAATTATACATGTAAAAACATTTCTTTTGGCTGCTTTCTGTTATAGCTTGACAAATTACCCCCCCCGAAAGCCCTTTTAAAGCCATTCTGTGGGATCTTCGTTCGTGTAAATTTGCTTTATTCGGTATTTGTATATATATTAGAAAAATGAAAATTAGATAGAGAAAAGAACAGCTTAAAAAATCTATAGTATTTTATTTTATGAAATCAAGACAATTCACTCCTTTTATGGAGTCCGTCATTGTGACATTGCAAGAATCGGGCAAATTGGGAACTGCCCACATCTATCGGAGTACACTCCGTGCGTTAAATCTTTATTGTGGCGGCCGTCCGCTGCCGTTTTCCGGACTCACGGCTTCGTGGCTGAAAGGCTTTGAGGGATACCTGCGCCGACGCAATTGCAAGTGGAATACGGTGTCTACTTATATGCGTGTGCTGCGTGCCGTATATAACCGTGCGCTGAGTCGCGGACTCGCCCAGTATGTGCCGCTTCAGTTCCGCGACGTATATACCGGAACCCGTGCCGACCGCAAACGTTCCATTGCAGGCGACGAGCTGCCTGCGGTATTCTCGCGCAAGAAACCCTATGTAGGTCTTTCTTCTGAACTTCAGCGTACTTACGGACTTTTCGTGCTGATGTTCTTGCTTCGCGGTATGCCGTTTGTAGACCTTGCCTATCTGCGCAAGTGCGATCTCAGCGATGGACGTATTATGTATCGCCGCCGTAAGACGGGGCGTCTGCTTTCCGTGCGTCTCACACCAGTTGTTTTGCGTCTGATAGCCCGCTATGGTAATGCTGATCCGTCGTCGCCATACCTTTTTCCAATCCTGCGTTCTTCCTCTCCTGAGGAGGCCTATTCCGAATATCGTCGTGCCCTTCGTGGCTTTAATCGCCGACTACGTATGCTTGGCTTGCGCCTGGGCTTAAACAGTACTCTCAGTACCTACTGCGCACGCCATACATGGGCCACTGTAGCTTATCATAGCGAGATTCATCCCGGAATTATCAGCGAGGCGATGGGGCATTCTTCTATTACAGTCACCGAGACATATCTTAAACCCTTCAACGACATGAAGATAGACGAAGCGAACGCCAAAGTTGTCGGCAGCGTGATGGGGGGGGTAATTTTTGGTAATGCACTAAAAAAGAAGCCGTTACTTCGTAGGTAACGGCGTGCTTATTCGGTGCAAAGATGGATATATTTCATGAAATAGCAAAACAAATCAAAAGGAAATTGAACTGAGAGGTTTAAAAAAAGAGAAAAACACAAAAAATACTATGAAAATGTAGCTTCCGCTTCTTTCAAATGCTACGTTTAGAGACATGACGTCTCTTCCCCTTCGTCTTCTGAAAAAACGAGGGTAAAAATATTTCTGCGCCCATACAATGTGTTTATCAAGATTTATTATTTAGACAGGTCTGCGAGTCGGTTTTGCCGTTACCTACGAAGTAACGGGCATAAAAATGGATTAAGAGTAATATAAACCCTTTTAATTTATAAATTAAAAATTATCATTATGAACAAAAAGTTTTTAAATGTAGCTTTATTTGGTACTCTGATTGCAGTATCATCAAGCACTTTTACTTCTTGTAAGGACTACGATGATGACATTGATGGCTTGACCAACCGTGTATCTGCTGTAGAAGGCACTTTGTCACAGTTGGAATCATTGATTAAGAAAGGCGCAGTCATTACAGATGTTAAATCTACAGCAAATGGTGTTGTTGTAACATTGAGTGATAACAAAACATTCACTCTTACTAACGGTAAAGATGGTGCTGCTGGTGCAACTGGTGCTGCTGGTAAGAATGGTACTGTTGTTACTATGGGTGAAGATGGCTATTGGTATGTAGATGGTAAAAAGACAGAGAACCCTTGGAAAGGTCAAAAAGGAGATGATGGCGTTGCTGGTACACCGGGTACAAACGGTAAACCGGGTGCAGACGGCGTAACTCCTGATGCAGTATATTTCTATCCTGGAACTGAAGGTGCTGCTGCTGGCTACTGGGTAAAGGTTACTGTAAAAGCTGACGGTACAAAAACAGAAGAAATTCAGTCTACTGAATGGGCTCCTAAGTCAAGCGAAACTGTTTCAGCTGTTTGGGATAAAGATAACGGTTATTTGACTTTGAGCGGTGTAGCAGGAAGCGAAGCTCCTATCAAGATTAAATTGACAGATACACTTCGTTCTTTGGCTTTCGTTCCTGAAGTAATCGATGAACAGACTGGTTTGGGACGTATCGATTTCTATACTCTTTTGAAGAAGAAAAAAGGTTCTAATGAGTATGATTTCGTAGTTTCTACTAATCCTACTGTTACTTATCGTTTGAATCCTCAGAATGCAGACGTTAAAAACGTAGAATGGAGCTTTATTAATAGAGTTGTAAAAAGCCGTGTAGCTGGCGATAATACAGACTTGGTTAAGATTATGAAGAGCGAAAAAGATGGCAAGGGTGGCATGAACTTCACTTTGCAGACTCTTAAGAATCTTGATTTCGTTAACAATGATAATGAACACGCTATCATTGCTTTGAAGGCAACAAATAAAGAAGATGCTTCTGAAATCGTTTCTAACTATTCAATTGTAAAAGCACAGGAACTTAGAGAATTTGGTATAGCTAAGGTTAAAGACGGTGAACCTGTTGCTAAACCTACAAGTTTCTATCCTACAGAAATTACTGCTGTTACAGTTAATTCAGCTAACGATGCAGAGTTGGTTTATGATAAGGAATTGGATTTGGCTCCTATTGTTATGGCATGGGCTAAAGGAATCGACAAGTCGTTGGTTGCTGCTGGCGTAGCTGAAGACGAAATTTCTTACGTATATTCTAACGATTTTGAATTCTTGGGTAAGGATAATGAAACTAACCAGAATAAGTTTGTCAGCCTTGAAGGTAGTGTAGTTAAAGTTAACAAAGAATGGTTGGCTCAAGGTACTGCAGCTGTAGGACGTACTCCGGTTGTGAAAGTAGTTGCTAAGGTTAAAGGCACTACAATGGCTACTGGTTTTATTAAAATCAACATTGTACGTGAATCTACTGTCGCTCCTGACTTGGAAGACTTTGTTGTAACCGTTCCTGTTGGTGAAGTTGAATACTCTAATATCGACGCAAACAACGGATTTAAGAAGGTAATGACTTGGGAAGATGCAAACGTTAAGATTTATGATGCGTTAGGCTTGTCTAAAGAAGATTTCGCTGCTAACTACAATCGTCCAAGTACTGAAGGTAAAGCTCCTACTGGTGTAAGACCTTTAGCTAATATGCCTGGTGCTGCTGGTGTTACAGGTACTAACATGATTGAAGTAACTATTGATAATACAGTAGCAGTTTACAACAAACCTGCTAAGGAAGAAGTGGCTATTAAGTATCCTGCTAAGAATAACAAGACTCACCGCAATGTAATTGTTAAGTTTACTTATAACATTACACACAAACAGGCTCTTCCTGAATTGAATCCTGACTATTTGATTGGTTCTAATATCATCCAGGTTAAGGGTAAGATGGAAGGTGAATCTTGGAAACTTATTAGCGAAATGAAGGAACAGTGCAAGAACTACTTGTCAGGCTATCAAAAGCCAGGTAACCACAATAAACTCTTCTTCCGCTTCAAAGCTACAACTCCTGTACAAGAAGGTGCTGAAATTACTGGTACAGATTATAAAGACCAGACTATCAAGTTGACTACTCCGTTCACTGCAGAAGAACCATCTAGAGATTATCAGATTCAAATGGTAGCTACAATGGCAAATGGTGAAGAATGTGTTAAGGATTATACTGTTCGCTTTGTTCGTCCATTCAACGCTGAAATCGATGCTATTACTTTGAAGACATTCACTGCTACAGCTGATACTAAGGATATGAGCAAGTTGGTTGTTATCAAAGATAGAGATGGTAAGGTAGTTTACGAAAAGGGTACTTATACTGTGTATGGTAAAAATACTTACAAATTGGATAAAGCAGGTCTTTCTTTCGCATATGGCGTTAAGGCTGATGCTTCATTCGGTGGTAAGTTGACAGTAGTTGCTACAACTGGTATGGTAGAATGGTACAATGGTGGTAACGACTTGCAGCAGGATAAGAATGCTCAGTCTGAAGCTACTATTACTATCCCTGAGATTGCAACAATCAAGACTACAGGTGCTATCAAGGTTTTGTCTACTGAACACAGTAAATAAGCCTTAAGTAGAAAGTACTTAATTTAATTTGGAAAAATAATAATAGTACCAAATGGATTTTAAGCTCAATTTTCTCTGCGGGTTTCCGCAGAGAAAATAATCAAGGGCATCTGCTTGTGAAAGTAGTGTTTTTGATTCAGTTCTCTATCAATAGTTATTCCTATATCCCACAGGAGGCTATTGAATACTCGTAGAAAGTGCTTATCTTCCATTTGAACTATGTCGATAGTCTATAAATATGGGCGATAGGCATTTAGAAGTGTCCCGGGCTTGTGAAAGTCGGGGACACTTTTTTTTATTACTCAGCATGAGATTGCAATTATGATAGCCACGACGATACTGACAATATCGCTATTATTGCAATGCTATGTAGCAGATATATTCAGTTCCATCCCATTTGTCTTGTAAATAAGCATAGCCTTTGCTAATTGTGGCTATTGTCTGAAGATAGTAAGAATTTATTTCCTATTCATCACACTTTTAGCCAATAGGTACACTCGCGTACCGAGAGTTTGAGGCCAACGGTCATTGGGATTCTTGTCCAATGTCCTTGCCCGTTCTATCGCATTTTCTACGTGAGCCATCAAAGTTTGTGCATCGTAAGATGACTCATGATAAGAACCCATCTTTTGGCGCAACCGTGCCTTCAAATATGGGTCAGCATTTTTAGACTTCTTGCGATTCTCCATCCATTGTTTCTGTTCTTCAGGTGTCAGCAATGCCACATCTTCTATATGCAATAATAGCCAAAGCTCAAAACAAGGATTGCTTAAAGCCATATGCATAGCAACTTCTTTTGAACATTCCGTGGCAACACGAGAAAGCATGGCCTCAGTCCAGCGGTCTTTGTCTACTACTAACCAGAGTTCGTCGTCAGCCTCTAACTCATATTGGCTTTTATAGTCATTGAGTTGTTTTAATACATGCTCTGGGCTGGAGTTGTTTTGCTCATCTACACTACGTTCCAAAATATGTACGTGCACACGTGGATTGGAATATTCTTTGGCTAATGCCTTGAAATATATCCGCTCCGTATCTTTTCCCTCGGAGGCTATAACTATAAGGTGAGCGTCACGAAATGCCTCACGACGTTCGCGCATCAAACTATTCCTACTTCGCATCGTCCCAATGAATATTATTCAGTTCGCCAAAGAATGGAATCGCTCCATAGCGACCATTCAGATAACCTTTCTGCACATTCTCTCTTGGCTTGTACTCACAAAGTGAAGACAAATGGCTTTCTCCTCTTTTGTCTTTTTCTACAAACCAGACTTCGTCTTGACGAATAGGTGCGGTAGAAAGTAGATTCGACTCGTGTGTGGTGCAGATTAGCTGCATTTGTGAATCGCTTCTAAGCAAACTGTTGTACATTTCCAACAATTTCAATGTCAACATTGGGTGTAAGCTCCTGTCAACCTCGTCAATCACATAGACTGCATCATTGGCACGCATATCAATAAGCATTGGAATGAAGTCAAACAAACGTGATGTTCCATCGGACTCTTCGAACATTTCGAAGATATAGTCCGAAGTACTGTCATCCTTCTTGTGGATGGTTTTTAGCTCATACCACTTCAGATTCTTCGCTTTATCTTTTTCTGTAAAGATAAAGCGGTTCTCATTATGAATTATCACACCTGTTTCAGAGCCTTTACCTTCAAGACTTTCCTCAATCTTCTGACGGATTTCGTCGGGAATACCCAATTCTTCAGGCTTAGACTCTACGCGACGGAGGTCTGATATGCCTGTCCCAAAATAATTTAGCAGTTCTCGCATCACAGTTCTGAACTGGGTGTCGTTCACAACTCGGAATGGGAAATCCGTTCTATGTGTATTGGGGAAGATGATATTTAGTTTCTCAAACCACTTGCAAGCAGACTTAATTGAATCAATCCCTTTCCCGTTACGCTTGATGTACTCACTTAAGAAAGTACCTTTGGTAGGTGTGCCATCAATTAGGAATTTCAAGAATTGTCCATCCTTATCCTTCAGGAACTGAGGTGCAATATTGTTATCCCAACTGTCACCATTGCGTTTACGCTCAAAGATCATAGTGTCATTGCGGCTGCCAGTCTTATATAACCATTCTTCAAGCAAGCCGCCCTTCGAGAAAGCCACACCGTAAGCAAAGAATTGGTTGTCTGCTTTGAACTCCAATTCGATACTCGAACGCTCTTGTGGTTCATCCGTCATCTTGAAGTAATTATATTTGAGGTTGCTCCAACCATTCAAAGCAAACTCTTTGATAATAGCCAAACATTTTATGATGTTGGATTTTCCAGAAGCATTGGCACCATAAATTAATCCCAGACGGAGCACGGATATATCATCCCGCTTCTCCGCACGTGACACTTGCAACGGCAATTGGTCGCTCTTGCTGGCTGTGAACAAGATGCGCGTTTCCTCGTTAAATGAGTAAATGTTTTCAAATTTTGCTGATAATAACATAAAGATGTCTGATATATCGTGAAACTTCGTCGTAAAGGTAACGAACATTTCAAAATGGTGACAGTTCTTAACGTTAAACATGTATAAATACGACAAATGGTATATCGCATGCTTTTATTGTGTCAATGGTTGGCCTTGTTTTGCTATATATTTGACTTAGGTTTAATATTATTTATTTCCACAATACTCCAAGATGTTTTCAGTAGTAACTTTATATAGTGTGCATGATTGTGGAAAAGACAACTCTCAGTTCTACATATTGTGGAGAAAATACACAGAATAGGCTTTGGTATGGCAGTGCTGCATTTTTCTTAAATTGCTGATAATTAGCATATATACATAATCGTTGAAACTTTGGCATCCGTCTTGCCATTATAGATAGTGTAAAGCAAAACGAAAATGTTTAATCATTAAAAAATTAGGGTTATGAAAAAGGTTAGTTTATTAGCGATAGTAATAGCAAGTATGTTCTCTACAGTTTCATTTGCAAGTAACGGTGCTGCTTCGGAGGCTATGACAGATGTTCAGATGGTAAGTCCACAGGTGCAAGCAGATGTTTTTGGCGATTATCAGCCTATAGAAGCCAGAGAACTTCCGGCAATAATACAATTTGTAATTCAGAAAGACTTTGCGGGCTGCTCGTTCAGAGAGGCTGCGGTAGAGACCAACGAGCAAGGAGCGAAAATCTATAAGGTGGTATTGGTAAACGAAGATGGAGTAGACACCGAAGTATTCTTCAGCGAACAAGGTGAGGTATTGAATTGAAATAGGTTTCAATATTTGAATGAGGTAAAGTAAGCACACATAAAATAAGACTGTTGGATAACGGAAAAACCATTGCGATGATCGATTTGACAGAATGCGATGAGTCAAACCGATCATCGCAATGGTTTGTTTTACCAATCGCATTCTTTTATTGTTGACTATAAATAATATAATAACTATATTTGCGTAAAACTTACCGCTGTAAAACTTACGGCTGTAAGTTTTACGTAAAATGGAAAGGATCACCTATTAGTTAAGCATATGAAATTTTACAATAGAGAAAAAGAATTGGCTTTATTGGAGAAGACTCGTCAGATAGCTTTTACCAAGCATTCGCAAATGACAGTATTAACAGGACGTCGCCGCATAGGGAAGACGAAACTTATATTGAAAAGTTGCGAAGAGAGTCCCACTGTATATCTTTTTGTGAGCCGTAGTAATGAATCCATGCTTTGCCGTGGATTTGCTCAGCATATCAACACGGTTCTATCCAATATTTTCATCCCTGAATCCGTAGATTCATTTGCGGATGTTTTTGAGATGTTGATGCGTGCCGGTAAGACGGAAAGATATAACCTCGTCATTGACGAATTTCAAGAGTTTTTCTACATCAATCCCACTATTTACAGCAAAATGCAGGATATTTGGGACCGATATAAGGATACTACTTTCGTAAACTTTGTAGCAAGCGGTTCGGTCTATACGCTGATGAATCAAATATTTATGGATTCTCGTGAACCTCTTTACGGTCGGTGCGACAGTATAATTAAATTGCGTCCTTTCTCAACTTCTGTTCTGAAAGAGATTCTTTATGACCATAAACCGGATTATACTCATGAAGATCTCCTTGCACTTTACACCTTTACTGGAGGGGTTCCTAAATACATTGATCTTTTCATGCAAAAAGGATGCACGGATATGGAGAGCATGGTAGATTATATTGTACAGTTCGATTCTCCGTTCCTGAATGAGGGAAAGGCATTACTTATTCAGGAGTTCGGGAAAAAATATGGTAATTATTTTGCCATTCTTGCAGATATCGCCAATGGGCGGAATACCACCGCAGAAATTGAGCAGAACATGGGTGATACGGTTATTGGCGGTCACATCAAGAGGCTGGAAGAGGACTATGAACTCATTGTAAAGAAGCGTCCTATTATGTCAAAGGAAGGTACGCAGACAGTTCGATTTGAAATATCAGACCTGTTTCTACGCTTTTGGTTCCGATATTTTATAAAATATCACCGACTTATAGAGATGGAGAACTATGAACAGTTGGGGCAACTGATTAAGAATGACTATACAACTTATTCAGGGTTAACATTAGAGCAGTATTTTCGTCAGAAAATGATGGAAAGCCGAAATTTCATAGATATAGGTTCTTGGTGGCAGAATAAAAAAGGAAAGGAAGCTTGCGAAATCGATATCGTTGGTATTTATGCCGAAGGCAATAAAGCATTAGTGGCGGAAGTAAAACGGCAGAGAAAGAATTTTAAACCGGAAGATTTTGCTGTCAAGGTGGAAACCTTGCGGAATAAGGTTCTTCACAAGTATGATATTCAAACCAAATGTTTTACTATGGAAGAGATGTAATTGTAAAATAGTATAGTTGGAAAACAAAAACAAACATTGCGATAATGTTAAACCGAATATCGCAATGTTTGTTTTGTTACTAGCGTTTCTTATTTATAAGAAGCTGCAAATTCTTTGGAAACAGAGTTGTTTACGCTCTGGCAAACTTCGGCTGCAAAGTCAGAACCACAGCGTATTATAGAATCCCAATCGGATTCGGTAAGTTCTGCCAAATCATCGCAGCGTATACGCTGTTTTAATAAGCCATATACCACTCCGGCATTGAAGTTATCGCCAGCCCCGATGGTACTTACGGCCTTTATCTGCTTTACGGGATAATTCTTGCTTACCGCAGCGGTGCGCAGACAAATGTCCTTATAGGCATCAGTACAGATAAAGTTAGTGCAATAGAAAGCTACTTTATCGCGATATATCTTGTCCGGATCTGCCATACGGAACATATTCTGAAAATCTTCCGTAGAGCCACGTAATATATCGGCATACTCAAAATTCTCTAATATGGTAGGCATCAGCTTGATGGCCTCGTTGGCATGAGTGCTGCGGAAATTCACGTCATAATAAATAATAGCTCCCGCTTCTTTAGCGGCGTCGAGCAGGTCTTTTACCTTATCTCTCAGTACAGGAGTTATGGCAAAGTACGAACCTATCATAACGATGTCGTCACGGTCTATCCGTGGCAGCGTCACATCCAGACGCTGGCGCGGGTAGTCCTTATAGAAAATATATTCGGCATCGTTTCTTTCGTTAAGAAAAGCCAGTGACACGGGCGATTTCCCTTCGGGGAACACATTCACGTTGTCCGTGCTCACACCGTTTTCGCGCATGTTTGCCAATATCATTTCGCCTACGCGGTCGTTGCCCGTTTCGCTGATGAAAGTAACGTTTACTCCCATTCTTCCCAATGATATTACACCATTATAAACCGAACCTCCGGGAACTGCAGCCTCAGGTTGTCCGTCGCGGAACAAGATGTCAAGAATCGTTTCGCCTATGCCTATTACTTTTCTCATAGATATACTTATTTGCTTAATTCGCGCGAACGCTCGCCCAGATAGCCACCGTGATGGCGTTTGCTATATTCTTCAATGCTGAATTGAGTCTTTTTCATGGTTTCTACTACCAAGATATCGCCTATTACGGTCATTACGGTAGTCGATGTAGTAGGAGTCATACCCAGCGGACAAACTTCGTCGGGGTGTCCTGTTGCCAAGCAGATATCGGCAGCGTGAGCCAACGGGCTGTCAGGATTACCGGTGATGACGATTTTCTTGAGCGACGGGTTAAGATGACGCGCCAATTCGGTAAGCTCTACAATTTCGCGAGTCTTGCCCGAGTTAGAAATGAGTAACAAAAGGTCGTTCTCCTGCAATATACCTAAGTCTCCATGTTGTGCTTCGCTTGGGTGAAGGAATACCGAAGGGATGCCGGTAGAACAGAATGTAGTGGCGATGTTCATCGCTATTTGTCCTGCCTTGCCCATTCCGCTGGTAACTAACTTCCCTTTTTTACGATGCACCTGTTCTACAATCAGCTCAACGGCTTTTTCGTAAGCGTCTGAAACAGGTATGTTAAGCACCGCTTGTGCTTCACGTTGCAACAATTCATGAATGGATGAGTTCATAATTTTATGGTTTTTATTAGTTGTTTCGTTATGTTATTTACTCTAACATGGCGGTCAATTCTTCGAAAGTATTGGCCACGCTGAAATAATTGTTTAAAGGTCGGTGTGCGAAATGCTGTTTTTCCAGTCCATCTAAAAACTGAATAATGCCATCCCAGAATCCGTTTATGTTATAAAGTATCACTTTCTTTTCGTGATAGCCTATAGTGGCGGCTGCCATGACGTGAAATATTTCGTCGAGTGTGCCAACTCCTCCGGGTAGAGCTACCATTACATCAGCCTCTTGCAGCATAATGTCTTTACGGTCGCTCAGGTTTACCGAGCGGAATGTAACATCGAGCAAGCTGCTTACTGCGCCTCGTTCTTCAAGTTTGGTAGGAACTACGCCCATCAGCATAGAACCGCTTTCTTTTGCGGCTTTTGCTATAGCGTCCATAAGCCCTTGGTTAGAACCTCCGTAAACGAGCCATTTGTTGTGTCCTCCCATCCAGTGCCCCAGTTCAGTGGCTTTTTGTGCATATATCGGGTCGATATGATTGGATGCGGAGCAAAATACAGCTATCTTATTCATGGTTTGGATTGGTTTTACTTGCAAATATCTATAATTTTTAAGTAAGGTCAAATAAAGAGAGTATAAAAATTGCACTTATAAACAAATGCGCCGCACGAAATCGGTCGACTTCATGCGGCGCATTATATAAAAAAACTATCTGGATGTTAATCTTCTTTCAGCGGATTCCATCCTTGTGCTTTAAGCTCCATCTCGTTGCCGTCGCGTGTTACGAGGGCACAGCCCATTTCGGGCTTGGTGATGTGGCCTATAATCTTCACATCTTTTATCTGCGATACTTTTTCGTGAGCTGTAAGAGGAACAGTGAACAGCAGTTCGTAGTCTTCGCCTCCGTTAAGGGCGCAGGTGCTGAGGTTCATGTTGAACTCTTCTGCCATTACCGCTGTCTGATAGTCTATCGGAATACGTTCTTCGTATACACGGCAGCCGGCGTTGCTCTGCGAGCAGATATGCATCAGCTCAGACGATAAGCCGTCTGATACATCCATCATGGCGGTAGGCTTGATGCCTGCTTTCGCCAACTCTTCTATGATGTCGCGGCGTGCTTCGGGTTTAAGGAAACGCTCCAATAGATATTCTTTTCCGGCAAAGTCGGGCTGAACGTCTTTCTCGCCTTGGAATACCGCCTTTTCGCGCTCCATCAACTGCAAGCCCATGTAAGCTGCTCCTAAGTCGCCCGATACGCAAATCAAATCGGTATCGTGTGCTCCGTTGCGATATACCACCTTATCTTTATCTGCCTCGCCAATGCAAGTAATAGATATGGCAAGTCCGGTTACCGACGAAGTGGTGTCTCCGCCTACTATATCTACATTGTGAAGTTTACAAGCTAACTTAACGCCATCGTAAAAGTCGTCTAAATCTTCAATGCAGAAGCGTTTAGAAATGGCGAGCGAAACGGTAATCTGTTTGGGAGTACCGTTCATGGCATATATATCCGACAGGTTTACCATTGCCGATTTATATCCCAAGTGTTTAAGCGGCGTATACACCAAGTCAAAGTGTATGCCCTCCATCAGCAAGTCGGTAGTTACCAATACTTGTTTGTTCTCGGCAGAGTAATCCAATACGGCAGCGTCATCGCCAATGCCATACTTGGTTTCCGCGTTTACAGGCTTAATATCTTCGGTGAGATGCTTTATCAGTCCGAATTCTCCTAACGTAGCTATTTCTGTTCTGTTACCTTCGTGCATAGTGTTTAAGCTCTGTTAATAAGTTCTCTCATAATGGTTGTCATGCGCGGCTGTGCTTCGTCGGCTGCCTTCTGCACTTCTTCGTGCGAAACCTCTACAATCTTGCCTTCTACGCCTAAGTCGGTAATAACCGAAACACCGAATACCTTGATACCGCAATGGTTGGCAACGATTACTTCGGGCACTGTAGACATACCTACAGCATCGGCTCCAAGTATGTGGAACATCTTATATTCTGAAGGAGTTTCGAAAGTAGGACCTTGTGTGCCGATATACACACCCTGCTGTACTTTGATACCTTTTTCTTTAGCTATCTCAAGTGCTTTGGCGATAAGCTCTTTAGAGTAAGCTTCGCTCATATCCGGGAAACGAGGTCCGTAGTCGAGGTTCTTGCCACGCAAAGGATGTTCCGGGAAGAAGTTGATATGGTCTGTGATAATCATCAGATCGCCTATCTCAAAGTCTGCGTTAGTTCCGCCTGCAGCGTTCGATACGAATAGGGTCTTGATGCCCAACTCACGCATTACACGTACGGGGAATGTAACTTCCTTCATAGAATATCCTTCGTAGAAGTGGAAACGGCCCTGCATAGCCATGATGTCTTTGTTACCCAGTTTTCCGAATATTAATTTCCCGCTGTGGCCTTCTACTGTAGAAACCGGAAAGTTGGGTATGTCGGAATACTTTATTTCATATTTTTCAGTAATGTCGTGTACCAAACTTCCCAAACCGGTACCTAAGATGATTGCGGTTTCGGGCTGAGTGTGCATTTTAGCCTTTAAGAAGGCTGCTGTTTCTTGAATCTTGTCTAACATACTCATTTCTGACATAATTGATGATATTTAAGTTGAATAATTCTTCTTTCTCTATAAATTTTACCATGACGGGTACTACGTATATAAACGGCTTTATGTGCTCGTCCATAAGTGGATGTCCGGTCAGGCGTGCCGCGTCTTTCTCGGTTGTGACTATCAGTTTCTTTTCGCTGCGCAAACCAAGGAATGTGTTGGCTATCCGGCTAATATCGGCTGCGGTAAAGTCGTGATGGTCGGCAAAAGTAAGCGGTGTGATATGCGCTGTTTGTTGCTTTAACCTTTCTATAAGTGGCTGTGGCGATGCTATGCCTGTTACCAGCACTATATGTTCATCAGCCCTGATATCACTAAGCTCTCGTTCGGCTCCTTCGGTGAATAGCGGCTGTATGCGTCCGTACGTAAACGTACTGAAGTATAGTTGCTGCGTATGCGACGGGGCAAGTTCCGCAGTTATCTGCTTTCTTTCTTCTTCGCTGATATCGGCAGGACATTTGCTTACTACTATGATATCCGCTCTATCCTTGCCTTTGGCAGGTTCGCGCAGGCATCCGGCTGGCAGCATCTTGTCGCGTGTAATCAGTCGGTTATAGTCGGTCAGCAAAATATTCAGCCCCGGCTTTACGTAGCGATGCTGATACGCATCATCCAGCACTATGGCTTTCACTCCGGGCGCTGTATGTCCGTCGGTCAGTCGCTCTATGCCGTGACAGCGGTCGCGGTCTACAGCCATATATATCTGCGGATACTTATGCGCCATCTGGAAAGGCTCGTCACCAATCATCTCGGTGGGCGTATCGGGGGTAGCCAATACGAACCCTTTCGACTTGCGTTTGTATCCTCGGCTCAGTATAGCCAATTGAAACTCGTCTTTCAGCAGACGAATCAAATATTCAGTGTGAGGCGTTTTACCAGTGCCGCCCACGCTGATATTACCAATGCTGATAACAGGAATATTGAAGCGGCGCGATTGCAGTATGCCCTTATTGAACATAAGGTTGCGCACCGACACTATAGTTCTGTATATCCAGGCAAAGGGTAATAGGGGATAATATATTCTGAAATTCCTACCTTTCATGTTTTAGCTATACCTTATTAATTTATGCTAATGATAAAAGGCATACGCGCTTGCAGGCGGTCGGCATTTTCAATGTTCTGAAGCAATGAGAATCCTTTAAGGTACTCATCATAATTTCCCTTGATGAGGCGCAATTCTACGTAGTGCTCTACACCAGTATTCAGGAGAGCCGAGAGGAAGTCTTCTTTCTCTGGATAGTCAACCAACGAATATGTTTCCAGTTGCGCCATATTTTTCGCTATGGTTATCGCTTTATCCAGACCTCCAAGCTCGTCTACCAAATTAAGTTTCTGAGCCATCTCGCCAGTCCATACTCGGCCTTCCGCTATTTGCTTAATGCTGTCTTGCGACATATGGCGTCCGTCGGCGCAGCGTTTAGTGAAGAGTTCATAGCCATTGTTGACCATATTTTGCATCAATGCCTTCTCGTCTTCGTTAAACGGACGTGAAATCTGACCCATATCGGCATATTTATTAGTCTTTACCACATCGAACTTCAGCCCCAGCTTATCTTGAATCAAACCTTTAGCGTTAGGAACCATGCCGAATATACCGATAGAGCCGGTAAGCGTAGTAGGTTCGGCTACAATCTTATGAGCGGCGCACGATAAGTAATAACCGCCCGATGCTGCATAGTCGCCCATAGAAACCACTACCGGCTTGGTTTGCTTAAGCATCTCTACTTCTCGCCAAATCTGTTCAGAGCCGTATGCGCTTCCTCCAGGCGAGTTGACACGTAGCACTACCGCCTTCACGCTTTCGTCTTCGCGAAGTTTGCGCAAGTCGCGAGCCATCTTTTCCGATTCTATGCCGTCGTTGGGCGAACCTCCGTCTATCTCGCCAGCCGCATAATATACGGCTATTACATTTCCGCTCTTATCTTTAGGTGTGTTGCGGCGCACATTCTTCATATCGCCAAGGCTGAGTAAATTCAAGTCATCGTCGCCGTTTATTTCTTTCAGATAGCTCACTACCTCATCCTTATACATCAGCGCATCAGCCATTCCGGTAGATATGTATGTTTCGGCAGGCTGAAAATCCATGTTCTGTTCGGCCAGCGAGTTGAGTACTTTCGGCAAGATTCCTCTCGACTGTGCGATGTCGGCTAACATCTGTTGCCATATAGAGCCTATGAAAGCCTCCGTCTGTTCGCGGTTGGCAGGACTCATCTCGGTCGCTATAAAAGGTTCTACCGCTGCCTTATACGTACCCACTCTGAATACTTGCATCTCTACGCCAATCTTGTCGAGCAAGCCCTTGTAGAACATGGTCTGCGCCGACAGTCCGTGCCAACTGATATTTCCCGATGGGTTAAGTATCAGCTTGTCTGCCACGCTACATATATAATAGGTGGCCTGTGTGTACTGTCCGCCATAGGCAATGATAAACTTGCCGCTCTTTTTAAAGTCGAGTAGCGCTTTGCGGATAGCGGTAAGCGAAGCAGAGCCGCAAGCGAAGTTGCCCGCTTTAAGATAAATGCCGTTTATATCATTATTCTCTTTTGCTTTTTTGATAGACGAAAGAATTTCGTCGAGTCCGTAGGTAATAAAGTCGTCGCCGAAATACTGGTCGAGCAAGCTTTCTGCATAGCGTTCTTCCACCGTGCCGTTTAGTTCGAGTGTAAATATAGAATTCTTTTCTACTCTCGTTTCAGTTCCGCTCGAAGCGGCTATCATGCCAATCAGTGTGATTACGCTTAACACAAAGAATACCGCTCCGGTAAGGATGATACCAGTTACAGTGGCAAGTGTGTATTTTAAAAACTCTTTCATGTCTTTATGTATATTAGAGTACTCAATATTTGCAAACTTATAAAAAATAATCAGTTCTTAAGGAGTTCATCTTTTAATATTTACCGTTAAACCGTTGAGATTGTCTATGAAAAAACAAAAAAGGAACGTATTCTCACGAACCCGTTCCTTTCCCAAAGGTTTTTTAGCAATCATTTTATATTGCAAAAATGACTACCGTGTCAAAGGTAGCTATTATTTCTAAAAGTACAAAATATCGTAATATTGTTTTTTTATTTCTCTTTTATGCAAAGGTGTTTCGCTATTAGTTGAATAAGAAAAATGATAAATTTGAGATGTTTATCTAAAATTGTATATTTGCGAAGAAAACTAATGTTGCTTGAATTTAATAACTAACCTAAATATAGCGTATGAATATCAATTTTTGTAAGGCCCTATTTGTTGCGGCGTTCATCGGCATGTCTTCTTCCGGATACGGACAAACTGCCGGGCATATAAATCCTTTCTTGTCTGAGTATGCTACTCCTTACGGAGTTCCTCCTTTCGATAAGATTACTATTCAAGATTATAAAGAGGCATTCTTGAAAGGAATGCAGGAACAGAAGGAAGAGATTGAGGCGATAGTAAACCAGCGTTCAACTCCCGATTTCGAGAATACCATTGCGGCAATGGACCGTAGCGGACGTTTATTAAGTAAGGTGGAATACGTGTTCTATTCACAGAATAGCTGTAACACTAATGCCGAAATGCAGGCACTCGATCAGGAAATCAGTCCGTTGCTCTCTGCTCATAGCGATGACATCTCGCTTAATCCTAAATTGTTCGCCCGCGTAAAACGTGTGTACGAGAATAAGGAGAAATTTAATCTCGATAAAGAACAGAATAAGTTGCTCGAAAATACATATAAGAGCTTTGTACGCAACGGCGCTAATCTGAGCGAAGCTGACCAAAAGAAACTGCGCGATTTGAACAGCAAGATTTCTATGCTTCAAATCACTTTTGGACAGAATATGCTGAAAGAAACCAATGCTTTTAAGTTGGTGATTGACGATAAGAAGGATTTGAGCGGACTGCCCGAAAACTTGATAGCATCGGCTGCCGAAACAGCTAAGGAAATGGGTATGGACGGGAAATGGGTGTTCACTCTGCATAACCCAAGCGTGATGCCTTTCTTGCAGTATGCTGATAACCGTGCTTTGCGCGAACGTATCTTCAACGCTTACATCAACCGTGGTAATAATAACAACGCCGAAGATAATAAGGCGGTAGTACGCGACTTGATTACAGCTCGTCTGGAGAAAGCCAAACTGATGGGATACGAAGACTATGCTTCGTTCGCTTTGGAAAACCGTATGGCTAAAAACGAAAAGAACGTTTACGACTTGCTTGATCAGCTGTGGACTCCGGCATTAGACCAGGCTAAAGCTGAATTGGCGGATATCAAAGCCGAGATAAAGAAAGACGGCAAGAAATTCAACCCCGAAGGTTGGGACTGGCGTTATTATTTCGAAAAAGCTAAAAAAGAAAAATTCAATATCGACGAAAACGAAATCCGTCCTTACTTGGAACTTAACAATGTACTGAAAGGCGCATTCTACGTTGCTAATCGTTTATATGGCATTACTTTCCGTAAGATGGATTATATGCCTCTGCCGCATCCCGAAGCACAGGTGTTCGAATGTACTGATAAGAATGGTAAGTCATTGGGATTGATTTACTTCGACTTCTTCCCACGTGCCAGCAAGCGTGGCGGCGCATGGTGTGGCGCTTATCGCGACCAGAGCTACGATGAACAAGGCAATAAGATTCTGCCTATTGTTACCATTGTATGTAACTTCACAAAACCTGTAGGCAATCAGCCGGCATTGCTTAGCGCTGATGAGGCTTCAACACTGTTCCACGAATTCGGTCACGGACTTCATGGACTCTTTAAAGACGTGCGTTACGAAGGAACAAGCGATGTGCCAAGAGACTTTGTAGAACTCCCATCGCAGATAGACGAACACTGGGCGTTCGAACCCGAAGTACTTAAGGTGTACGCTAAGCATTATAAGACTGGCGAAACTATTCCTGCAGAACTGATTGAGAAACTCGATAAGAGCGGAAAATATGGTCAGGGATTCATCACTGTAGAATACCTTGCCGCTTCATTGCTCGATATGGACTTCCACACAATGAAGTCAATACCTGCTAATCTGAACGTAATGGATTACGAACAGAAAGTATTGGGCAAGCGTAAAATCTTGAAGCAGATACCTTCTCGCTATCGTACTACTTACTTCAACCATACTATGGGTGGCGGATATACAGCCGGTTATTACAGCTATATCTGGGCAGAAGTGTTAGACTGTGACGCATTCGGCGCATATACAGAAAGCGGTGACATCTTCAACCAAGACTTGGCTGCCAAGTTCCGTAAATACATCCTTGAACCGGGTGGTATAGACGACGCTATGGATATGTATAAGAACTTCCGCGGAAAAGCTCCAGAAATTAAGTGGTTGCTTAAGAACAGAGGTTTGGAACCTAAGACCGATTTGAAAAAGAAAAAAGAATAAAACTTTATTGTTTGCATTATGGACTTGAAGAAATATATAGTTTATGGTGGGGCGTTGGCTTGTGCCTCTTCGCTTTCGGCGGTAGAAAAACCTAATATTATCGTCTTCTTGGTAGACGATATGGGATTGATGGATACGTCACTGCCGTTTATCACCGACTCATTGGGTAATGCTGTGCGTTGTCCGCTCAATGATTGGTATCACACACCAAATATGGAGCGTTTGGCTCGTCAGGGTGTTACTTTCTCTACCTTCTATGCGCAGAGCGTAAGTTCTCCGTCGCGTTTGTCGCTCCTTACCGGACAGAATGCTGCTCGCCATCATACTACCAATTGGATTAAGACGGAAGAAAACAACCGCGACCTCTACGGACCGCGCGATTGGAACTGGAATGGCTTGAGTTCTTCTGATTATACCTTGCCGCGTATGCTTAAAACTGCAGGCTATAAAACCATTATCGTAGGAAAGTCGCACTTAGGAAACGGAAAAAGCGAAGGAGCCGACCCGCTGAAGTTGGGCTTCGATGTTAATATAGCAGGCTCGTCAATAGGTGAACCGGGTAGCTATTATGCCGAAGTAGGCTATGGCGCAACCGGAGGTAATGCGGCACGTGCCGTTCCTGGATTGGAAAAATATCATGGCACTCATACTCACCTTACCGAAGCGTTGACAATAGAAGCCAATGCGCAGATAGATACAGCGGTAGCCCAGAAGACTCCGTTCTTCCTTTATATGTCGCATTATGCCGTACACACTCCGCACGAACGCGATAATCGTTTCTGGGACCGTTATGCTAATGCTAAAGATAAGTCAGACCGTGCCAAGGCATTTGCTACTTTGGTAGAAGGTATGGATAAGTCGCTTGGCGATATCATGGACCATCTTACCAAGAAAGGCATTGCCGAAAACACACTCATTATATTTATGGGCGATAACGGTTCTTCTGCTCCTATGGGATATGCCCGTGGATACTCTTCTTCTGCTCCGTTGCGTGGAATGAAGGGAACCGAGTTTGAAGGTGGCGTGCGCGTGCCTTGTATCGTAGGTTGGGGTAAGCCGAGCCGCAAGAACGCATCGCAGCGTGCTTTACCTGTGGCACAAGGAGTGATGCAGACTCAGATGGGAACCATCATGGATATCTATCCAACATTGGCTCACCTTACCGAGGCAACAGAAAAGCCGGAACACGTAGTAGACGGACAAGATTTGGCGGTGCTGTTGACAGGAGCGAAAGATGAATCGCGTGCTAACAAGTTGCTGATTCATTTCCCACACTGTCATCACGGAAGCTATTTCACCACTTATCGCGAAGACGACTGGAAGTTGATTTATTACTACAACCCAGAACATCCTGAACGTCCCGACTGTATTCTTTATAACTTGAAGGCAGATCCGTACGAAAAGCAAGAAGTATCAAAGCAGTATCCCGAAAAGACAATGTACATGCTTCGCCGTATGGTGGCACAGTTGGAAGCCGAAGGTGCTCAGTATCCGATAGGATTTGAAGGACAGACGGTAAAACCCAACATAGAGTATTTCGAGAAATAAAGCCGATGGCTTACTGAATAAAAAAAGCTTCCGCAGAAACGTTTATCGTTCTAGCGGAAGCTTTTTAGTTTATAATTGTCATTAACCTTAATAAGGCAGCGGAACCATAGGACGACGTCCGTGATTTAACTTCAAGCCCTCTTTATATGCTTCTGGACCGTGCAGTAATTTAATGTCCAGCTCTCCTAAGTTAACTAAGATACCACGAGCCATCAAACCAGAATCTTCGTTCTTTTTACGCGGTAATGTTTCTGCCGCTTCTTTCAGTTGTGGCAAGAACTGACGGATATAATCGCGCATGGTTGGGTCTAATGAAATACATTCCAGTGAAGAATAACCAATCTTACGGTCTTCTTCTTTAGCCGGATTGATGAGGCGTGCAATTCCTTCTTGCGGCTTTCCTAAATATGCAGCTGCATATGCTGCTTCGGATGCTACATAAGGGTCTTCATCTTTCAGCAAATCGGCAAGAGCCTGTGGGCATTGAGAGATTTGTTTCTTATGTGCCAACTCTGCATATCCTACAGCACCCCAGAAACGCATGTCGCGATGTGAACTTGCTATAGCTTTCTCAAACAAAGGCAATGAAGCTATATCGCCGATGCCTGCTGCTTCTACCAATTTATAAAGTTCTTCCATCGGATATTTCTCTTTGCGCACTACGTCGTAAAGCACGTGTCCTGTACGTGAGGTAGGCAAGAAGAAACCTAAATCGTGTGTGCTGCGAATATGGTTAGAAAGCTCGTTGCGCATTTTCGCCAACACTTCAGCGTATTCGGGCGATGATGACAGGTCGTGCAATTCTCCCGGGTCTTTATCCAAGTCGAACAACATCTCTGCCGGATGTGCGTCGAAAGTAAGCGCCCAGTCGGGATTAGTATTATGATTGCCTAAAACAAGCTTATCCCACGCCTTATTAGAAGGCATACCCCACTGATAATAATTACGTAGCGCAAACTGACGGTAGGGAATATAGCTACGCATATATTTAATATGTCCGTCGGTTACGGCACGTACCGGCATGAAGTGATGCAACTGGTTGGCGGCAAACGCAAACTGCACCTTGCGTTCTTCCTTGCTGGCATATTCACCGAATATCGCCTTTCCTTGCATGTTCTTGGTAGGCTTTACTCCGGCTAGGCTCAATACCGTAGGACCCAGGTCGGTGAAGTTTACAAGACTGTTGTCTTTACCCGACTTACCATTAGCCAGATGTTTCCATTTCTCGGGGAAGTAAGCAATCAAAGGCACTTTCAATCCACTTTCATACAAATATCCTTTACCGCGTGGAACACATCCTCCGTGGTCGCTGAAGAAGAAGATAATGGTGTTATCGTCAAGTCCTTTGTCTTTCAAGTCCTTTAAGAAGAAGCCCAGCCAAGTATCTACGTCCTGCACAGCCTCAAGATGTCCGGCATAGTCGGAACGCACTTCAGGCAAATCGGGTACGTACGAAGGCAATGTAAGCAATTCGGTATAGATACCTTCTTTAGTATAATCTCTTCGTCCGTCGGTATGGAAAGTACGTACACGTCCCATGTGCGATGTCACGGTGTTAAATACAGCGAAGAACGGTTGGTCCTTGCCTCTTTTCGGACTGTTGTAAGATGCTGTCTTGGTACACTCGTCCCAGCAAGCTTTATTATTGTTGGTAGAGTTATAATGCGTCTTGCTATTATTAGTACAATAATAACCTGCTTCGCGCAGTCTTTGCGGGAAGAAAATATCCGCCGGAGTATCGTATGATACAGGATGAACATCCATTCCGTATGTAGGAGCATAACAACCGGTAATAAGTGAAGAGCGTGCCGGCGAACTCTGTGGAGCTACCGACCAAGCATTCATGAACTGTATACCCTGAGCGGCTAAGCTGTCGGCATTAGGAGTGTGTACGTCTTTGTTTCCATAGCATCCGAACTCATACGAGCTGGTGTCTTCGAATGTTACCCACAGAATGTTTGGTCTTTCTTTCTTCTTGTTGTTTGCTGCAGACGCCTCAAGAGAATAAATACCGCAGGCAGCCGTACAAGCTAAAAACAGTGAAAAGTGTTTCATATTATAAGGTGTTAGTTAATTTTCCACGAAATTATAAGGTTTGTCGCTAATGCCTAGTTTTAAATGTCTTAATCTTTAGCAATCTTGTTTCCCGTCCGCCAAATTGCACAAAATTGATATTTTATAGACGGTATTTAAACGTTATAAAGACATACGTGCATGTCATTAGGTTGAAAGAGGATGCCTTGCCGATGATAAAAGAGTAATTTTGGCATTATAAATCTAACGTATCGTAAATATGAGAAACTTACTTTTTGTCATCTTGTCGTTGTGTTGCTCTTTTGGGTCTGTGTCGGCTCATGATATAGATAAATCTTCGCAAGATGAATCTTTCCGTAGAGAGGCTAATGTATTGTTGGCAGAATGGATGGATACCTTCCTTAATTATCAGTGCTCGGGTTTGGGCTCTTCGCTCGACGGAGGTGTGCTTTGTCCGGCTTGCGCCCGTATACACGGTAGAATAGGTGATGCGGTGCTTCCGCTGATGTATTTGGCCGATAAGACTCACGATGAAAAATATCTGAATGGCGCCAAAAGATTGATGGCATGGATGGAGAATGTGCATTGTCCTGATGGAGCTTGGATGAACGATGTGAACGTTTCTAACTGGAACGGAACGACAGTGTTTGCTGCTATCGCTCTTTATGAAGCTTTGCATTACCACGGACATCTGCTTGATGATTCTACTTATAATCATTGGAAAGCGCAGTTGGTAGAAGCTGGCGAGTTTATAATGAACAATCCATTTATTTATAGTCGCAAGCGTGATGGTATGCGAAACATGAACGTCAATTATTCGGGTTCGGCTACTTATGCTTTATATGCAATAGGCGAATTGTGCAATCGTCCCGATTTTAAGGCGAAGGCTAAAGAGATAGCGGTAGATTTAAGACCGTATTTCACAAAGAACGATTATTTCGTATATGGCGAGGGACCTAATATTTACCATCCCACTAAAAACGGTTGCCTGCCTGTAGACTTACTTTATAATGTAGAAGAAACATTGCCTAATATGGCAAGCTATGCTGTGATGGCTCAAGACACCGTGCTGCTGTCGCTGATAGAACGCTCTATGAGTACACATCTCGAATTCATGTTGCCCGACGGAGCTTGGGATAACAGTTGGGGAACACGTAGTTTCAAGTGGACGTATTGGGGAGGTCGCACCAGCGATGGCTTTATGGGAGGATATTATTTGCTGTCGTCTCGCCATCCTGAGTATTGGGAAGCCATAAAGCGCAATGTGGCATTATTGCGTAAAGCTACCCACAACGGACTATTGTACGGAGGAATGCATTATTTGGAATCGGGCGTAGCGCCTTGTATTCATCATACTTTCGGCCATGCCAAAGCGTTGACCGCTTGCTTGGAACAACAGCCTAAGACCGATTTGCCATCGCAACCGCTTCCTCGCGATAAAGCATACGGTGTAAAATGCCTTAAAGATATCAACACTTGGCTTACTGCGTATGGAGACTGGCGTGCTACCTTCACCGGTTACGATTCGGAATATAAAGTAAAGGGTACTCACCCTATGGGAGGAGCCATTGCAATGCTTTGGCACGCTGAAGGCGGACCGCTTTTTGCCGCTACAATGAATAAGTATCAGCTGATAGAGGCTCCTAACATGCAGGTTACACGTCGCAAGTACCTTACGTGCGGCACTCCTCGACTTGAATTGATGCAAGGGGGCAATGTGTTTACTAACTTAGACGATTTGAATACCGATATAACATGCATTACCGAAAAAGGAAAGTCGGTTTTCCGCACTCATACTCATTTGGTAGACATTAATCAGAAATCGCCTTCTGAAGGAAAAGAAATATCTGCCGATATTAAATATGTATTCTCAGAACATGGTGTTCACATCGAAGTAGAACAATGCCCCGAAGGTGCCTATCTTGTTTTGCCAGCCATAGCTTCGCCAGCTGATAAAGTAACCGTAAACGCTAAAAAGGCATATATAGAAAAGGAGAAAGGAGAATGGCAGATACATTGCCAAACGGGTACAATCAGCCAAGGTGAAGTAGATGCCGACGGAAGGGTATTTAACCCGGTTCCGGGTTTTGCCTTTATTCCTTTGCACGTATCGCCAGAAGGGAATAAGATAACTGTAGATATTGATTTTGGAAAGTAAATCTTTTAGAATTACCCGTTTAGCGTGCCGTTTTGCACAAAAATGATAGTTATTATACAATATCGATATGTGAAAAGCGCAAAAGTGTAAGATTGGGAAACGTTCTTTTACACTTTTTGTGCTTTTCAAACCTAATTTTGCCATCAAAATAAATTCTAAAGTTAAACCTTAGATTCATTTAAAATGTATAGTTTGAAAAACTGGATTCTAGTGATCGTCTTCGCTATTATCAGTGTCTCTGCTTTTGCACAGAGCGCAACTGTTACCGGAAAGGTAGTCGACAGCGAAGGAAGTGAAGTGATTGGAGCTAGCGTTACTGTGAAAGGCGCAGCTGGTGTAGGTACAATTACCGATATCGACGGTAATTACACATTGAAAGTAAACAATGCGTCGAAAGATGTATTGGTGTTCTCTTTTGTCGGTTTGACCACCAAAGAAGTAAAGGTCAACAATCAGAATGTTATTAATGTAACATTGCAGGCTAATGCAGTGTTGTTGGATGAGGTGGTAGCCATTGGTTATGCTACCGTTAAACGTAAAGACTTGACAGGTTCTGTAGCGTCTGTAGGAAGTCAGGAACTATCTAAGATTCCTACCAGCGATGTTACTCAGGCTTTGGCTGGACGTATGGCGGGTGTTATGATACAGCAGAGCGAAGGTGCTCCAGGCGCATCTATTTCTATCCGTGTACGTGGTGGTATTTCTATTACTCAGAGCAATGAACCTCTGTATATCATTGATGGTTTCCCTAGCGAAGATGGTATGTCATCGCTCGACCCTGCCGAAATTGAAACAATCGACGTTTTGAAAGACGCTTCGGCTACTGCTATTTACGGTGCACGTGGTGCCAACGGTGTTGTGGTTATCACTACAAAGAATGGTAGCAAGAACGCAGGTAAGGCAACTGTTACATTCGATAGTTATGTAGGTATTAAGAAGATAGCTAAAAAACTCGATGTGCTTTCTCCGTATGAATTTGCTAAATTGGACTATGAACGTACTCTGTGGAGAATGAGAACTGGTGACGCAGGTAACGATGGCATGGAGAAATGGGAAAGCAGATATGGTAAGTATAGCGACATAGAAGCTAATTACGGCAACCGTAAAGGTATAAATTGGCAGGATGAGACCTTAGGTCGTAACGCTCTTACTCAGAATTATCGTATTGGCGTTTCAGGAAAAACCGAAAAGATGAGCTATAGTTTGGCTTACTCATATTATGATGAAGAAGGCGCAATGGTATATAGTGGTACTAAGAAACACACTATTTCATTTAATATGAATCAGGAAGTCAACAAATGGTTGAAGTTGAACGCTCGTATCAGCTACGATCAGAAGAAAGTAGAAGGTATGGGTACTTCGGATGGTGGCGACCGTTTCAACAAGATGCAGCACATCCTGCAGTATCGTCCTACTATCGGTATCTTGGGTGATGACTCTGATTTGCTGCAATCAGAAGACCCTTTGTTGGTTGACGACTCAAACAATGTAATGCAGAACCCTCTAGTTTCTGCTGCCGAAGAAACTAACAAGAGAGAATGGCGTACATTCCAGGCTAACGCTGGCGCTACTATCCAATTATTGAAAGGATTGTCTTTCCGCACAACTGTAGGTATGAGCTATCAAAACCGTCGTAATGACGTATTCTATGGAGCAGAATCAGTAACCGGTAAGCGTTCAAGCATCAACGGTAGCATCACAAATCTTGAAAGCAGCAGCTTGCAGAACTCTAACGTGTTGACTTATGCATGGAAAAACCGCGTACACGATTTCACTGCTATGGTAGGTCATGAATACGTAACTAAATGGAATCGTTCATTCTCGGCTGGTGCTAATCAGTTCCCTAATGATGATATAGGACTGGGCGACCTTTCATTGGGTACTCCTACTACTCCTACATCAAGCGAAAACTACGACGATAAATTGCTTTCGTTCTTTGCTCGCGTAAACTATAGCATCTTAGACAAGTATTTGTTTACCGCATCAGTTCGTGCCGACGGTTCTTCTAAGTTCGGTAAGAACAATAAGTGGGGTTATTTCCCTGCATTCTCTGCTGCATGGCGTCTTAGCGAAGAAAAGTTCATCAAGGACTTGAACATCTTCTCTGACTTGAAACTTCGCGTAGGTTATGGTTTGGCTGGTAATAACCGTATCGGCAGTTATCAGAGTTTGGCTATTATGAGTTCGGTTACAGCGGCTAACGGCAATGGAGCGATGGCTGGTTATGCGTCTAAGCAGGTTCCTAACCCTGACTTGAAATGGGAAGCTAACAAAACCTTTAACTTGGGTATGGATTTTGGATTCTTGAATCAGCGTATTACAGTTTCTCCTGAATTCTACGTAAACCGCAGTAGCAATTTGTTGTTGGCTGCTAAATTGCCCCACTCATCAGGTTACACTAAGATGGTAATCAATGCAGGTGAAACTCAGAATACAGGTGTCGACCTTACCATCAATACTGTAAACATTACCAATAAGAAGTTTACTTGGAATACAGCGGTTACTTTATCGCACAATAAGAATAAGGTTAATAAACTGACAGGCGAAGAAGTTCAGTTGTACTTGGCCAACTTCGGTTATTCAGGTGCCGGTGCTTCTCACCAGATTGGAGTAGGCCAGCCTTTGGGTCAGTTCTACGGATATGTAACCGACGGTTTGTATCAGGTTAGCGATTTCAACTATGATGCAGCTACTAAGACATACACACTGAAAGACGGTGTTCCTTATCTTGGCGATAAGAACAAGATACAGCCGGGTTATTGGAAATTCAAGAATCTGGATGGAAGCGCAGATAATAAGATTACAGAAAACGACAAGACTATTATCGGTAATGCATTCCCCGATTTTTATGGAGGTATTAACAACACCTTTAGTTATAAGGACTTCGACCTTAGCGTTTACTTGACTTATAGCTACGGAGCGGAAGTCCTGAACGCTACTAAGTTGACTAACACTAAGACTGCGGCTACAAACAAGAACGTATTGGCCATTGCCGATGAAGCAAACCGCTGGGTAACTATCAATAGCGAAGGACAATTGATTACCGATCCTACTGAATTGGCCGCTATAAACCAGAACAAGACAATCGCTCAGTTCGGTGATAACGGTCTGAATAACACATATATTCATTCATGGGGTGTGGAAGACGCTTCTTATTTGAAATTGAGCAATATCACATTCGGATATTCATTCCCCAAGAAGGTGATTAGAAAAGTAGGTTTGTCAAAACTGCGTCTTTACGCTACAGCCAGCAACTTGCTGACTTGGACTCCGTATAGCGGTTTCGACCCTGAAGTTTCTACAATGAGCAGCTCATTGACTCCGGGTGTTGACTTCGGAGCTTACCCTAGAAGCCGTTCGTTTGTTTTTGGTGTAAATGTTGCATTTTAATAAGTCGAAAAATAGAATACAATGAAAAATAGAATTAAATATATGCTTGGGGCATCACTGATGGTAGTGGGATTAGCCTCTTGCGACTTGACAGAAAAGCCGTCTTCATATTATGAGATGGATACATACTTCAATACCGTAGAAAAGGCTAAGATGGCCGTCATCGGCATATACGATTGCTTGGAAACCGGCAACTATTATGGCCAGGATATAATGCCTTTCTCTGGCTCTGATGATATGTTTATGGTGAGAGGTGTCGCTTCGGACGGTACTCGCCGCGATATCTCGCATTACCAATACGATGCGTCGAATACTTGGATTGCTTCTGTATGGGAGTATGCTTATCAGGGTTTGGATAGAGCTAATTTGGCGATAACCAATATAGAGGCGATGCCGGGTTATGCAGAAAGTGAAGAACTGCAGGAGTTGGTTGGCCAAGCAAGATTCTTGCGTGCCTTCATTGCTTTCGACTTGGTAAGATTCTGGGGTGATGTACCTTTCTCTACAAAATATACTGGTAGCTATGATGAGGTAGCTAAGCCGAGAACCGACCGTGAGAAGATTTACGATCAGATGATTGAAGATTTGAACTTTGCAAAGACACATCTGAAAGTAGGAAGTGAGGTAGCTTCTTCAGAAGTACCTTGCCGTGGCGCAGCTCGTGCATTACTGATGCGTGTGTATCTGCAGCGTGCAGGTTATAGCTTGAACAGAGCTACAGCTAAGTTGACTCGTCCGGATGATGCTGCAAGAAAGAGTTATTTCGAGGCGGTCATTAAAGAATGGGAAACATTTAAAACTGAAGGTTATCATAACTTTGGCAACGGTGGTTACGAACAGGTGTTTAAGAACTACTCTCAGTTGATACTTGATAATAAAGAAAGTTTGTGGGAAGTAGCATTCGAACCTAATCAGGGTCAGAAAGATAATGCTGGTTACTGGGCAACATATAACGGACCGATGGTGGACGCTCCTGGAAGCAATCCTGGTACAAGCAATTATATGGGTCGTGCCAATGCGTTCTTTGTGGTTTTGCCTTATTGGAAATCGTTCTATGAATCGAATGCCGACGGATCTGAAAAAGACGTTCGTAGAGATGTAAACTTCGTAGATTACGCATACGTATGGAATAAGAAGAAATCTATTCATGAGAAGTCGTACACTAGTAATGCTATCGCGAAGAATGTAAATCGTTTCCCTGGCAAGTGGCGTAGAGAATGGATGGCTCCAGGCTTTGCCGACCCGAATATCACTGGCGTAAACTTCTGTCCGTTGCGTTATGCCGATGTAGTTTTGATGGCTGCCGAGGCTTATAATGAGACTAACAATACACCTGAGGCTTGGAACTTGTTGAATCAAGTTCGTAAACGTGCTAAAGCTACTCCTATTACAAGCGATAACTATGCTAGTCTGGAAAAGGCTCCTAAGGTATACGATTTGCCGTTTATCGCTGATGCTGATGAGGCTGGTAAGTTCCGTACAGCTCTTTACTGGGAACGTGCGTTCGAGCTTTGCTATGAAGGCCAGCGTAAATACGATTTGATTCGTTGGGGTATCTTGAAAGAGTCGCTCGAAGCTGCACAGGCTCATATCGAATCTTGGATACCTACTGCTGCCGACAATGTTAATGATAAAACCTTGAAAAGCTGGAATCCGGTTGAATGGGCTAAGTCGAACTATGTAGCAGGACACAATTTCAAGACAGGAAAGCACGAACTGTATCCTATTCCTTTGGCAGAAATACAGTCGAATGCAGAATTGAATGGAGAAAACAATCCAGGTTTCTAATGCTTTTTTAAATTTTAGGGAATGACATGTATGCAAAGAGAGGGGCTTGGTAAAATAGGCTTCTCTCTTTGTTCTTTAATAGTATCGATTATGAAGAAACAGTTTTATTGGCTGTCGGTTTTAGGAGCTTCGTTTTGCCTTGGCGCTTGTGGAGGCTCAGAAGAGACAGCGGTTATAAAGGTGAATGCGGAGACCTTGATGCATGAGGTACGCGCTACTTCTGTACCGTTTGATGGGGCGACGGTAAAGATTAATCCTCCTCGTTTTATGTGGCCCGATAAGTTTCCACACTTGGGTCCCGTGCTTGACGGGGTGCCTAGAACAGTTGACGAGAAGCATACTGCGCTTTATCGCATTCGCATTTCGCAAGATAAAGAGTTCAAGAAAGACGTTATTACCGGCGAGCAGCCGTGGGCTTTCTTCAATCCTTTTAAGCGGTTGGCTAATGGAACGTGGTACTGGCAACACGCTTATGTATCGCCCGAAGGAGTTGAAGAATGGTCGCCAGTGCGTAAGTTTACGGTAGACGAAACTGCGTTAGACTTTAATCCGCCTTCGTTTAAGGATGTGTTGAGTCGTTATTCGTCGCAACACCCACGTGTTATGATGGATGCTGCCGATTGGGATGATATTATAAAACGCAATAAAACAAATCCCGAGGCACTGGCATTTGTAAAGAAGGCGACGACTTGTCTTTCGCATCCGCTAAAGCATTTGCAGGAAGAGGTAGACACTACTAATGTGGTGAAACTGACAAACATTGTACAGCGTGAGTCGGCTCTTATACGCGAAAGTCGTAAGATAGTAGACCGTGAAGAAGCCAACATGAACGCACTGGTGCGTGCTTATCTGCTTACAAAGGATGATAAATACTATAAAGAAGGCATAAAGCGACTGACAGAGATTCTGTCTTGGCAGAAAAGCAAATACTTTGCCGGCGACTTTAACTTATCTACGCTTTTGTCGATGAGTACATCGGCTTACGATGGATATTACAACTTACTCACTCCGCAGGAAAAACAATTCTTGTTAGATAATATTCAACACTTAGGCGATAAGTTCTATCATGAGTACGTAAATCACCTTGAGAACCGTATTGCTGATAATCACGTATGGCAGATGACATTCCGCATTCTTACTATGGCGGCATTTGCTACTGTAGGCGAGATTCCTGAAGCTACTACGTGGGCAGATTATTGCTATAATGAGTGGGTGTCTCGTTTGCCAGGGTTGACTAACGACGGAGCTTGGCATAATGGAGACTCTTATTTCCACGTAAACATCCGCACGCTGATAGAAGTACCTGCATTCTTCTCGCGCATTTCAGGGTTCAACTTCTTTGCCGACCCGTGGTATAATAACAATGCACTATATGTTATCTACCAGCAACCACCGTTTTCTATGTCGGGCGGCCACGGTAATTCGCACGAAAAGAACTTGTCGCCCAATGGCGGACGTGTAGGTTATGCCGATGCATTGGCTCGCGAATGCAATAATCCCTGGGCAGCGGCATACGTGTACGAGATATTGAAAGAAGACCCCGATGCTTATTATAAATCGTTCGAGATAAAGCCTGCCGATTTAAGTTGGTATCGTTGTACCACAAAGAAAACTTTGCCCGAGTACACACGCCATTTGTCAGAATTGCCCGGATGTAAGGTGTTCTGCGAAACAGGTACTGCCTTAATGAATACAGACATGGGCAATTATGCCGATAACGCACGCCTTTCATTCAGAAGTAGTGCTTATGGCTCTACATCACACGCGTTGGCAAATCAGAATGCCTTTAATACCTTCTATGGCGGTAAGGCAATATTCTACAGCAGCGGACATCGCACCGGCTTTACCGACGACCATTGCATGTATGCCTATCGTAATACCCGTGCGCACAACTCTATCTTAGTGAACGGAATGGGGCAGAAAATAGGAACCGAGGGATACGGATGGATTCCGCGTTTCTATGAAGGCGAAGAACTGTCGTACGTAGTGGGCGATGCGTCGAATGCCTATGGAAAGGTAACCTCTCCGTTATGGCTGGAGCGTGGACGTTTGTCGGGCACTAAGTTTACTCCCGAAAATGGATGGGATGAAAATAAACTCGACTGTTTCCGCCGACACATCGTGCAGTTGGGTCGTACCGGATTGTTCGTAGTATACGATGAGTTGGTAGCAAAAGAACCCGTAAAATGGAGCTACTTGCTACATACTATAGAGCAACCTATGGAAGTTACAACCGCTAATGACGGACTCCGCATTGCAGGAAAGAACAATTCCGACGGAGTTTCTGTGGCTAACCTTTTCAGTTCGCAAGAGATGACATACGCTCAGACCGATACCTTCTTCGTTGCGGCTATCAATTGGAAGAAGCGATTAGATAATGTATTGAGCAATCATTATCATTTTACAGCTACTACCACACCGTGTAAAACAGCATGCTTCTTAAATATACTCGATGTACATGGCGACAACCGTCAGGACCTAACCATAGTACGTCAAGGAAATAAGATAACCGTTGCCGGATGGACTATAGAGTGCAACCTTGATACACCCGATACACCTTATTTATATATAGAGAACAAGCAGAGCGGAGCGTCTCTCAGATTTGATTATAAATTTGAAAAAGGAGCTACCATCATAGAAGATAAGGTGAAAGATAAAACCATCAGAAAGCGTTTGGTTGATTATTTGCCCGAATTCGATATTTAATAGCGAAGCGGCATGGAATACGATATTCCGTGCCGCTTTTGCCTGTTTTATTGTGAGATAGTGTGCTTTTGCATTCTTTTATGTATTTTTGCACACAAAAGAAAATTAATTAATTTATAAAATATATGAAACATTTATTTGCCGTACTCTTTGCGCTGCTGATAGGCGGATTTGCAAAGGCCCAAACCAATGCTCAGTTGTTCTACGATTTCGGATCGGACCGTAAGTTTGTTACTTTGACTTTAGAGATGTTCAAAGCCGACAAGTGGGGTAACACTTATTTCTTCGTCGACCATGACTTTAATTACGATGAACCCTCAACAGACAGTCACGTCCTTGCTCCCGGCGGTAGCTATTTGGAAATAGCTCGTTGCCTTAACTTCTGGCAAGAATCAGCTATCAAAGCATTCAGCCTGCAGGTAGAATATAATGGCGGTGTTACTAAAAATTATCCTATCAACACTGCTTGGTTGTTTGGTATAGATTACTTTATGCACGACAAGTCGTTCAATAATACATTAAACCTGAAAGCTCTGTATAAAACCATCCGCAAGAAAGGCAGTACTGTGCCTATGCAGCTTACAGCTGTGTGGAATTGCAAGGATATCTTCGGACTGAAAGGTTTGACATTCGATGGCTTCGCCGATTTCTGGTGGGAAACTCACGGTTGCATGAAAGAAGACGGAACATGGACAGACAAGCATAACATCTTCATTACCGAACCACAGCTTTGGTACAACGTAGGCAGACACTTGGGATGCGAAAACCTTAATATCGGTACCGAAATTGAATTGAGCAATAACTTCGGTTCTACCAATGGATTCAAGTGTCGTCCTTGCCTTGGCGCAAAATGGATATTCTAATAATAAGTATGTAATATCTAAACAATTAAATAAAATATTGTATGCTGAAAAAACTATTTGATTTCGATCCTGCAAAGCATAGCCTCAAGACCGAAATAGCGGCAGGTATCACTACTTTCCTTACGATGGCTTATATATTGGCTGTCAATCCGGAAATATTCTCTAACCTGGCAGCGCAAGGAATGGATACACATGCCGTATTTACCGCTACTACATTGGCGGCAATCGTAGGTACGGTTATTATGGCCGTTTATGCCAAGAAACCTTTCGGGCTTGCTCCCGGTATGGGATTGAACGCCTTTTTCGTGTTCACCATCTGTCTTACTATGGGTTATCCGTGGCAAATGGCGCTTACTGCAGTCTTTATAGAAGGTATCATCTTTATTCTTCTTACCGTAACTAAGATTCGTACATTGATAGTAGACGCTATCCCTGCCGACTTGAAGCGTGCGATAGGTGCCGGTATCGGACTCTTCATCGCTTTTATAGGATTGAAGAACGCCGGTATTATTGTGAATAACGAAGCTACTTTAGTCAGCTTGGGTAAGATAACAGAAGGCAGCGCATTGCTTGGAATGATAGGTATTTTGATTTCAGGATTCTTCGTAGTAAGAAAAGTGCCCGGAAGTTTGTTGCTTGGTATCTTGATAACTGCGGTAATTGGTATCCCTATGGGAATTACCCACTTTAACGGTTTGGTAGATACGCCCCCTTCTATTGCTCCTACCTTCTGTCAGTTCGATTTCTCGAATGTTCTTTCGCTCGATATGGTGGTTATAGTATTTACATTCCTCTTTATTGATATGTTCGACACAATGGGAACTTTGGTAGGAGTATGTACTAAAGCCGGCATGATGCGTCCGGATGGAAAAATCCACGGACTGAACAAGGCGTTTATGGCAGATGCCATAGCTACTGTAGCAGGAGCCTGCTTCGGTACAAGTACTACAACTACTTACGTTGAAAGTGCTTCGGGTGTAGCGCAAGGCGGACGTACAGGTCTTACAGCTTTCACAACCGCTGTTTGTTTCTTTATAGCATTGTTCTTCGCCCCATTGTTCTTGTCAATACCTTCGGCTGCTACAGCTCCGGTATTGGTGATAGTGGGATTGTTCATGCTGTCGCCTATAAAAGACATTAAGCTTGAAGATTATTCAGAATCAATACCTGCATTTATCACTATCATTGTTATGCCGTTGGCTTATAGCATTTCCGACGGTATTCTTTGCGGTATGATTTGCTATGTAGCTTTGAATGCGCTTTGCGGCAACTTTAAGAAGATAAACATCACCATGTGGATTCTTGCCGTATTGTTTGTGCTGAAGTATATTTTCATCTAAGAAAATACATATATTAAATTATAAGAGCGTGATGCCGGCGGTATGGTTATACCAACCGTAGGCATCACGCTCTTTTTTGTCTTAAACAAAACTTGTAAATCTTCCGATGAACAGCCCCCTAATCACAGTTCTTGCCAATCATCAGTGTCTGTGAGGGCAGTCATTAAACTCTTTAATGAAGTTGTCTTACTTCGACCGAAGTAAGCGTTCACATCGGTCGATATGAACGTTCACATCGGTCGATGTGAGCATGCGTATCGTTCGAAGTAAGACGACTTGTTTTTCTGTGAATGTTATAGACTATTATCGGCAAACATTATTTTGCGGCTTTAGTTGCTGTAAACTCGTAACTGCCGTTTACTTTGTTCACGCTTACCATTTCACTTTCTGCCGAAAGATTGAACGGAGTAACCTCATCCGTGCGGTTGTTTACGATGAGAAGGGCATTTTCGTCGCCGAATTTGTTGACTTGAAGCAACGTGGGTTCGTTGGCAAGCGTACGTTTCAGTAATAAACTGTCGTTAATGTAAACTGCCACATCTTCACCACTCATGCTGCTTTCCAGACAAATGGTGTAAATCTCTGCCGATGCTACAGGAGTTCCTTCTTCGGGTCCCTGTTTCTTTTGATATCGAAAACCTAAATATAAGAATAGACACACAATGAAAAAAACTCCGAAGGCAAGAATACCATTGCCTATCATGAACTGCTTGTTGCTGTTTATACTTTTTCTGCTCATACTTTTGGGTTTTATTATGTTGCAAATATAGTGTAAATAGGGTTTGCGGCATCAAACTTGTTTCGGAAAGTTACGATGATGCAACTGTCTGTTTTATATTAGCTAAGGTTAGCACTGTTGATAAATCTTCCTAAATATGAAATAATTATTCTAATATTTTGTATGGCAATATATATTTTGTATCTTTGCACCAGTGATGGATGAAAAGGTGGAGGGGCGATTGAAGCTCCTTTTTTTGTTCTTATATCTTATATTTATTAATAATACATGATTGATAAAAACAAAGTATCCCGGATTGTAGAAGAGTGGCTTGAAGGAAAAGATTATTTCTTGGTAGATGTCACTATTAGTCCGGACGACAAGATTGTTGTCGAAATCGACCATGCCGAAGGGGTATGGATAGATGATTGTGTGGAGTTGAGTCGGTTTATCGAGTCGAAACTGAACCGTGATGAGGAAGATTATGAATTGGAGGTCGGTTCGGCCGGTATAGGACAACCTTTTAAAGTGTTCCAGCAATATACCATCCATGTAGGAAAAGATGTGGAAGTGATGGATAAAGCGGGCAAGAAATGGACTGGAGTGTTGAGCGAAGCCAACGCAGACAATTTTACGGTTATCGTTACCGTGAAAGTAAAACCCGAAGGCGCAAAGCGTCCTAAGCTGGTAGAACAAGCTGTCACATTTACGTATGACGAAATAAAATACACCAAATACTTAATTAGCTTTAAATAATTATGGCGAAGAAAGAAGCAACTGTCAGCATGATTGACACGTTTTCTGAATTTAAAGAATTGAAGAATATCGACCGCACCACTATGGTGAGCGTATTGGAAGAATCTTTCCGCAGTGTGATTGCCAAGATGTTCGGTACAGATGAAAATTACGATGTAATTGTAAACCCTGACAAGGGCGATTTCGAAATCTGGCGTAATCGCGAGGTGGTAGCCGATGATGAGCTGACAAATCCTAACATGCAGATATCACTGTCTGAAGCTCGTAAGATAGACGCTTCGTACGAGGTGGGTGAGGAAGTGACAGACGAGGTGATTTTTGAAAAGTTCGGTCGCCGCGCTATTCTGAATCTTCGTCAGACTTTGGCTTCTAAGATTTTGGAGTTGGAAAAAGACAGCTTGTATAACAAATACATTGATAAGGTAGGTAATATTATTGCTGCCGAGGTTTATCAGATTTGGAAGAAAGAAATCTTGTTGCTCGACGATGAAGGCAATGAATTGTTGCTTCCGAAAACAGAACAGATTCCAAGCGATTTCTATCGTAAAGGCGAAACTGTTCGTGCGGTAGTAGCTCGTGTAGACAATAAGAATAACAACCCGAAGATTATCTTGAGCCGTACTTCTCCTATGTTCTTGCAGCGTTTGTTTGAACAGGAAGTTCCTGAAATCAACGACGGTCTTATCACAATCAAGAAGATTGCCCGCATTCCGGGTGAACGTGCTAAGATAGCAGTTGAGTCTTACGATGAGCGTATCGATCCGGTTGGAGCTTGCGTAGGTGTGAAAGGTTCTCGTATCCATGGTATCGTACGCGAATTGCGTAACGAGAATATCGACGTTATCAACTACACTTCAAACATACAGCTGTTTATCCAGCGTGCGTTGAGTCCTGCAAAGGTATCGTCTATCGTAATGCACGAAGAAGAAAAGAAGGCAGAGGTTTATCTGAAACCGGAAGAAGTTTCTTTGGCTATCGGTAAGGGTGGTATGAACATTAAGTTGGCTAGTATGCTTACTGAATATACTATCGATGTATATCGTGAGCTGGACGAAAGCACTACTGATGAAGACATCTATCTGGATGAATTTAAGGATGAAATTGACGAATGGGTTATCAATGCGATAAAGAGTATCGGTATAGAAACCGCTAAAGGCGTATTGAATGCTCCTCGTGAAATGTTGATTGAAAAGGCGGATTTGGAAGAAAACACAGTGGATGATGTGTTGAAGATTTTGAGAGCAGAGTTCGAAGATAGCAACAGCTAAATCCCGGGCTCGAAAGAGCCAACAACCCGTGACTGAATATCTTTTCGAACTCTATTAAAAACTTAAAAATTTATGGCGATTAGACTGAATAAAGTAACAAGAGACTTAAATGTAGGAATAGCGACAGTAGTAGACTTTTTGCAGAAGAAAGGATATGAGGTAGAAGCTAATCCGAATTATAAAATTAATGATGAACAATATGCTGCACTTGTAAAAGAGTTCAGTAAGGACAAGGATTTGAAGTTAGAGTCGGATAAGATTTCACAAGGACGGCAGAATAAGGAACGTAATAAAGGTCCTGTATCTATCAACGACCGACAGGAAGAAGCTAAGCCTAAATCAGAGAATGATGATGCGGCTGTTACTGGCGTAAGACATTTGAAGTTGAAAACTGTTGGCAAGATTGATCTGGACAATTTGAATAAGCCAAAGGCTAAACCGGCTGTGGTAGAGCCTGTTGAGGTGGATAAGAAAAAACAGCAGGCAGATGTGGCTCCTGTCAAGACAGAAGTGAAGACAGAGGTGAAGCCAGAACCGAAGCCAGAGGTGAAGGAGCAGGTGACTGTAAAACCTGAGATGCCTAAGAAAGCCGAAGCGGCTCCTAAGCAAGAGGAGAAAAAAGTTGAAGCTCCTACGCAGAAAGAAACCGTAAACACTGTAAACGATAATTTGAAACAGCCGGAGAGCAAACCGGAAGATTTAAAGCCAATGCTGAAGGAAGAAAAAAAAGAAATGCCCGCTGCACAGACCGGGAAACAAGAAGACGAGGTTTTTAAAATTCGTCCGACAGAGTTTAAATCAAAGATTAATGTGGTTGGACAGATTGACCTTGCCGCATTGAATCAGTCTACTCGTCCGAAGAAGAAATCTAAAGAGGAGAGACGTAAAGAACGTGATGAAAAAGATAAGCAGCGTTTGGAACAGCGTAAGCAGATGAAAGACGCTATTATCAAGGAAATCAGAAAAACTGATGAAAAGTCGGATAAGGCTGGTGCTAATGCCGGCGATGCTTCGGCTAAGAAGAAGCGTAATCGCATCAACAAAGAAAGAGTGGATATCAACACTGTTGGTAATAACGGCATGTCTCAGGGTGGACGCAATGACCGACAGAATAAATCGGGCAATGCCGGACAGCAGAACGGTGGTGGTAAGCACAATAAAGATCGTTTCAAAAAACCTGCTCCTAAAGCGGAGGTTAGCGACGAGGATGTAGCAAAGCAGGTAAAAGAAACTTTGGCTCGTCTTACAAACAAAGGAAAAAATAAAGCTGCCAAGTATCGTAAGGAGAAACGCGAGGTTATTCAGAACCGTCAGCAAGAGCTGGAACTGGAAGAACAGGAAGAAAGCAAAATCTTGAAACTGACAGAGTTTGTAACTGCAAACGAGTTGGCAAACATGATGAATGTGTCGGTAACTCAGGTTATCTCTACATGTATGAGTGTAGGTATTATGGTTTCTATCAATCAGCGCTTGGATGCTGAAACTATTAACTTGGTGGCCGAAGAATTCGGATATAAGACTGAATATGTCAGTGCGGAAGTATCGCAGGCGGTAGAAGAAGAGGTGGACGCTGAAGAGGACTTGCTTCCACGTGCTCCTATCGTAACCGTCATGGGTCACGTTGACCACGGTAAGACTTCTTTGCTCGACTATATTCGTAAGGCAAACGTTATCGCTGGTGAGGCCGGAGGTATTACTCAGCACATTGGTGCGTATAACGTGAAGTTGGAGGATGGACGTCATATTACATTCCTCGATACTCCGGGTCACGAAGCGTTTACAGCTATGCGTGCTCGTGGTGCTAAGGTAACCGACGTGGTTATCATTATCGTTGCAGCCGATGATAACGTGATGCCTCAGACTAAAGAAGCTATTAATCACGCAATGGCAGCAGGTGTACCTATTGTCTTTGCGATAAATAAGGTAGATAAGCCAAGTGCTAACCCTGATAAAATTAAAGAGGAATTGGCGGCTATGAATTTCTTGGTAGAAGAATGGGGTGGTAAATACCAGTCACAGGATATCTCGGCCAAGAAGGGTACAGGCGTTAAGGAATTGCTCGAAAAAGTATTGCTCGAAGCTGAAATGCTTGACTTGAAAGCTAATCCTAACCGTAAGGCTACAGGTTCTATCATCGAATCTTCATTGGATAGAGGACGCGGTTATGTGGCTACAGTATTGGTATCTAACGGTACATTGCACGTAGGTGACATAGTTTTGGCGGGTACTTATTATGGTAAGGTTAAGGCTATGTTTAACGAACGTAACCAGCGCTTGAAAGAAGCTGGTCCTTCAGAACCGGTATTGATTTTGGGTCTTAACGGAGCGCCTTCGGCAGGTGATACTTTCCACGTATTCGATACAGATCAGGAAGCGCGCGAAATCGCCAACAAGCGTGAACAGTTGGCTCGCGAGCAAGGTCTGCGTACTCAGAAGATGCTTACTCTTGATGAAGTGGGCCGTCGTTTGGCTTTGGGTGACTTCCATGAATTGAACGTAATCGTTAAGGGTGACGTGGATGGTTCTGTAGAAGCATTGAGCGACTCATTGATCAAGTTGTCTACAGAGCAGATTCAGGTTAATGTAATCCATAAGGGTGTAGGTCAGATTTCTGAATCGGATGTATCTTTGGCGGCTGCTTCGGATGCCATCATCGTTGGTTTCCAGGTTCGTCCTTCTGGTCAGGCTGCTAAATTGGCAGAACAAGAAGGTGTAGACATCCGTAAGTATTCTATCATCTACGATGCGATAGAAGAAGTGAAATCGGCAATGGAAGGTATGCTTGCTCCTACATTGAAAGAGCAGGTTACTTCTACAATCGAAGTCCGCGAGGTATTTAATATCAGTAAAGTGGGATTGGTTGCCGGTGCTATGGTTAAGACTGGTAAGGTTAAACGTTCTGATAAGGCTCGTTTGATTCGTGATGGTATCGTAATATTTACAGGTAGCATCAACGCCTTGAAGCGCTTTAAGGATGATGTGAAGGAAGTAGGTACTAACTTTGAATGTGGTATCAGCTTGACCAACTGCAATGATATTAAGGTTGGCGACGTTATTGAAACGTTTGAAGAAGTAGAAGTAAAACAGACTTTGTAATTTAAGGAACTGTTATTGAAATAAAACTACGCGGACTACGCAGATAAACGGACGTATAAGTCCGTATAATCCGTGTTGTTCGCGTAGTTTGTTTTTATCGATATTTTAATAAAAGATGGAATCATTAGATTTAGTCATTGTTATAATGCTGGCGTTAGGTGCTATCGTTGGCTTTATGAAAGGCTTTATAAAGCAGGTTATTTCCATGGTGGGTTTGATAGCCGGACTGTTGGTGGCCCGTGCATTATTTGGTGCTGTAGGCGAAAAACTTGCTGTACAAGTCGGAACGTCCGTTACTTTCGGACAGATACTGGCTTTCTTTCTTATTTGGATAATCGTGCCGATAGGACTTTCTATAGTAGCGTCGGTTCTTACTAAAGTTGTTAGTATGGCCAAGTTGGGCTTTTTCAATCGGTGGTTAGGCTCAGGCATAGGGCTAATTAAGTATGGACTGTTAGTAAGTATGTTTATTAACTTGATAGAGTTTGTCGATTCTAACAATCAGCTTATTTTTGCAGAGAAAAAGCAAGCGTCGGTTATGTATTATCCGATGCAGCGTTTTGCCGGAGTATTCGCTCCAGCATTTAAGACGATTACAAAGAGTGTAAAGGAGCAGTTGCTTAAATCTAACAGCGACAGCGATACTACTAATATAGAACAATAAATAGATTTAAAATGCAGATAGAACCCAATAAATATGTAAAAGAACTGACGCAGGAGAAGTACAAATATGGCTTCACTACAGATGTTCATACAGACATTATAGATAAGGGGCTTAACGAGGATGTGGTTCGTCTCATTTCTGCCAAGAAAGGAGAACCGGAATGGTTACTCGATTTCAGATTGAAAGCTTTCCGTTATTGGCAGACTTTAGAAATGCCGACTTGGGCACATCTCGATATTCCCGAAATAGATTATCAGGCGATATCTTATTACGCAGACCCGACAAAGAAAAAAGAAGGTCCGAAGAGCGTAGAAGAAATCGACCCTGAATTAATCAAGACATTCGATAAATTAGGTATTCCTCTCGAAGAACGCTTGGCGTTGAGCGGAATGGCGGTAGATGCCGTAATGGACTCTGTTTCTGTAAAGACTACCTTTAAGGAGACATTGATGGACAAGGGCATTATATTCTGTTCTATCAGCGAGGCAGTACGCGAACATCCCGATTTGGTAAAACAATATCTGGGCTCGGTAGTTGGCTATCGCGATAATTTCTTCGCCGCTCTTAATTCGGCCGTGTTTAGCGACGGTTCGTTTGTCTACATACCTAAGGGTGTTCGTTGCCCTATGGAACTTTCAACTTACTTCCGTATCAACGCTGCCAACACTGGTCAGTTTGAACGTACATTGATTGTGGCTGATGACGATAGTTATGTATCATATCTTGAAGGTTGTACAGCTCCGATGCGCGACGAGAATCAGCTTCATGCGGCAATTGTAGAAATTGTAGTTATGAACCGTGCGGAGGTGAAGTACTCTACCGTACAGAACTGGTATCCGGGCGATGCGCAGGGTAAAGGTGGTGTATATAACTTCGTAACTAAGCGTGGAAACTGTAAGGGAGTAGACAGTAAGTTGTCTTGGACTCAGGTAGAAACAGGTTCGGCTATTACATGGAAATATCCAAGCTGTATACTTACTGGCGATAATTCTACCGCCGAATTCTATTCTGTTGCGGTGACAAATAATTATCAGCAGGCCGATACTGGTACCAAGATGATTCATTTAGGAAAGAATACACGTTCTACTATTGTAAGTAAAGGTATCAGTGCCGGAAAGAGCCAGAACTCTTATCGCGGATTGGTGCGTGTAGCAGAGCGTGCCGAAAATGCCCGAAACTATAGCCAGTGCGACTCGTTGTTGCTTGGCAGTAATTGCGGAGCGCATACGTTCCCTTATATGGATATTCATAACGAAACGGCTGTAGTAGAACACGAAGCTACTACTTCTAAGATTTCGGAAGAACAATTGTTCTATTGCAATCAGCGAGGTATCACTACAGAAGATGCTGTGGGTTTGATTGTTAACGGATATGCAAAGGAAGTTATCAACAAGCTGCCTATGGAGTTTGCTGTTGAGGCTCAGAAGTTGCTTTCGGTTTCTCTAGAAGGAAGTGTAGGATAAGTTTAGGCAGACGAATATTAAAACAGAAACAATTATGTTAGAAATAAAGGATTTACATGCCAATATCAATGGCAAAGAGATATTAAAAGGAATCAATCTTACGGTAAAGGCTGGAGAGGTGCATGCTATTATGGGACCTAATGGTTCTGGTAAGAGTACTCTTAGCAATGTCTTGGTAGGACATCCGGCTTATGAAGTAACCAAAGGTTCGGTTACATTCGACGGAAAAGATCTTTTGGCATTGTCGCCTGCCGACCGTAGCCATGAGGGATTGTTCCTTTCATTTCAGTATCCGGTAGAAATTCCGGGTGTAAGCATGGTTAACTTTATGCGTACCGCTGTAAACGAGCAGCGCAAGTATAAAGGTCTGCCTGCACTTACAGCAAGCGAGTTCTTGAAACTGATGCGCCAGAAGCGTGAAATTGTGGAACTCGACAGTAAGTTGGCAAACCGTTCGGTAAACGAAGGTTTCTCTGGTGGTGAAAAGAAACGTAACGAAATCTTCCAGATGGCTATGTTGGAGCCTAAGTTGAGCATCCTTGATGAAACCGACTCTGGTCTTGACATCGACGCATTGCGCATCGTGGCAGAAGGAGTAAACAAACTGAAGACTCCCGAAACAAGCTGTATCGTCATTACTCACTATCAGCGTTTGCTTGATTATATCAAGCCCGATATCGTACATGTTCTTTATAAAGGACGTATCGTAAAGACTGCAGGACCGGAATTGGCTTTGGAACTTGAAGAAAAAGGATACGACTGGATTAAGAAAGAATTAGGAGAATAAGCATGAAAGCAGAACAGCAATATATAGATCTTTTCTCGCAATACGAGGCTCTGATATGCAGCAATAGCGCTGAGGCTCTGAATGCGCCGCGTGCACAGGCATTTGCTGATTTCGAGCGGATGGGATTCCCTACTCGTAAGCAAGAGAAGTACAAATATACCGATACCGAGAAATACTTCGCTCCCGATTACGGATTGAATCTGAATCGGTTGGAGATTCCGGTTAACCCTTATGAGGTATTTAAGTGTGATGTGCCTAATATGAGCACTTCTCTCTATTTTGTAGTAAACGACGTATTCGATAAGCACGTACATCCTTCTGCTCAGTTGCCCGAAGGCGTTTTGTTCGGTAGCTTGCGAGACATGGCTACAGAGCATCCAGAACTGGTTAAGAAGTATTACGGTAAATTGGCAGATACATCGAAAGATGCGATTACCGCTTTTAATACGATGTTTGCTCAGGATGGTGTGTTGATGTACATCCCTAAGAATGTGGTGATGGATAAGCCTATTCAGTTGGTTAATATCCTTCGTGCGGATGTCGATTTTATGGTGAATCGCCGTATTCTTATTGTCGTAGAAGACGGAGCGCAGGCTAAGTTGTTGATTTGCGACCATGCGATGGATGAAGTCAACTTCTTGTCGACTCAGGTAATTGAGGCGTTTGTTGGTGATGGCGCTGTGTTCGACTTGTATGAGTTGGAAGAAACACACAACAGTACCGTGCGCTTCAGCAATTTGTACGTCAATCAAGAGGCTAACAGCAACGTGCTGTTAAACGGTATGACGCTTCACAACGGAACTACACGAAACACTACCGAAGTAACTCTGGCAGGGCGTGGCGCTGAAGTAAACCTCTGCGGTATGGCCATAGCCGATAAGAACGAACAGATAGACAACAATACATTTATAGACCATAAGGTTTCTGATTGTACCAGCAACGAGCTTTTCAAATACGTGCTCGATGATAGCGCAGTAGGAGCGTTTGCCGGAAAGGTATTAGTTCGAGAAGGTGCACAGCATACCAGCTCGCAGCAGACTAACCGCAATCTTTGCGCTACTCGCGAAGCACGTATGTACACTCAGCCGCAGTTGGAAATTTATGCCGATGATGTTAAATGTTCGCATGGAGCAACCGTAGGTCAGCTCGATGAAAACGCATTGTTCTATATGCAGCAGCGAGGCATTTCGTTGAAAGAAGCACGCTTGCTGTTGATGTTTGCGTTCGTAAACGAGGTGGTGGACAATATTCGTATGGAAGCCTTGAAAGACCGCTTGCATTTGTTGGTAGAAAAACGTTTTCGTGGCGAGTTGAACAAGTGCCAAGGATGTGCTATCTGTAAATAAGTAGATACGTTTATTATGTACGATATAGAGAAAATAAGAGAAGACTTTCCGATACTGTCGCGTACGGTGTACAATAAGCCGTTGGTTTATCTCGACAATGGGGCTACAACTCAGAAGCCGCGTTGCGTAGTAGAGTCTATTACTGACGAGTATTATTCGGTAAATTCAAATGTGCATCGTGGTGTACATTTCCTGTCTCAGCAGGCTACTAATCTGCATGAGGCTTCGCGCGAAACGGTACGACGTTTTATTAACGCACGTAGTACATCGGAGATAGTGTTTACTCGTGGTACTACGGAGAGCATTAATCTGGTAGCGGCTACTTTTGCCGATAGTCAGATGAAAGAAGGCGAAGAAGTGATTGTTTCTGTGATGGAGCATCATAGCAATATCGTTTCGTGGCAGTTGCAGGCTGCGCGTAAAGGAATAGTGCTGAAGGTTATTCCGATGAACGACAGAGGTGAGTTGCTGATTGATGAATACGAGAAACTATTTTCTTCGCGTACTCGTATCGTATCGGTGGCTCATGTATCGAATGTTCTGGGCACTGTAAATCCGGTGAAGGAAATCATAAAGATTGCTCATGCTCATGGTGTGCCGGTATTGGTAGACGGAGCGCAGAGCATTCCGCATCTTCCGGTCGACGTTCAGGACTTGGATGCCGACTTCTTCGTATTTAGCGGACATAAGGTATATGGTCCTACAGGAATCGGAGTGCTTTACGGAAAAGAAAATTGGCTCGACCGCTTGCCGCCTTATCAAGGTGGAGGTGAGATGATAAAGAATGTAAGTTTCGAAAAAACTACGTTCAATGAGCTTCCGTTTAAGTTTGAAGCAGGAACTCCCGATTATATCGGAAGTACTGCGTTGGCTAAAGCTCTCGATTATGTTTCTGCCATCGGCATGGATAATATAGCAGCCTACGAGCACGAGTTGACCGACTATGCCATAGCACGGATGAAAGAGATAGAAGGCATGCGTATCTTTGGCGAAGCCGAGCAGAGGGGTGGGGTAATATCATTCCTTGTAGGCAATATCCATCATCTTGATATGGGTACATTGCTCGATCGTTTGGGAATAGCCGTACGCACAGGACATCATTGTGCAGAGCCGTTGATGCGACGCTTGGGTATAGAAGGTACGGTACGAGCCTCGTTCGGACTTTATAACACCAAAGCCGAAGTAGATGCTTTAGTTGCCGGAATAGCGCGTGTAAGCCGTATGTTTTGATAGACAAGTATCAACATAAACAAAACAACCTCCCGTATCATGTTCACAGTGTGAGCGGATGCGGGAGGTTGCTTGTTTTGTAGCCGTTGCTATTATTTCACGTAGTCTAACTTAATGACGATAACTCGGATGGTTTGGTCGGGCTTATCAGTTTCTATCTTTGCGATATGCCAGTCGCAAGGGAAGAACAAGAAGAAACGTTCGGGAGTAGAATCAACAAACATGGTTTTGTCTACCTGATAATCGTAAGTGATGATATCCGGCTTCCATTCTCTGTTGGGCTTAGATGTAGCATGGTCTAATAATCCAAAACGTTCGTTGCCTTTTACTACATACTGCAAGTCGATATGATAGTAATGCGATTCTGTTCCACGTTTAGCCAACGGGTCGTTCTTGCTATCTTCTACAGATGCTACCAAGTCGGTACCTTCAATTTTGTGGCGTCCTTTTTCTATAGTCAGCAAATCGTGTGTAGCCAGCCATTTGAAAGCGGCATCCCACTGCGCTTTATTCTTCTCATATTGAGTTTTGAATTCTACCAAGTTGGTACAAACATCGGGCAGAGCCTTAAATCCGTTGCTCCATGAGCGCTGCATAGTCCAATTCAGCGCATCAGTATATGCATTTGCCTTCTTGCCGCCTCGCGCATAAGTGTTCATGCTACCCATTACGGTAAGCAGGATTACTGTCAGTACATAAAAAATCTTTTTCATAATGGTTTTTGTTTTATAGGGTTATTAGTTATTTCTTTTTGAATAGTCCGAAGAACGAGAAACCGCTTTTCGGTTCTTCTTTCACTCCTTCACGCAGAAACTCCTTTAGTTGCGGTGTTATTTCTATAATTCGATTTTTGATATCGTGTATATCTCCGTCTAAGTTGCCGTAAACTTGGCGGCTTATGTATTGTTGGCTTAGTTCTTTGTAACATTCGCCTTGTTTGTCGAATAAGCGAATCTTTAGTTCTTCGGGAGGCTCAGACGAATCAAATTTGTTGAATGATTTGTAATTGCACTTTTCTCTTAAGTCCATTTGGGCAAGTTCATTTAAGAATCGCTCAAATTGTTTTTGGCTTATTTTCGGTGAGAATATACCTTCAATACCTTTAGTGGTTTTTGGAGAGATGTGTGCGTTGAAAGATCCGTGCCGAAACATTCCGAATGGATGATACATTATATCAACACGGCTAGTGTCCTTACGTATTTCTACTGGCACAGTGTCACTATTTAAATAATTAGCTACTTGGTCAACCTGTTTCTTCAGTGAAGTCTCTTTTATCAGTTTCTCTACTGCGTCAAGCAATCGTGAGTGCCAATCAGGATGAGCGTTAGGAACATTGCGTGAGAAAGTCTTTCCATCAGAATAGTAGAAGTCAACGCTAACATCAAAACCAAAACCTTCATCTATAGGAGTTGTGGAACTTTCGCGTTCCCAGTGTTGCGGATTGAGAAAACCATTTTTTGCAAGATGCTTCTGAACATCATCATAAATACCACCGTAGAAATCTTCATCTACTTTCTCTTCCTTGTTATAGTATGTGTATACAGTGTTGCAAATCTTGCTGTTCATGTATATTTCGTACGATAAGCCGCGCCCTCTTCGGTCAAGTTTAATGTTTATTCTTTCCGGCATGGGCAACAAAGTCGCTTTTTCTCTTATGGTACTTTCTTCCTTGCTTGCTTGGTGAGAAGAATTAGAGAATGGGCTTTCAGAGCTCAAGTCATTTATCATATCCATGACCGATTGATATCGTTCTGACCTTTTGGGCATCATTGCTTTAGCTATTACTACGGCAGTGTGCTCACTTACGTTGCGGTTGGTAAGTTCTTGTAGCGGAAATCCATCCTCTAGTATGTCCGACGCTTCTGGCGGACGTACACCAGTCAGCATTTTATACATCGTTCCTCCCAAGGCGTAAACATCCATCGTAACAGGAAATCCTTTGCCATCGCGATAGCTTAACTGCTCAAGAGGCGCATATCCCGGAGTTCCTCCGCCTACCTTAGTAAGCGTTTCGGGTTCTCCGTTTTCTGTATATTGTTTAGATAGTCCGAAGTCTATCAATACAGCATCTCCGTTTTGTTTAAGCATAATGTTAGAAGGCTTCAAGTCGAGATGAAGCATCATGTTATCATGCATGAATGATACGGCACTGCCTATCTGCTTAGTCAGTTCCACGCATTGCTTTTCGCTCAGTTTCTGATTTTGCTCTATCTTTTTGTCGAGACTTCCGCCATCAATGTATTCCATTGCATAATACACCGTATTATTTTCTTCGAATGCCTCTAATACATTGACTATGTTAGGGTGATGAAGCTTACTTAGATTAATAGCTTCTTGCGTGAACTTATGCTTGTAGTAACCATACATGCCATCTTGATTTCCGCTGGTAACGGTACATCCTTGGCGTCCGTTAAAGTTAGCCATGAAGAATTCCTTTACGGTTACTTTCACGTTGGCATCTATCGAGCCTAACGCTCCGTTTATCTTTATAGAAGCAAGATAAGTTATGCCGAAAGAGCCTTGCCCCAAGACCTTGTCTATCTGGTATACAAAACTCTTTCCGTGTAGTATAGTGCCTTTAGGCAGAGCATAAGTATCGTGTGTCATACAATGTTTGAATAATATTTATGATGCTATTGATTCAATATCCACCAAAGGTACAGAATCTAATTTGATAATTTTATGAAAGGTGTGATTTTTTATGATTTGTATTTGTATTATATAGAGTTGCACTAATTCTTCAACAGGGCTGACGCATTACTTAATTTCTTCATTATGCCATG
>ULVX01053206.1_pt1 | contig 51109 bp, 46 predicted proteins | sample 1959811 | NCBI WGS metagenome assembly ULVX01 (sample SAMEA4835797, study PRJEB28245) | human gut metagenome | biome: gut microbiome; material: fecal sample | place: Denmark | collected 2008
CTACCAGGACCAGCTGCAACGGTAGTAACACCACCTTTTAATGCAAGTTCTACGGTTTCATCCATTGGATTGCATCCATCAATACCGCGCATATTTGGTGTGATTGGATCTGTGATTTCATTGACATCATCACCTTCAAAGCGAATGGCTGTTTCTTCCATACCTAGATGGCAATGACTTTCAACTAAACCAGGAAATACAAAGAGTCCATTTAAATCTTGTACATCTTCACCTTCATTAGCTGTTAAATTTGTTCCTACTTTGGTAAATATACCCTTATCGATTCTAAAATCACCTACAAAAGGGTCTTGTTCCATTGTATAAATGGTTGCGTTCTTGAATAACATATAATCACCTCTAGAATCTATTGTATCACGTTGTGAAAAATATTACATATAAGATGAAAATGTTTTGTAAATGAAACCCGTTTGTTTTTCAAGTTCTTATTCTATATAATGATTCTTGGTGAGTTTATGAAAAAGGTAAAAAGAAAAGTGAATAGAAAAAGAATCGCAATTGTCGTGTTGATTCCAGTGATTTGTATCGCATTATTGATTGCGAATTTTACAAGTATTCGATTGAGTATTAAGGGATATCATAAAGAAGATAAGAAAGTTGTATTAAAATTAGAAAAAGATGATATCAAAGATATCTTGGACTATGATCAAATTATTGATATTTCAAAGTGGAATAAGGTTGAAAATGATTCGCATTATTTATTGTATGATGAATATTACAGGGCTTCAAAAAAAGAGTGTGAAGAAAGTTGTTTATTATATTGATTCTTACTATGAAAGAATGGAAGATTTGAATTATTTAGGATATTCAAAAGATGTATTGTTTAAAAATTCAGATGTATATACCATTTCAAATTTGGATACATTGATCTCGGCTAGTGTACCTTATAAAAAGGCAAAGAAATATTTGGCGATTAAAGGGGCACAAATCAAAGATATCAAGGAATATGTAGATTCTGGATTCAAACCATTAAAAGCTGTATTAACCGTTTCTTATCCAGGCATTGATTCAAGTAAGCGTGATGATCGTACATATACCATTGAGGATCCTTCAAATATGTTGGTTTTAATTAAGAATGGTTTTAGTGTTCCAAGTGATTATGTACCAAGTGATTTAAGAGATGTAAATATTCCTTATGAAAGTGAAGTGGGGCAATTAAGAGATTGCGCGGCAACGGCACTTGAAAATATGTATAAGGACGGCTTAAAACAAGGGTATAGTATTGCGATTAAGAGTTCGTATCGTTCTTATAAAACGCAATTAGCTGTTTATAATGAATATTTTGCGATGTATGATGCGGCTTATGCGGCAAGTTTAGTTTCTGTTCCAGGATCAAGTGAACACCAATGCGGATTGAGTGTGGATCTAACAAGTCAAAGTGTAATGGATGGAACGTATGGGACATTTGGTGAAACACCAGACTATAATTGGGTCGAAGAAAATGCCTATAAATATGGATTTATTTTACGTTTCCCAGAAAATGCAGGTGATAGAACAGGTGCTACAAATGAGCCATGGCACTTTAGATATGTAGGAAAAGAAGCCGCTAAAGAAATTCATGATAAAGGATGGATCTTAGAGGATTATATTGAACATCATGGATTTGCATATAATTTGCGTTTGAATTGACGTATATAAAGGAATTAGTTTAAACTGACTATGGTGATGATTATGTGGTTAGGATTGCTAATTCCTTTTTTTGGTACTACTTTAGGCTCAGCCATTGTGTACTTTATCAAAAATAAAAAGAATGAACTTTTATCTAGATGCTTTTCAGGTATTGCCTCTGGTGTCATGGTGGCTGCTAGTATTTGGTCTTTATTGATTCCAGCGATGGAACAAGAAAAGAATATTTTGATTATTGTACTTGGTATATTCTTAGGAGCTTTATTACTTCTTTTCTTAGATTGTATTGTTCCTCATATGCATCCTGGAACAAATGATGAAGAGGGAAAAGAATCGCATTTTAAGAAAACGACAAAGCTAGTATTTGCGGTAACTTTGCATAATATTCCAGAAGGAATGGCTGTTGGTATAGTACTAGCACAAGCGATTCAAACAGGAAGTATATATGCGGCTTTAGCTTTATCCATTGGGATTGCGATACAAAATTTTCCGGAAGGTGCTATTTTATCTTTACCCTTAAAGAGCAATGGTTTTTCAAAACATAAGGCATTTTTGATAGGTTCCTTATCGGGTATTGTAGAACCTATATTTGGCTTTTTCACAATCTTGTTTTCAAATTGGATCTTACAATGTTTACCGTTTTGTTTAAGTTTTGCGGCAGGAGCCATGTTGTTTGTGGTGATTGAAGAACTGGTTCCTGAAATGGCTCAAGGAAAACATTCGAATCTTCCAACAATTTCTTTCTTGTTCGGATTTTGTGTGATGATGGTATTGGATGTGATTTTAGGATAAGCTTTCATTTTTTTCAGAAAAGAGTTAAAATTGTTTTACATTATGTAGAAGACCAATATGGAATTCTGCATTTTCTTTTGGGAAGGGTGAAGGCGTTGGAAAGTACAGATTTATTAAAGGGAAGCATATGGAAATCAATATTGATATTTTCTTTACCATTATTGGTTGGAAATTTATTTCAACAATTATACAATACGGTCGATTCGTATGTGGTAGGAAACTTTGTCAGTTCACATGCCCTGGCCGCCGTAGGACAATCGACTTCCATCATTAATATGTTAGTTGGATTCTTTATGGGATTATCAACGGGTGCTGGTGTTGTGATTGCACAATATTTTGGGGCCAAAGAAACAAAAAAGATGCAGGATTCCATTCATACATCTTTAGCTTTAACTTTAGTTTTATGTGTCTTATTCACCATATTGGGTATTGCTCTATCTAAACCCATCTTAGTTATGATTGGTTCTCCTAAAGAAGTTTTACCTTTGGCCGTGATCTATCTTCAAATTTATTTTGCGGGTGTGTCCTTTTCATTAATTTATAATATGGGAGCCGGAATTTTAAGAGCTTTGGGCGATAGTAAAAATCCGTTGATTTACTTAGTCGTATCGAGTTTAGTCAATATTGTATTAGACTTTGTGTTTGTGATCTACTTTCATTTAGGTGTTGCCGGTGTTGGTATTGCGACAACACTTGCACAGCTTGTTTCTGCCATTCTAGTCATGCATGAATTGATGCATACAGATAAAGAGTATAAGGTATATATTTCTAAGATTCGTTTTTCAAAGCCCATTCTATCAAGGATTATTTCGATTGGAATACCGGCAGCTCTACAAAATAGTATAGTTTCTTTTTCCAATGTGATTGTTCAATCGTATATTTCTAAATTTGGATCGGCTGCTGTTGCAGGATATAGTACAACGACAAAATTAGATGGTTTCTTGCAGCTTCCAATTCAAAGTTTCTCGATGGCTATCACAACGTTTGTAGGACAGAATTATGGGGCTCAAAACTATAAGCGTGTAAGAAAAGGCTTGTATACAACATTATTGATGTGTGAAATAATCATCGCATTAGGAGCCTTCTTGATTTATACAAATGGAGAGTTCTTAGTTGGATTATTCTCACAAGATAAAGATGTGATTGTAGCTGGTGTGACTATGATTTCTGTCTTTGCGCCGGGCTATATCTTCCTTCCTTTATCCCATATTACTGCAGGTGCCCTAAGGGGTGTTGGTTTATCGAAAATACCAATGTATTCAATGATTTTATGTTTCGTTATTTTAAGACAAGTCTATTTATTTGTGGCAACACAATTTAGTTCGGAATTAATTACTGTATTCTTGGGTTGGCCATTGACATGGATCGTAAATGCGGCACTATTGATGGGGTATTATCATATATATTCAAAAAAACTAGTAAGAGGCGATATCTATTAATCGTCTCCTTTTTTATACCCTTGAACAGCTAGTTTTAAATGGGTATAATGGGTATAACAAATGGTAGGTGATTATATATGAATCATGAAGAAATAATAGCTCATATTGCAGAAATTGAGCGTGAGATAGCTGTTTTACCGGCTGGCGGCGTTTCTAAAAAGAATGTACATGGTAAAGTTTATTACTATCATAGAATCACTCAGAATGGCAAGCGAATGGAAAAATATGTAAAAGCTGAAGATGTTGATGAACTTAAATCGAACATTGAGAAAAGAAAAAAATTAGAAAAGGAATTAAAAAAATTAAAACAATATATGCCTAAAGAAAAAAATCTTGATTTTAAGACAAAGGTGATTGTTGGTAATAGACTCAAATCTTTAGTTTCAATTACACGAAACTATAAAAAAAGAGAATGTATTCAAATGCTTAGAGATTATATCTTCAAAGACATAGCTGATAAAGTATTCATATTGTATGGATTAAGACGAACAGGTAAAACCACATTGATTCGTCAAATTATTTTAGAATTACCTGAATTTGATTTTGACAAAGCCGCATTTATTCAAGTTACATCAAGAGATTCTTTATCCGATATTGACGAAGATCTTAGACTATTAGAAAAAAATGGATATAAATATGTATTTTTGGATGAAGTGACATTGATGGAAGATTTTATTGAAGGGGCTTCTTTATTTTCTGATATATATGCCAGTAGTGGAATGAAAATTGTTCTTTCTGGCACAGATTCACTTGGCTTTGCGTTTTCTAAAGAAGAACAATTATATGATCGATGCATAATGCTTCATACTACATTTATTCCCTATAGAGAATTTGAAAATGTACTTGGTATATATGGGATTGATGAGTATATACGTTATGGTGGAACAATGAGTCTTGGTGGAATTTATTATAATGCGAGCACACCATTTTCAAATATTAAAGATACAGAAGAGTATATTAATACGTCAATCGCGAAGAACATCCAACATTCTTTAAAGATGTATCAATATGGGGGTCATTTTCGTCAGCTTTTAGATTTATATGAAAAAGGAGAGCTTACGAATGTGATTAATCGAGTAGTAGAAGATATGAATCATAGATTTACTAAAAGTGTTGTAGAAAGTACATTTAAATCTCATGATATAGGAGTCACTGCCAATAATTTATTGAGGGATAGAGTGGATCCAATAAATATTCGAAAACATATGGAACTAGATAAGGTGACTCTGGGAATAAAGAATATGCTTGATATTTTAAATAAGGAAGAACAAAGTATTGATATTAGTGATGTGCATATGACTCAAATTAAAGAGTATCTGGCGATATTGGACTTAATAAAAGAAATTGATTTAGAATATTTGCCCAAAGTAAACCAGAAGAGAAAAATTGTAGTGGTTACACAACCTGGTTTAAGATATGCGCAAGCTGAAGCTATTGTTGAAAATCTTCTTTTAGACGAAAAATTTCAAGAGTTAGATATCCAAAAAAGGACACGTATTTTAGAACGCTTGCTGAGTGAAATTCGTGGCAGAATGATGGAGGATATAGTTCTTTTAGAAACCAAACTCGCAAAAAAGGATAAACATGTTTTTAAATTGCAATTTCCAATTGGTGAGTTTGATATGGTTGTGCAAGATCCGAAAACATTGTCATGTGAAATATATGAAATAAAATACAGTAAGGAACGAGCATGTGAACAATATCGACATATAAATGATGAAGAAAAATGTGCAATGACGACACATCGATATGGTACTATTACAGCTCGTTATGTGATTTATCGTGGAGAAAATGCAGAAATGGATACCATTCAGTATTTAAACGTTGAAGATTATTTAAAGAGTTTATAGTGAATCGAGGCGATATTTATGAATCGTCTCCTTTTTTTGTATACCAAAACATGATATGATGGGTATACCAATTATATAGGGAGAAAAGAGCATGGATAAGGATAATATATATGTACTTCGCGACATAGATTGTTTTATGTCGGTTACAGAAGCAATTCGTGAACAAGGTTTAACTTTAGAAAATCGTATTATTGAAAAGAAAGTGATTGAATCCAATTACTATTTGTCGAAACAATTAAATGTACCATTGGCTACCAAACTCTTTTATTTATGTCGAGTTCGATATGTAGAAGGGATCGCCCAATCCATTGAAAAAACGTATATTGAATATTCGAAGGTGGAAGGACTTGAAGAATATGATCTTGGGAATACATCGTTTTATGGGCTTTTATTAAGGGAATATGGTATACAGGTTTATGAAACACAAGAAGAATTATTGTTGGTGGAGGCAAAAAGAGAAGAGAAAAGATTGTTGGGATTAGAAGGAAAGTGTGAGATTTTATTAAATCGTGGAACTTCTTATGTTTCAAAAAATGATCATGAGCCTTTTGAATATTTTGAAATGTCAAGTCTACCAAGCTTTTATAGATATAGGAGTGTGTCAGAAATATGAGTGAAAAACCAATCTATGTACAGTTGATGGACAGCATCAAAAAGAAAATTCAGGATGGACAGCTTCAAGTTGGAGATCGCTTAGTGAGTGAAAGAGAAATGTCCGAACAATATGGAATTAATCGAATGACAGTGCGAAATGCATTAAAAAAGCTTCAAGAAGAAGGGGTAATTGAAACCAAAAGAGGAAGTGGCAACTATGTTGCGAAAGTTCCATATGTTGAAGAAAAACTAGAATTAGGTCGTGCCGGTGTTTATTCACTGAGTGCGCAGATTCGTCAAAAGGGAATGAAATCGAGTCGTAAAACACTATCTTTGACAAAGATAAAGTCTGAAGATAAATTAAAGGAAGTCTTTCCAAATGAAGATTATATATATGAAATCATTCGTTTATCTTATATCAATGATGAGCCTTATGCATTGCAGAAGGTATATATTCCTTGTTCTAAATTCGAGGATGCAGAGCGTTTTGATTTTGAAAGTTTTTCATTATATGACTATATGGATGATTTAGGACATCGTCCTAAAACTATGGTTTCTTATTTGCGCATTGATTCTTTGCCAATAGAGTATCGAAAATATATGGATATTGAAAGAAATGTATTTATTTTTGATTACCATGGCTATGATGAGAATCGTGAATTGGTGGAGTATACAATTTCATATCATAATCCAAAGTATACATCGTTTAAATATGTAACTCAAGGCTTGAAGTTTAGAAGTCAATAAATTGGTATATAAGTATATCGAAATGGAGGTATCAAATTGAGGATATCTCTTTTTTTGTGGCTATTTCTATAATTGGTATACCTATACGCCAAAGAAATTATTGATATTGGTATATATGTATGGTATAAATTAATCAAGAAATGGTATTAAGTATATACCAATGTCATTAAGGAGGAGAGAAATATGACATTTATTCAGGCGTTATTAATCGGCTTGATCGCCGGTCTAACCGTTTTGGATGGAAACTGGTTAGGTGAAGCTAAATTCCGTGAACCCGTTGTTACTGGATTCTTAGTTGGTTTAGCTTTAGGAGATGTTACGAAAGGATTGAAGGTTGGTGCTGAATTACAACTTTTATGGATGGGCGCAACTGGTATTGGTCCTACAGCTCAACTTGATATCGGTACTGGTGGAACAATTGGTGCAGCTGTTGCGATCATGACTGGCAAAGGTGCTGAAACAGCGATTCTATTTGGTGTTCCAGTCGCCGTTGTTATGCAGTTTATTAACACATTACTAATTGCTTCTTATTCTGGATTGATGCACAAAGTAGATAATGATATTGAAGCAGGTAACTTTAAGTCAATCGCATTGACTCATCATTTCTGTAACTGGGCAACATTCGCATTATATTCATTAGTTGCGTTTGTAGCTATGTATTTTGGACATGGTGTAATTCAAGCAATCGCAGATGGACTTCCTGCATGGGCAAATGCTGGATTGAACGGTGTAGCTGCTTTACTTCCTGCATTAGGATTTGCCTTATTGTTGAACATTATCTTCGAAAAAGATTTAACACCATACTTAATTATTGGATTTGTTCTTGCAGCATATGCAGGTCAAGCAATCACTATGGTTGGTATCACATTGATCGCATTCGCAATCGCAATGATTATTTATCAAATTCGCTCAAACCAAGGAACAGTTGTTCAAAGTGCTTCAGCTTTGGATGATGAATGGGAGGACTAGAACATGGCTAAAAATGATGTAATTAGTGTTGAAAATAATTTAACAAAAAAAGATTTTAGAAAAGTATTCTGGAGATCATTTACTTTACTTGGATCATTCAACTATGAAAAGATGGAAGGTCTAGCTTATCTATATTGTATTGAACATATTTTAAAGAAAATTTATAAAGATGATGAAGAAGGCTTAAAGGCAGCAATGCTACGTGAAAGTGCAGCTTTCAATATGACAATTGCACCAGCACCATTCGTTATGGGAATTTCTATTGCGATGGAAGAAAGCGTTAAACGTGATCCTAATTTTGATCCAGCGTCAATCAATGCAATCAAAGTCAGTTTGATGGGTCCATTAAGTGGTATTGGAGATACATTCTTCTGGGGTATCTTTAGAATCTTGGCTTGTTCATTATCAATTGGTTTTGCGAAAGCAGGAAATCCAATTGCTCCATTTATTCTATTGATTCTATTTAATATTCCAACATTCTTAACTCGTTATTATGGATTAAAGATTGGATATACAAGTGGAAACCAATTGTTGATTGACTTAGAAAAATCAGGAAAAATGCAATTGTTTACATATTGTGCAGGTATCCTTGGTGTGGCTGCCATTGGTTGTATGATCGCAAGCTGGGTAACTGTTTCATGTCCTTTAGCATTTACAATTTCTGGAAATAAAATTGTGATTCAGGAATATTTAGATCAAATTATGCCTAAATTATTGCCTTTAGCTGCAACATTAGGTATTTATTCAGCAATTAAAAAGAATGTTAAAATCACAAAGATTATTTCAGCAATCGTAGTGATTGGATTTGTATTAGGTGTATTCGGCATTATTGCCCTATAGGAGGTTATTATGGCTATAGTAGAAGTACGTGTAGACGATCGTTTGATTCATGGTCAAGTTTGTGGCTATTGGATTCCACAGTTTGATGTACAACGAATTTTGATTGTCGATAATGAAATCGTGAATGATGAAAATCGTAAAGTATCTTTGAAATTTGGTACTCCACCAAGATGTAAATTGTCAATTTTTGATTCGAAGAAAGCGGCAGAGAAATTGCTTCGTAAAATCGATGAAGGAATTCGCGTTATGATTCTAGTGCGTTCACCTGAACCACTTGCTGAATTGTTAGATTATGGCTATACATTTGATCATGTTACTGTGGGTAATATGTCTACAAAAGATGGCGCTAAACAGATTCGTAACAATATGTTCGTAGATGAAAAAGAGGCAGCTGCTTTCAAGAAAATCAAAGAACACAATATTCCAATGTATTATCAAATTACACCAAATGTCTCAAAAGATGACATTTCAAAAGAATTTTAAGGAGGATAAGATTATGGCAGAGCCAACAGTATTAGGATATATTAAAGAACAACCAGAAAGATTAAAATATGTTTTTGAAAATAAAGATGTTTTTGTGAAACCATTTGTAGATGTATTCACAAAAAATAATATTAAGAAAGTGATTTTCTTTGGTTCAGGAACATCTTATAATGTATCTATTTTAGGAACTTATTATTTCAAACATCTAGTAGGAATTGATGCAGAATATCAATATCCAACTGTATTTAAAAATTATGAAAAAGCAGATTGGTCAGGACTATTAAAGAAGGATGAAATTCTATATGTCGGTATTTCTCAATCTGGAACATCTATTTCGACTTGCGAAGTTATGAAATATGCACAACAAGAAGGTTATCATACTTTGGCAATCACTGGGAATCTAAATAGTGAAATCACTAAATATGTAGATACAAAAGTACATCTTTTAGTTGGGGATGAATTAACTCCACCAGAAACAAAAGGATATACAACATCTGTTATTTCTGTATATCTATGGGCTGTTGAATGCGCTCATGTAACTGGTAAGATGAGTGATGCTGAATATGAAAAAGCTTTGGATGATACTAAGAAATTGGTAGATCAATTCCAAACTGTAGTTGATGAAAGTGAAGCTTGGTATGATCGTAACCGCACAACAATCGTAAATAGTGATCGTTTATATTTCTTAGGTTATGGTATTGATGTTGCAACCGCAATTGAAGCTCAATTAAAAGTTGGAGAAATGTTAAGACTTCCTGCATTGGGATATGAAATTGAAGAATATTCTCATGGTCCTACAATGGCGATTTCTAAAAAACAAACCATTTGTATTATTGGAAGTGATGAAGCTGAATTTGAACACAGTGTAGACTTCAGTAAATCCTTTAAAAAATACACAGACCGTGTTCACTTTATCACATGCAAAGATTTAGGAAACGATCCTAGAGATTGTGTATTCTCTGTTAAGACAAATAAATATTTGGCTCCATTGATGTTTACAGTTCCATTCCAATTTGTTGCCGCAAAAGGTGCAAAGGATATTGGTATTGATACAGCTATCAACCCATTTAACGAAAATTTAGCTCACTACAAAGACTAATGAAAGCTATTATTTTTGATATGGATGGTGTCCTAATAAATAGTGAAGTGAAGTATCAAGAATTATTTATGCAGTTTTTTAAAGATAGAGGAGTTTTTATTGAAAAAGAAGAACTTCTCTTTCTTGTTGGTTGTTCTAGAAAGACGGAAGACGAATTTATCGCAAGTCGATTAGACATAAGTGTAGAAAGGGCACAGGATTTAAAGAATAACTTTTTTGAAAATCATAAAGTGGATTATTTAAAAATACGCATGCCTTATGTATTGGAATTACTTTCATATTTAAAGAACAAACAAATTACGATGGCACTTGCTTCATCTTCTCCAATGGACAATATTGAAGATGTTTTAAAACAATGTGAGATTGAAACCTATTTTAAATATATTGTGAGTGGAGAAAATTTTAAAAGGACAAAACCAGATCCAGAAATTTATGAATATACATGTAAACAAATCGGTGTTTCGAAAGATGAAATATGGGTTGTAGAAGATTCGGAGTATGGAATAGAAGCTGCAAAAAATGCAGGATTAAAAGTAATGGGGTTATACAATAGTAAACTTTATCAAGATTTGACAGACGCAAATTTAATTATAAGTTCACTAAAACAGATTATGGAGGAAGATATATGGTAGGAATTCTTATTACAGGTCATGGTCATTTTGCCAGTGGCATTGCTTCAAGTGTAGAGTTGATCATGCAAAGTCTAGAAGGGGTAGAAGTGTTGACTTTCCACAAGGAGATACGGCAACGGAATTAAAAGAAAATATACATAGCGCATTAAGTAAATTTGATGATGAAATTGTCGTATTTGCAGATTTACTAAGTGGATCTCCATTTAATACGGCTGTTATGGAAGCTTTGGAAAATGATAAGATTCAAGTTGTCTACGGCACAAATCTAGGTATGTTGATTGAATGTATCATGATGCGTAATATGGGTTCAAGTGCAATTGAAATCGCAAATAAGGCTTGTGAAGTTGGCCAAATTCAAATTGGTAAATTTGAAAAGCAGCTAGAATCTGAAGATGATTCATCGGATGAGGAGTGGTAAAATGACTCGAAGCATAATGTGGCAGTATATAGAAGAAGAGCCTACATATTTGTTGAATATCTTAAATAATCCAGAGAATAAAGATGTTATTCAGAAAATAAAGGATTTTGATACCATTTATATATGTGCACATGGAAGTTCTTATAATGCAGCTACTTCGGTTGCTAGTTTTATAAGTGATATGGCTCATGTTCGTGTATATGTCTATACACCTAGTAATTTTAAGCATAATGCCAAATCCATCAATTATGAAAATAAAAATAAGACATTGGTGATTGGAATTAGTGAAACAGGTACGAGTCGAGGTGTTTTAGAAGTTTTAGAACAAATGAAAGATAAAGGTTTTACACTTCTAACACTTACAAACGTAAAAGATTCACCTATGGATACATTAGGAGATTACACTCTTTATTATCATTGTGATGAAGAAGATAGTAATGCCAAGACAAAAGGGTATAGTTGTACTTTATTATTATTGATGTTGATTGGTATATATTCAGGTTATTTCAAGGGATTTGTTTCAAATGAAGAAGTGAAGAAATATTTTGAAGAGTTAAAAAATGAAATCAAGAATCTTGAATCATTAATGGATAGTTTTGTATCTTGGCTTAAAGATGCAAGTTATGGAAAAGATATGAAAGATATCTATGTGATTGGTGATGGAATGCAATTTGGTTCTTGTTTAGAAGGCCAGCTTAAACTAATGGAAACAATGTGTATGCCAACCATGTTTAATGATATTTTAGAATTTTCACATGGTATGCACAGATCTTTAAATACATCTTCACATGTATTGTTGTTGGATGATGGTACGGAAAAGGAATTGATGTACAAAACATATCAATATCTTAAAGCTAAAAAAATTCCAGTTTTATTGATCACAAATCAAAGTTATGCATATGAGGATTATATTTATCCTGTTGATTTATATCATGTGGATCATTCAATATTTTCTATCATTTACTTGATTCAAATCATATCTGTATTTGTACCTGAACTTCATGGTTTAGATCCAAATCGTGATGCGAATAATGACTATACAGATTTTGTGAATACTAGAGTATAATTAAAAAGTAAAGCCCAGATGGGCTTTTCGCATATAGGGGAGGATGCACATGTTAGAGTTAGTTGTTTTTGATGTTGATGGGTTAATGTTGGATACTGAAAGCGTATGGAAAGAGGCGTTTGATAAGGCAGGAGATAAGTATGGTATTCAAAATATGGGTTCTACTTTATTTCCAAAATTGATTGGTAAAAGTGGTAGAGATGAAAAAGAAGTGTTAGATCGATATTTATCTCAAGACATTCAAGAATTGGTAATTAAAGAATGGGAACGCATTGGATATGGTATGTTGGAAAAGGAAGTGCCTGTAAAGCCAGGCTTATATGAAATACTAGATTTTTTGGATGCACATCATATTAAAAAGGCTGTCGCAACTACGACAAGAAGAGAGCTTACTGAAGAAAGATTAAAACGAGTTGGCGTATATGATCGTTTTGATTATGTATTATGTGGGGATGAAGTCATAAATCGTAAACCAGATCCAGAAATTTATCTAAGTGTTTTAAAGAAAATGGATACAGACGCAAGAAATGCTCTTGTTTTAGAGGATAGTGTAGTTGGTGTTGAAGCAGCTTATAGAGCGGGTATTGATTGTATTCAAGTACCAGATATCATTGCACCTACAGATGTACAAAAGAAGCAGACGATTTATACTGCGAAAGATTTAATGGAAGCTAGAGACTATATTAAAGAGAACAGGATATAAAATGAGACAAAATGATTTTGAAAATGCACCTATGATAAAACTTGTCATGGGTTTAGCTATACCGAGCATGATTGCTCAGTTAGTCAATATTTTATATTCCATTGTCGATCGTATGTTTGTAGGACAAATTGAAGAAGTAGGGAATTTATGTTTGGCAGCCGTTGGAATATGCGGGCCAATCGTTACTTTATTATCAAGTTTTGGAACCCTTGTTGGTATTGGTGGTTCAATTTGGCTATCGATGTGTTTGGGTCAAAAGAATGAGAAAAGGGCCAGTCAAATTTTATATAATAGCTTTGTGATGTTGGTTGTTCTTTCCATTTGTTTAACACTTGGATTCATTCTTTTAAAACACAATTTGATCTATTGGTTTGGAGGCAGTGATACCCTTTATCCTTATGCCAATACCTATTTAACAATCTATACATTAGGAACTTTCTTTGCCCTTATGTCGATTGGATTGAATTATTTTATTACGGGACAGGGCTATGCCACGATTGCGATGTTAAGCGTATGTATTGGTGCCATCACAAATATTGTTTTTGACTTTATTTTGATTCGTACACTTAAAATTGGTGTTGCCGGAGCTGCCATTGGTACAGTTGTAGCCCAATTTATATCGTGTATGTTTGTGCTTTGTTTTTTAAGATTCAAATCAAAAATCAAATTGAAAAAAGAAGAACTATCCATAGAGAAGATGAAGCATATAGTAAAACTTGGCTTTTCACCATTTTTGATTCTTGCATCCGATTCCGTTATTTTAATAGTGATGAATATGATGCTTCAAAAGTATGGTGGAAATATGGGTGATGTTTATATTTCAGCCATTACTGTAGCCCAAAGCTATTTCTTGTTGATTACAGGTCCACTTTTAGGTATTAGTTCAGGAACACAGCCAATATATGCGTATCATTTTGGATCGCAAAATTTAAAGAAAATCAAAGAAGCCTTTAAAATTGTGATTTCATTTGCGTTTTTATTCTGTCTTGTTATGTTCATCATTTCAATGTGTTACTCAAATGTATTTGTGGCTATGTTTACTAATGATGCCATGACTATGCCAATCGCAGAAAGAGCTATTAAAATCTTCTGTTTAGGCATTTTAATGATGTCCATTCAATATGTTTTAGTAGATGGAATTACAGGATTATCTAATGTAAAATTATCATTATTTTTATCATTAAATCGTAAGATGATGTATTTGGGGTGTACATGTTTATTGCCTGCTTTTTTAGGGGTTTCTAATATTTTCTATGCACAACCTGCAGCGGATATTTATGCATGTATTGTGACAATCATTTGTTTTATAAAAATCATTCCTTCTTATTTAAAAAGTCATGGAGTGAAGTAAGGCGAGATGAACTAACATCTCGTTTTTTTAATACTACAGTCTTTTTCTGATATAATAGTGGTGTAGGAGGAATCTGTATGGCTATATTTTTAAATCCTGATAATGCGAATTTTAACGAAGCGGTTCATTCAAAAATATATGTGGATAAAACGGGTTTAATTGAATATACAAATAGTGTGCTTTCAACCACAGCTAAATTCATTTGTAATTCAAGACCAAGACGTTTTGGAAAATCCATGACTGCTGATATGCTTTGTGCTTATTATTCAAAGGGATGTGATTCTAGAGAATTATTTCAGCCATATACGATTTCTTCATGTTCTACATTTGAGAAGTATATAAATCAATATGATGTCATTCATATTGATGTACAGTGGTGTAAAGATCAAGTTGAAAATATAAATGATATTGTCAATTATATTAAAGAGAGTTGTATGCATGAATTACAGAATGAGTATTCCAATATTGACTATAATGGAATTATTTCTTTGTCTGGTACACTTTCTAAAATCAATGATGAGATAGGACATCGATTTGTGGTGATTATAGATGAATGGGATGTATTGATTCGTGATAATGCGGATAATAAAAAATTACTAGAAGAATATATTGATTTCTTAAAAGGATTATTTAAAGGATCACAACCTTCTCGTTATATCGCATTAGCGTATTTAACAGGTATTTTACCAATCAAAAGAACGATGACACAGTCCGCATTGAATAATTTTGATGAATATACAATGTTGAATCCAGGTCCATTGGCTTCTTTTATCGGATTTACAGAGGGGGAAGTAAAAGTATTAAGTAATAAATACAATATAGATTTTGAGAGAATTAAAAAATGGTATGATGGATATTACTTAAATCATCAGCATGTATATAATCCGAAAGCCGTTGTGAGTTTATTTACTTTAGGTGTGTTTCAAAGTTATTGGGCACAGACAAGTAGCTATGAATCGATTCATAGTTTGATTCAAATGAATTTTGATGGCTTAAAAGAAGCTGTTTTAGAAATGTTAAGTGGTAATGAAGTGAAGATGCAGACAACGTCTTTTCAAAATGATATGGTTTCATTTAAAAATATGGATGATGTCTTAACGGTATTGGTTCATTTAGGATATTTGGGATACAATCAAACATATAAGACGGTATTTATTCCAAATGAAGAAATTCGACAAGAATTTGTGAATTCTGTTTCAGAAGATAAATGGAATGATTTGATTCAATTTGAAAGGGAATCGGATACCATTTTAGAAGCAACTTGTCAAATGAAAACAGAAGTTGTAGCTAAACAAATGGAAAAGATTCATAATACGTATGCTTCTAATATTGCATATCATAATGAAAATAGTTTGAGCAGCGTTTTAACGATAGCGTATTTATCAACTTTGAAATATTATTTTAAACCAATACGAGAATTGCCAACAGGAAGAGGATTTGCGGATTTTGTATATATTCCAAAACCAGAATATAAAGATTATTATCCTGCCTTATTGGTGGAGCTAAAATGGAATCATAATGTTCAAAGTGCATTAGATCAAATCAAGGAAAAAGTATATCCTCAATCGATTCAAGAATATACCGATAATTTATTATTGGTTGGAATTACTTATGATTCCAAGACAAAAGAACATCGTTGTAAAATAGAGAAGTTTTAATGGTATTAAAAATAGGTGATAATTATGTTTTTTAAGAAAGAGAAAAAGATGAATGTTCCAGATTTATGGAATTTTATGACATCCTTAAATAAAAAGGATAAGGCTTTGTTTGAAGAACTATTAGATAATGATAATGAACCCTTGGAATATAAGGGTGATGTCAAACAGGGTGGTTTATTGAAGAATAAAAAAATGATTGAAAGAAGGGTCATTGAAAAAGAAGAGGATGGAAGATTGCGTGATTATACGCAATATCGTATTCAACCAGATGTGTATGAAGTATTAAAACCTTCTTATGATCAGTTTTATTCAATTATTGGTGACTAAGCTTGTAGAAATACAGGCTTTTTTTCTTTATAGGTGCAAATTATAAGATAAAAAAAGTCCTTAAAGGTGCAAATGGATGAGCGAAAAAAGTACTTATAGGTGCAAATGAAGTTAATAAAAAAGTCCTTAAAGGTGTAAATGAAGGTTAAAACGTGTTATAATACCCTTATATAAAGGAGAAATGAATATGCTTAGAAATGCAACGGATTTATTGACAAAATGGAACATTCGTAATAATAGAAAGCCACTTATTGTATGGGGTGCTCGTCAGGTGGGTAAAACATATCTTGTAAAGGATATATTTGCCGAAGAATATTATTCAAACGCTTATATATATATTGATTTTAAGATTGAGGATGAAATACGTGATTTTTGTGATCATACGGCTAATGCAGAAAAAATAATTGAGTATATTTCTTTGTATAAAGGTAAAGATATTAATAAGGATACACTTTTAATATTTGATGAAATACAAGAATGTCCAAACATTATTTCTTCTTTAAAATATTTTTGTCAGGACTTTAGAGAAATTCCAGTCATTGCGACAGGTTCAATGGTACGAATTCGTCTTCAAAGAGAACTAACAAGAAATGGATCCTTACAAAAGTTTATGTTTCCTGTTGGTAAGATTGAACAACTCACTATATATCCTTTAAGTTTCGATGAATTCTTATTGAATAGTAATGAAAAATTATTTAATGCGACAAAAAAGGCATATGAAAGTAGAACTCCATTAAATAGTAGTATCCATGAATTGGTATTGAATGAATTTTATAAATACTTATTGATTGGGGGTATGCCTGAAGCAGTGAATACATATTTTGAATCCAATAGTTTTCTAGAATCAAGAAGAGTATTAAAGGATTTGTATGATAACTATTTATCGGATATGGAATTGTATCAGGCAAGCCGAGAGTCTTGTTTACGTTCGAAGAATTTATTTTCAAATATATATGGACAATTAAATAAAGAATCTAAGAATTTTTCACCTGGATTTATTGAGGAAAAGACAAAAACAAGAGATTATTTTCATCCAATCCAATGGTTGACTTTAGCCCATATAGTGAATCAATCTTTCCAATTAAAACAACATGTCACAATGCCATTGATTCCAGATGGAGAAGGAAAATTTAGATTGTTTTTGGGAGATATTGGTATGTTCTCATATCAAAGTGGAATTAATGTATCCTCTTTTATTGCACCAGACAAAGAGAACACTCTATCTGGTATATTTTATGAAAACTATGTTGCGAATGAATTAGTCGCAAAAGGTATTGGACTGTATTATTGGCGTGGAAAAAATGATGCCGAATTAGAATTCATTATTGAATCCGATAATAAATTGTATCCTTTAGATGTGAAAAAAGGGAAAGGTGTTTTAAATTCTTTAGATAAATTTTCAAATCAAAATTCATTTGAAGTAGCGATTAAAGTATCAAAGAATAATTATGGATATGATCATGAAAAGAAATTAGTTACGATTCCATTTTACTTCATGCCTTTCTTAGCAGAAGATTTGAAAAATGGAACGTTTAAAGTAGACTAGTCAAATTTGATTGGTCTTTTTTTTGATTCGTGTGAAAAATGGTTTGTTTATCTTTTCGAATCAGGACATTTTAAACTGGTTTTATTATTTCACAAAAAAAGGAAGCAGTGTCGCTAACAAGACTGCCTCCTCAAAACGTATGTTTTTCCTAGCAAATGTAGTTTAACACAAATTAATCATTGAAGCAATTGAGTAAGGTTTTAAAATATTTTATCTTCAAGCATTTGTTCGATGATTGTAAACACAGTCTGTTCCATTCTTCCATCATACAACATCCTGTGTTTGGCACCTTCAATATATATTAATCGTTTCTTTTGCGCTGGAATCTTTTTGTAGGCATGTGTTGAACTTGATGGAGCAATCACTTCATCACTTGTTCCATGCAACATAAGGATTGGACATTCAATTTGAGAAATGGATTCTTTATATTGAGAAACAATCTTTGTGAAGGTTTGGTACTGCTTTGAGCTTGGGCCTTTCTTTTCTTTGTCGGATTTTTTAAATAAACCCGTTACTTTTTTGATGTCAAGATATTCAAAGGCCGGTGCACAAAGGATTAAGGATTGCACTTTATAAATGCTAGCCAAATAACTGGCGATTACACCTCCCATGGAGAATCCAATTAGAATGACATTGGGATTTTCTTTAATGGCAAGACTTAATTTGGCTTCACATCTTTGTACCCAATCTTTGTAGTTGGCATCATTTGGATTGTTTAAATCATACATATCAAATTGAATTACTTCATATTTTTTAGCCTTTAAATAGCATGCTAATGGATCGAATTCATGACTTAGATTTCTTCCAAATCCATGGATTGTGACTATTATAGGTTTCTTTCTTCGATTAAATAAAGACATTCGCATCACCTCGTTGTATAATTATTATAACATCTATTGAAAGGAAGGTCACATGTATCATGAAGGCAACTTTACTGATTAAAAATATTGAAAATTTATATACATGTGATAAGGATTTTACAATCTTACATCATGCTTTTATTGCATGTCACCATGATAAGATTATTGAAATCAATACGGGTTCTTATAAAGAATGGCTTGATCCTGCAACACGAGTGATTGATGCGCAAGGTGAATGCGTTGTGCCGGCTTTTATTGACTGTCAATTTAAAAGTTTTACACACGTGCGTTTAGGCGATCAATTAAGACAAGATATCAATGCGTTATATGCCATGCGTCAAAATGGAATTTTAACTTTGATTTGTGACAATCCAAATTCGCAAAGAATGAAGTTGGAACAGGATGTTTTTTATAAAAAGAATCAGCCTAAGCTTCCGGTTTTACATCGTTTAAATGAATTAAATGATAAAATTCCAGAAACTTTTTTAATGAGTTGTGGATTTGGACTTCCAAACTCCTACGTATATAGTATGGCACCTATGAGTTATGTATTGTTTCAAACACATCGAGTGTGTTCGAGAACATTATTAGAAAGTATGACGTCTTTACCAGCTAAAGAATTTAATTTACTAGATCGTGGATCGATTGAAATTGGAAAAACGGCAGATCTTTTGGTTTTACAAGTCACAACGATTGAACATTATTTTCAGACTTTAGGAAGACCTTTGATTCATCGTATGATTAAAAATGGGATTCAATTCTATCCCGAGTGGATGGTTTGTTAGGAAGAGTTTTCTTCCTTTTTTCTTTTTCTAAACAAAAAAAGATGGACTAGTCATTTGTCCATCTTCCAAAGATTCCACATGGTAATACACTATCATTTGTCGTAACAGGAAGTAGGTTTTCACCACATTCAATGTGTCCACCTTTTTCTTTTTGAATCGATCTAGATAAAGCTTCATTGAGTGTTGAACAACTAAATCCAGTTGTATAACAGTTCACAATAAAGAATAGGGCATCATCACTTAAAATCTTCATACATTCTTGAATCAATGGGAATAATTCTTCTTCCAATTTCCAAAGTTCACCATTTGGACCTCTACCATAACTAGGTGGATCCATGACGATACCATCGTATTTTCTTCCTCTTCTTTGTTCTCTTTTTACAAATTTAATACAATCATCCACAATAAAACGAATCGTATGATCTTGTAAATTCGAAAGTTGCATGTTTTCTTTTGCCCATTGAATCATACCTTTTGAAGCATCGACATGCACAACTTCTTTCGCTCCAGCTTTTGAGCAGGCCATGGTAGCACCACCTGTATAGGCAAATAGATTTAAGATTCTTAAATCATCACGTTTTGATTCTTTGATCTTATTGGCCATAAAATCCCAGTTGCTAGCTTGTTCAGGGAATAGTCCCGTGTGTTTAAATCCGGTTGGACTGATTTTAAAGCGTAATCCTTTATATCCAATAGTCCAGAATTCTTTAACAGGCTTTTTCATTTCCCAATGACCACCACCCGATTTAGAACGGTGATATACGGCATCGGCTTTATTCCATGCACGCTCATCTTCGATTGGCCAGATTGCTACAGGATCTGGTCTTCTAAGAATCGTTTGATTCCATCTTTCTAGTTTTTCTTTATTTCCAGTATCAATAACTTCATAGTCTTGCCATTCTTTAGCAATTTGATTCATACTTTAGTTCTCCTTTAACCGCTTTATTATAACATACATTTGCCAACTATGATATAATAGAGTGTGGCTCTAGAAGGAGGTTTTAACATGTTTGTTCAAATGATTTGTAAAGATCGAAATGAAAAAGAAATGAATGAATTGTATGAAGTTTTAGGACTTATCGCAAGACGAGAAGAAGTGCAAATTGAAGATCGTTATGATCATGTTGATATCTTAGTTTGTCCACAAGGAAAGATTGTTGTGACAGAAGAAGATGGTGATATGGTTTTACGTGCTAATACACGTCATGCAGGTCCAGGATTTCATGCGTTTGTAGTAGATATATTTAAAGATATTCAGGAAGAAATTCCTGGCGAATATGAACTAATGGATGATATGGAATTTGATAAGGATGAAGATTTTGATCGATTGAGTTCTATGTATGAGGATGAAATGGATTATATTCGTGGCGTTCTTTTGGAAAATGAAGTGATGCGACAACAAAATTATATGTATGATGAAACGTATTTTTTACCTCTTCAAAAAGAAAATCGCATTCTTACAAGTCAGGGGGATTTGGATTTAAAAGAATTTAAACATATGAATACTCGTGACTTGATGGATTCTTTCTATGTATGGAACAATTGGGAAAGAGATGCAAAATTCTATAAAAATTGTGCATTGACTTTACTTGCCAAAGAAGGTGTTGGAAAGTATACATTAATGAATGAAACAACGATTAAGCATGCCAACGATATTTGTGAATATATCGAGGCGGCTTATGAAAAGGATACGAATGTAGATCTTCCATTAGATGCCTATGCAGACTTATGTGAAAAGTTGGGTAGAGAAAATAAATTACAGAATGCCAAAAATATGGAGCAAGAAGCGATTCAATATCGTATTAAAGAAGTGTATCACTTATTTGAAGATGCAAGAGTTGTTGCCAGCGGTGCAGCTGAAAGAAGCTATGATCCAGTAAATCAAGCCTTATGTTTAATGTCTCCATATACAGATGAAGCGCAATGGGATTGGTTGATTCAGGCCAGTAAACAACCGGGTATTGTCACAAACTTAGATCATATTATGGAACAAGATCCAATTCAATATGATAAGAAAACAATTTGGATGGATTCATGGCAAGAAGACGGAATCTATGTATTAGAGGCTGTGCTTCGTTATAAAGAAAAATTCTTATATTTCCACGATGTATGTGCTAAAGAAAAGGATTTAGCTTTCTTAGAACAATGCATTAAGGAATCTGGTTTTACGAAAACACAACAAGACTAGGCAATGTCATAAGGCATTGTCTTTTTTCATGAAAAAAAGGATCTTTGACGATCCTTATTTGTGTATATAGGCATATTGTTTTTTTGCGTATGGGCTCATTGTAGAAAATAAATCTTCAACTTTATATACAGCTTCTTTGCCATCTACATTGAAATATTTTTTTAATAAATGTTTTTCGCTTTTATCACTTTCAACGATGATCAAATAATCATAGTTGTTTAATAAATTAACGATATTATCTTCATAGAATAAGCAGATTCCATCCACATGATCTGCAAATAACATATAACGCGTAATATATTGAAGATAATAGTTTGTGACTTGTGAATCTACATCACTTGCGTAAACCAAATATTTATGATGATCAATATCATTGCTAAAATTCCAATTATCATGAGTTACTTTCATTACTTTGTATGGAAGGGATTGTTTGTATTGATTTTGATTATAAACCAATCCATTATATTCAGATATTAGAGTAATAGTGCATATGACAAGTGTAATAATAACCGCAATTTGATAGTATTGTTTTGTCTTTATTGAATGGAAGGCTTTATAGTTATAATGATTGCCCATTTTAATTGAGAAAGCATTGGATAAGTCAATTGTGGCACAAAGCATGATACATCCGCAAAATAACACTACGATACTGGATGAGTAACGTTCAAATCCTGCAAGATAGAGGGCTTCATCAAGAGGCATAGAAAAGATATACATTGCCAATATGCCTATGTAATAAAGCACAAGCATAATGTTCAAACAAATCGTTGTATATATAAGTTTCAATTGTTTATGCCAGATTTTATAGTTTAAAATACAAACGACTAAGACGGCTACATCAAAGCATAAAACACCAAGTGTTTGTCTTGAGGATACATCAAAACATGTTTGAACGTATAGCTTACATATTTTTATAATGTCATCTGTACTTTTATTTGCTGCAGAAGCACTTGCCAAATCAAATTTATTTTTGATTCCGACAAATTCTAATTTCATATGGATTTGCCAAAACAGAATAGGTAAGTAGGACGTGACTAAAATCAAAGAATATTTTAATTTCTTTTGTTTCATAGAAATATACATATAGTATATGATCGCAATCAAGACAAACAAAGAACCTGTACTTTTAATAATTGTCAACAAACCAAGAATTGGAATTAGAATCCATGCTTTTTTTAAATCATTTCGATATGTGTAGATAATCGCAATACTCGCAAGACACATTGTGGGTAGAATAAAATCTACAAGTAAGTTGTTTATACGAATTGTAATATTAAAAATAGAGAGTAGGGAGCATCCTGCTGCTAAAAAAGAATATAGAAGAAACCTTTTCTTTTCTTCTATGATTCCAAATAGACAATAGAAACTTGAAAATATAATTAATCCTTGAAGGAACAACATGGTAGATTGTGCATGTCCTAAGAATAGACATCCATAATAGATCCATGAACATGTTCCTAATGGATAATTTTTAAAATCTATGACAGTAGAGCTTATTGTGGGAAATGCATTAGTCTTTAATGTGTTTTTTATAATGATAGCCCAATGCGAAAAATTATCATAATGAATAAAGTTTGCGTGTAATAAGAAACTTAAAAAGATGACACTTCCTATTAGAAAACATAAGTTTGAAAGTGAAATCCATTGTATATAGTTTTTCCATTCTTTTGTCAATAGAAAATATATCATTAAAACAAAACCCAACATGTATAAAATGATAGATGCGGGCAAAAGAACTTTTAATAATCCTGCAGTATATACAATTAGAGTAATTATTGAAATTGTAAATAATGGGGCAAAATAATAATTTATTTTTTTACAAAAGTAAGTTAAGTATCCAATGGTGCTACATATGTAGCCTAGGCTTAATAAAATATTCAAATCAGTTAGCTCCTTTGTTTCAAATCAACTAAGAGTTGATCGATTAAATTGTTCTGTATAATCGTATCTAAATTTGTGATTTTAAATAATATACGATCTGAAAGTTGTCTTTCTGGTTTTAAAAGTAAGTTGATATTTGAATCTGTAATCCATTTATAATATTCTAAATCTTCATCGTACAGTTTTAAGTGGGATACAGATATATATTTGAAGTTGAAATCTTCAATATATCCAGTTGTTCCATTTTCAAAACATATTTTTTTGTGTATATTCATACGTATTGATTTTCTTCTTTCTATCTGTGCTTTTTTAATACGATATTGAATATTACGGATGAAATCATCATAGGCCGTAGACCACAAATCCATTTCTACAGGTAAAGAGTGGTTTCGATCATAAATGATTTGGGAATATTGACTTTTATCTTTTGATGATACGGGTTTCACTTTTAAAGCATATAACCATTGATTATTTTGTTTGCGAACATTCACAATTGAACCTGTAAGTGTAGCACTATAATTTCTGTCATGTAATTGAATTTTAACGTTTTGGTCATCAGGAATATAATATTCTGTATCTGTAAGTAAAGATATTCCTTGGTCAGATAAGTCATAGGTAGTCGCATTAAAAGCATAGTTGTTATAACTAACTTTTGCGCTAACACTTGCCTTGATTCTTTCACTTTTACGTGGAGAGGGTCTTCCTAGCATAAAGAATAAAGCATATAGGATAGCAACCAAATTATAGAATAGCCAGAATAAAATGATGCTGCTGTAAATTAATGCCCATCCATATTTTCCTTTTACATATCGTATGATTGCGAGTACGGAAAGGATTAGAAGCAAAATATGTGGAATCGCATAATATAGATTTTTGTTTCGACTTGTTTCTTTCTTTTTGTTTGTAACCTTAAAAGTACGTTGATGGATATGCAATGTTTCTAACAATACTGGAAATATTAAATATGGAGCAAGTATTGTGTCAATGACTTGTGACCATCTTTGGTTTCGTATATTGCTAGAAAGGTATCGCATAGAGATACTGTAGAAAAAATAAGCTGGCAACCAGAAAATTAATAGGGATTTGAAATCTGTATTTACAACTTGAAAGTCAAACAGTGCAAACATGATTGGTGCAAGAATGAAAATAATTCGGTTGAAGAAAGACCACCAATATAGGTAGGCACTTAAATATGTAAGGCGTGCTGCAGGAGGTAATTTGGGTGTAAAAATAGCTTTTGTATTTTGAATACTTTGTATAACACCTCTAGCCCAGCGAGTTCTTTGTTTAAACATACTAGAAATTGTAGTTGTTGAAAGTCCTGCGGCTTGCACTTCGTTCGTCGCATATGTTATATATCCTTCTTTTTGGATGCGAACACTGGTTTCAAAATCTTCTGTAATTGTTTTTAATGGGAAACCACCAATATCCATTAGAGCTTGCCTTGAAATAATGGTATTACTTCCTGTATATGCAATCGCATTGGATGAGTTACGCATGATATTTACTTCTTTAGAAAAGAAGTCTTGTTCATTTGGGATTGTGTTTTCGGCAAATAAGTTAAATTGAAATAGGTCTGGATTGTAAAAACTTTGAGGAGTTTGAATTAATCCAATTTTCATTGATTTTGTATCTTCTAATTCTTCATTTGTCCTTTTTCTCCAAACATCATCTTCTTTAATATATTTTGGCAACAAGAAATAAGGTACGGTTTTCATTAAAAATGTATGTTGTGGAATCATATCCGCATCAAACGTGGCGACTAAAGGTGAGTGTGTATGTTCTAAGGCATTGTTCAGATTTCCTGATTTAGCTTGTTTATTATTCGCCAATCCAAGATAGCCAATATTTAAGGATTTGGCTAATTCACAAACTTCCTTTCGGTTTCCGTCGTCGCAAAAGTAAATGTGTACTTTGTTTGTATTTGGGTAGTCCATGTAAGTACAAGCGTTTGCGGTCTTATACAATAAATCACAACTTTCATTATGTGTTGCAATAAATACATCAATGTCTGGATAGTCTTCATCTTTATATCTGGCAGGTCTAATTGGTAATTATCACTTTTTATTTTTCGATAATAAAGTTCAAATGTTGTAAATACCGTGATAGTTTCTGCTACGATCAACAAAATGCCAAATATCACTTGTAAAATTCCTTCTTGAAATGGAAGTGTAAAGAAAACTCTCCATAGTAAATAGATCGTCATTAATATAGATGTTACGATAAAAAATATTGTTTTCTTTGTATGTTGTTGTTCTTTTTTCATGCTGCCTCCTTAAATACCCATGTTTTTTGTATGTTGTAACTGAATATAAACAAAAGCGAATCGACAATTGGTTTTGCGAGTTTTGTATTTATATGAAGTAAATTCGAAAACAAATAAACGAAGCATGAAGAAAGAATAATCAATGTCAGTGCGAGTATAAAATATTTTAAAAGAGAGTTTTTGTGAGTGTTTGTTTTAAACACGAATTTCTTATTAAATATAAAATTACATAACATAGAAATAATTCTTGCGATGAATGTTGCAATGCTTATTCTTAAAAATGCATTACTTAAATTTGAGAATAAATCTAATAAAATCCAGCAGAAAACAATATCGATAAGTGAGCATAGTAAAGAGGTGGATAAAAATTTTGTGACTTGGCCAAAAAGTACTTTACCAATTCTTTTACTATCTTCTAATACTTGATAGTGAGTTCCTGCATTGTTGTCTTCATAGACAGTTTGAATAGGATATGTAGAAATTTGAATATCTTGTTGAATAGCTGAAATTAATACTTGTGTTTCATATTCAAATCTTTCTCCAGGGACTTTGAGCATAAAAGGTGTTAATTCTTTTCTAAAAGCTCTTAATCCAGTTTGTGTATCAGAAAGCCACTTTCCATACAGAATAAAAATAAGAATGGATGTGAATGTATTTCCTATTTTTGATTTGAATGGTACTTGTTTTTGTGAAAAATCACGACAACCAAAAATAAAATCGTTATTATTTTGATTTAATTGTTTTGAAATTTGATAAACGTCTTCAACTAAATGTTGACCATCACAATCGACTGTGATAATTCCCGAATAATTTTGGATAGTATCATCAATATATTTATATCCGTGTTTTAATGCGTATCCTTTTCCTTTATTTGTGTTGTAGCCAATAACTTGAACTTCATCATATTGATTGATGCAATCAAATATTGGCTGGTATTCCGCTTTTGATCCGTCGTTGACAACAACGATAGAAGAAAAGTAATTCTTCAATTGTTGAATATAGTTTATGAACTTTTTATTTGGTTCAAAAGAAGGAATAAGTATAATTGTTCCTTGTTCTTTCATAATTAATCTTCCCTTGCATATAGCTTATAAAATATAAAGTATCATAATTGATATGTCAAGTTACAATTGTTATAAGATATATATTACAATTGCATTTTTGCTTACACGATGTAAAGTTGACATATTTTGCACATGCACCATATTCATTCTTTTTTGACATTTTATCAATTTTATAATTTTTTTTGACCTTTTAACTGTTAAATGTTACGTTTCTTTTAGAATGTGATTCTTTAAAAACATACGCATTTCTATTAAAAGTATGTTCGTATGTCCCATAACTAAAGGTTTTTAAAAATATCAATGTTTTTACCCTCTAAAAAAATAATGCAAACGTCTAAAGACAAGACTTTTACCAATCAAAAATAGATGTTTTATATTTTAGGAGTGCTCATATTTCTGAGCACTTTTTTAGGGTTTATGGTAAAATTGATACGGTGATTAAAAATTATGAGTAACTCAATATTAGATACATTAAATGAAAATCAAAGAACGGCTGCAACGACAATTAACGAACATGTTCGTATTATTGCGGGGGCAGGTAGTGGAAAAACACGTGTCTTAATGGCACGTATTGTTTATTTGGTCCAAGATTGTGGTGTTTTACCAAATCGTATCTTGGCCATTACATTTACAAATAAAGCAGCAAATGAAATGAAAACTCGATTAACTGCACAGCTAGGCAGTATGGCAAGTGTGGTGCGTATTTCAACAATTCACTCTTTATGTGTAAGAATGCTTAGAGAAGATGCTGACTTGATTGGATACCCAAAAACATTCGCAATTATGGATCCGGAAGATCAAAAGGCCATCTTAAAACCAATTTATAAAACATTAGAAGTCGATAAAACAACGATTTCTTATAATCGTGCACTTGGTGCTATTAGTGCTTATAAGACAAACTATATTGATCCACAAATGGCCGCAAATATGGCTATGGATGATGTAAGTATTACTTTAGCTAAAATCTATGCAGGTTACGAAGCACGTCGTAATGAAATGAAAGCTATGGATTTTGATGATTTATTATTAGAAGGACATCGCTTATTAAATAGTGTTTCTTCTGTTCGAGAAAAATGGCAAAATCGTTTAGATTACATTCATGTAGATGAATTCCAGGATGTGGACCCTATCCAGTATGGAATCATCAAGCTATTAACAGGTAAAAATACACACTTATGTGTTGTAGGAGATCCAGACCAGACAATCTATACTTGGCGTGGAGCAAGTGTTGATATTATCTTGAAATTTAATAAAGATTTTGAACCTTGTAAAACGGTCATCTTGAATGAAAACTATCGTTCAACACAACCTATTCTAGATGCAAGTAATGCGGTTATTAAATACAATAAGGAACGTATTGATAAAGATTTATATACAAAACTTCCTGGTGATGAAAAGATCACAATGTTTGAAGGAAAAGAAGATAGCGAAGAACCAATCTTTGTGGCTCGTCAAATCAATGAAAAACATAAAAAAGGTTTGGAATATAAAGATATGGCGATTCTTTATCGTTCAAACTATTCTTCACGTGCATTTGAAAGAATTTTTAAATCGGTAGGTATTCCATATGTGATCTATGGTGGAATTCGTTTCTATGAACGACAAGAAATCAAAGATGCGCTATGTTATTTAAGATTATGTACAAACCGTAACGAAGAAGATCCAGACCAAATGGCATTAGATTTAGCCGTACTACGTGTGATCAATGTGCCTAGACGTGGTATTGGTGCACGTACAATTGAAAATCTTCAAAAACAAGCCGCTCAAAGACACATGAATCTATATGATGTCATGAAAGATCCAATTGGATTAAGTACAGCAGTTACGAAGAAATGTGAAATGTTTGTAGATTTAATTGAAGATCTACGTGAAAATAGGGAGCATTATGCCTTAGAAGATTTTTTGGATTATGTATTAGATACAACAGGCTATATTTCGATGTTGAAAGAAGATCGCGAAAGTGGTCAAGACCGTATTGATAACTTAAAAGAATTAAAAGAAGACATTGCCCAAAGCATGATCGAAGATCCGGAAATGACTTTAGAATCTTATTTACAAGACATTGCCTTATTTACAGATAAAACACAAGAAACAAGTGAAAATACAGTAAGCTTAATGACAGTGCATGCCGCAAAAGGATTAGAGTTTGATACAGTATTCTTAGTTAACTTTAATGATGGTGTGTTCCCAAGTTCAAGAGCTTGTGATGAAGGTGGCATGAAAGCTTTAGAAGAAGAAAGAAGACTTCTATATGTTGCGATGACACGTGCTAAAAAAACACTATACATTACATGGAATACAGGCTTTAGTTATATGCAGGATGCGTTTAAAACACCAAGTCGTTTTAGAGCTGAAATCCCAATGGAATATATTGTCCAAGAAGAAAAAGAAAAGGCACCAAAACAACCAAAGGCTGTTGTTTCTCAATCCTTAACAGGAAGACCATCTAAGCTTGGTGCGAATAAAAAGAAAGTGCGTTTACGTAAAGGGGATGCCGTTGAACATACAATTTATGGTCAGGGTGTTGTACTTGAAATTCGTGGAGATGTCGCAACGATTGCCTTTGGTCATACAATTGGTGTGAAAAAATTAAATGCAGCACATCCTTCTATAAAGAAAGCCTAGGTGAGTATGATGGATGAAAAGGCAAGAATTTTAGAATTACGTAAAGAATTAGAAAAGTATTCTATCGAATATTATGTATATGATAATCCAAGCATAACCGATCAAGAATACGATCGTTTAATGCAGGAATTAATGGCATTGGAAGAAAAATATCCAGAAATGTTTGATGCGACAAGTCCTAGTCAAAGAATCATTGGCTCTGTACTTGATGGCTTTGAAAAAGTGACACATGATACGCAGATGCTTTCTTTGTCAAATGTCTTTAATAAAGAAGAAATTGAAGAATTTGTTCAAAGAATCTCAGAAAGTGTTTCAAATCCAGAATTTGTCGTAGAATGCAAATACGACGGACTTGCGATGGCTTTACTTTATGATGATGGAAACTTTACTAGAGCCGTGACAAGAGGGGATGGAATTGTTGGAGAAGATGTTTCAAATAATGTGAAAACCATTCTTTCCATACCAATGCATATTCCTGAAATGCGTCATGTTGAAGTTCGTGGTGAAGTCTATATGCCTAAGGCTAGCTTTGAACAATTAAATAAAAGACAAGAAGAAAAAGGCTTGGCCCCTTTTGCGAATCCAAGAAATGCAGCTGCAGGAAGCATTCGACAATTGGATTCAAGCGTATGTGCTAGCCGTAAATTAGATGCCTATTGGTATTATTTCCAGAATGCTTCCGATTTTGCCGTACAAACACAAGAAGAAGCATTGCAAGCTATGTCTAAGATGCATTTTAGAACCAATCCATTGCGAAAAGTTTGTACAACGGTTGAACAGATTTGGCAATTTATTCAAGAAATTCAAGAAAAACGTGAGGATCTGCCATATGAAATCGATGGTATGGTCATTAAATTAAATAATTTAGCGGATCAAAGAAGGCTTGGAAGTACTGCGAAGGTTCCTCGTTATGCGACAGCCTACAAATTTCCAGCACAAGAAGTATTGACACGATTAAAAGACATTGTGATTACAGTAGGGCGTACAGGAAAAATCACACCGAATGCCGTATTAGAACCAGTACGTGTTGCTGGAACTACAGTGAGTGCTGCTCAACTTCATAATGAAGATATGATTGTCAATAAAGATCTTCGTATTGGTGATATTGTTGTTGTTCGAAAGGCTGGAGAAATTATTCCGGAAGTGGTAACAAGCGTTCCTGAAAGAAGAGATGGAACACAAGTGCCATACAAGTTTCCAACGACTTGTCCAATTTGTGGTTCCCATTTAGTGCGATTACCTGATGAAGCAGCACACTATTGTATCAATCAAGATTGTCCAGCTCGTGTTGTTGAAAGTATGATTCATTTTGCTTCAAGAGATGCGATGAATATTGATACTTTAGGCGATAAAAAAATTGAACAGCTTCATGAATGGGGCTATTTGAATTCGATTGAAGATATCTATTTTCTAGATCGTTATTATGATGAATTGATCGAAAAGCCAGGCTATCAAAAAAAGTCTGTGGATAAGCTTTTGGAATCGATTGAAAAAAGTAAGAAACAACCATTAGGTGTTATTTTATATGGTTTAGGAATTCGCCAAGTTGGTAAAAAAGCCGCAATGATCTTGGCTGAGCAATTTGGTGATATTGATACTTTAATGCATGCTTGTGTTGATGAATTAGTTTTGATTCATGATATTGGTTTGATTACAGCTTCAAGTGTTGTGGCATTCTTTAAAGAAGAAAAGAATCTTCACTTAATTGATGTTTTAAAACAGGCTGGATGTAATTTCAAGCAAGAAAAGAAACAAGTCGTTGAAAGTCGATTCACAAATAAAACATGTGTTTTAACGGGTACATTAGAACATTATACACGTAATGAGGCAAAAGCTATTTTAGAATCATTAGGAGCGAATGTTTCTGGCTCTGTATCCAAAAAGACGGATTATGTTATTTATGGTACGGCTGCAGGATCTAAGCTTACAAAGGCACAAAGCTTAGGCGTTATGACAATGAGTGAAGAAGAATTTGTACAGGAGGTAGAAAATGCGAAAGAGTAAATTATTGATTGGTTTATTGGCAATGAGTTTATGCGCTTGTTCTACCGGTAATAAAAATCAGGCGAATGCCTTAGATGAAGATTCGTATCAGGCTATTTTGCCTTATGAAGCAAGTGATACACGAAGTAAACATGTTGGTTTGATCAACGATACAGATTTGCGTGTTGAAATGGAAAGTGGATTGATGGATCTTTCGAAGAAATATTTTTCCACTTCTTCTGTAGATTATAAGACACACCAATTCTTAGATTATGACGAATTAGATGCGACAGACGGATCTAGAGGATTACTTGGAACGGTTCGTGATGGCAATCCCAATGGTCTAAATCCAAGTGCAGATGAAGAATTTGATACGGGAAATGGAATTGTGACAAATGCGACAATTCTAGTGGATATTTATGAATTAGACTGGTATACCAACGATACATTAAAAGGTATTTCATTGGGTTTAGTCGTTAATGGAAACTTAAATGCATCCGATGGATCGAGTGTAGATATTACGGAAGAAAAGATGCAAAATTATTTGGAAGTGACTTTTTCTAAATTAGCATCTTATATGCATGAGCGTTTTAATGAAATTAATAAAAATATTCCTATCTATATAGCGGCCTATAAATTGGACGATACAAATACGACAGATAAGGGTGGCTATGTATATGAAGGTTATTATAAGGGTGGACAAGGAAATTTTACATCTTTAACACAAGAATGGGTCTTAGTTCCAAGCTCTCGCTTTACAGAATTGGATGCAACGGCCGCGGATGAATTTACAACCTTTAAAGAAGAGATAGCGAACGTTTTACCAGACAACACGTTTGTGACGGGAGAAGCAAAGTTCGAATCGAAAAAACTAAGAAAATTAAATTTGACAATTACAGCACATGGAAAAACAGCTGGAGAAGTTTTAGCTATCATTGAATATGCGAAAGATCAAATGAGTACATTTGAAACGAAGAAGTGTGACTATTTGATTACCATTCTAAATGATGATACAGTGTATGCATTAATAGAAAGAAAATCTGGTTCAAGTGAATGTAATGTGATTAGTAAGATATAGGAGGAGAATATGGAAAAGTTCAGTACAGAATATTTTCACAAATTAGCAAACGACTTAAAGTTTGATTTGAGTGACGAAGAAATCGAAGAATTGAAAAAAGATTTTGTTGCCGTCGAGAAGCAAGTATCCCTTTTTGAAAAAGTGGACACCCAAGGGGTAGAACCTATGGTCTATCCTTTTGAAACACCTACAGTCTTCTTAAGAGAAGATGTTGTAAGTGACGTATTAACGCAAGAAGAAGCATTAAAAAATGTTAAAGATGCTCGTATGGGACATGTTCACGTTCCAAAGGTGGTGAAGTAAGATGGAAATTTCAAATTGTGTAAATAAAAATGTGGCTATTGAAAAAATCAATGCCGTACAACCAAAGTTAAATGCGGTTGTAACTATGATCGATGAAGATGCAAACACAAATGCAGGAAAACTTGCAGGTGTTCCAGTCGCATTGAAAGATAACATTTCTACTTGTGGTATCAAAACTACGGCAAGCAGTCGTATTTTAGATAACTATGTTCCTGTTTATGATGCGACAATCGTTAAGAAATTAAGAGAAGCTGGTGCTGATTTTGTATGTAAAGCAAGTATGGATGAGCTTGGTATGGGTGGAACCAATAAAAATGCCTATACAGGAGCTGTACACAATCCTTACGATCTAGATCGTATTCCAGGAGGATCTAGTGGAGGATGTGCAGCTTTAGTTGCCGCAGGATGTGTACCTTTGGCAATCGGTACAGATACAGGTGATAGTGTTCGAAAACCTGCAGCATATTGTGGTGTTGTTGGTGTAAAACCAACTTATGGACGTATTTCACGTTATGGAATTATTCCTTATGCAAGTTCTTTGGATCACGTTGGATATTTTACGACAAATGTAAAAGATGCAGCTTTAGCTTTAGAAGTTTTGGCAGGTCGTGATGACCATGATATGACTTCAAGCTACAAAGAAGTTGGTGAATATTCGAAATTATTGAATAGTGATCTTACAAATAAAACAATTGGTGTATTTAAAACTGTTTTCGATGAAGTTGAAAATGAAGAGTTAAAAGCGCAATTTAATGCCTTAGTTTCTAAATTAGAAGAAAAAGGGGCAAAAATTGTCAATGTTGAAATGCCGAAAGAATACATGGAATTGATTGCCCCTGTTTATAAAACAATTGCGAATGCAGAAGCAACGGCCAACCATTCAAATTTAGATGGTATTCGTTTTGGTATGCGTGAAGAAGGTCAAGATTTAGAAGAGGTCATGACAAATACACGTACAAAAGGGTTCTCAAGTTATGTTCGTGCTCGTTTTGTGATTGGCTCTTATTCTTTATTTGAAGAAAACCAAGATCGTTTATTTAGAAAAGCACAAAAGATTCGTCGTTTAATTGTTCAAGCTTATGCGAAGATGTTTGAAGAATGTGATGCTGTATTAAGTGTTGCAGCACCAACAATTGCACCATTGATCCATGAAAGTTCAAATGTTCGTTTTGGTGTATCTAGTTTTGCCGAAGAGCATATGCAACTACAAAATTTCTCTGGTTATCCAAGTATTACACTTCCATTAGGTAAAGTTGATTCTATGCCTGTAGCTGTGAATTTAACTTGTAAGCCATTTGAAGAACAAAAAATGTTTGATGTGTCAAGTGCTATTGAAGAGTGCACTGGTTTAAAAGGACAATGTGTGGAGGGATAGGAATGAATTATTTTGTAACAATTGGTATTGAAATTCACTGTGAATTAAAGACAAACACAAAAATGTTTTCAGGTGCTCCCGTTCGTTTTGGAGAAACGGCAAATACATGTACAAGCGTTGTTGATTTAGGACATCCTGGATGTTTACCTTGTGTAAATAAAGAGGCAGTAGCTTTAGCTATTAAGGCATGTACAGCTATGCATTGTGATCTAGAAACATTGGTTCGTTTTGACCGTAAAAACTATTATTATTCAGATCTTCCTAAGGGATTTCAAATTACACAACAATTCCATCCAATCGGAACAAATGGTTATGTAGAAATTGATGTAGATGGCAAAAAGAAACAAATTCGTATCGAACGTATTCATATGGAAGAGGATACCGCAAAACAGTTCCATAAAGAGACAGGTACTTATATTGATTTCAACCGTGCGGGTACGCCATTGATTGAAATTGTATCTAAGCCAGATATGCATAGCGCAAAAGAAGCAGCGGCTTATGTAGAAACCTTACGTAAAAACCTTCTATATTTGAATGTCAGTGACGTTAAGATGGAAGAGGGAAGTATGCGTTGTGATGTCAATATTTCGTTGAGTAAAGATAAAGATACTTTAGGAACAAAGACAGAAATCAAGAACTTGAACTCGATTGCGAATGTACAAAAGGCAGTTCAAGCTGAAATTGAACGTCAAAGTGCCTTGTTAGATGCAGGTGAAAAAGTAGAACAGGCGACTCGTCGTTATGATGAAGCACAAAAAACTACAATTCTAATGCGTAAAAAAGAAGGAAATGTTGACTATAAATATTTCCCAGAACCAAATATTTTCCCAATCCAATTAGATCTTGACTGGGTTAAATCCATTCAAGATAACTTAGAAGAGCTTCCAGATGCACGTTTAGCACGTTTCATGAAAGATTATGAACTTGGTGAATATGATGCGAGTGTATTGGTTTCAGATCGTGAAATGGCGGATTTCTTTGAAGAAGTATTGAAATCTACAAAATTTGCGAAAAAAGCATGTAACTGGGTGATTGGGGATGTTTCAGCTTATTTAAATAAAAATAATTTAAGCTTCAAAAATATTCCTTGTTCAAGTGAAAACTTAGCTAGTTTGATCAATGTTATTGAGGCTGGTGAAATTAGTGGTAAACAAGGTAAAGTCGTCTTTGAAGAAGTTATGCAAGGAAAAGATCCTAAGAAGGTCATCGAAGAAAAGGGAATGAAACAAGTGAGTGATGATGGTGCTATTTTGGCAATCGTCAATAGTGTTTTAGATGCCAACCCTCAATCTATTGAAGATTTTAAAAATGGTAAGGATCGTGCTGTAGGATTCTTGGTTGGACAGGTCATGAAGGCAAGTCGTGGACAGGCAAATCCTAAGCGCACAAACGAATTGATTCAAGAAGAGTTAAAGAAAAGATAAAAGTCTGATTCATTCAGACTTTTAATGTTTTTATATCCTGTGGTATAATAATAATGTTGTTAGGAGGTTTTTTATGGCCAAGATGAAACGTAAAAGAGTTGCTTCCAATAAATCTAAAGGACAAGGACATAAACTTGTATGGTTTACGTTAATTATAATTATGATTCCGGTTGTGATTGTGGGTTATGTATTATTGACGAGTATAGGTGGGCAAAATCATCCTGTTGAAGGAAGCCGTTTTTCTAAAACAGATTTAGACCCAGCTATTACGGATGATAATATTTCATCATTAGAGAGTGCACTTTCCAATATTGAAAATGTAGATAAAGTAAGTGTGAATCTATTGAGTGCTACACTTAGAGTACATATTGATTTGGTAGATAGTGCTACGGATGATGTGGCAAGTGCAGCTATTGATAGTGCTTATAATATTGTGAATGAGCAACTTCCAATTGATACATATTTTACAAACAAAGATGGATCAAAAATGTATGATTTAGAAATTGATTCTTATAATTATTTAATTGATGATACACATACTGCGGATGGTTGGACATATTTAAAATTGACAAAAACAGGTGCAAGTAGTGGTCCTATAACAGACAATATGACAGCCGCTAAAGATGCAGAGCTTTCAAATCAATTAAAAGCAGCAAGTGAACAAATTCAACAGAATAACGCAAATGCACAAAATGAAGAGGATGGACAATAAGCGTCCATCTTTTTTCTTGGAGGTAAAACAAAAATGAAATTATATATTGATCAAAAGAATAATGTAGTAACGATGCATGAAGCTAGTGGGGATATGAAATGTTTTGAAGAGTTTGAAAATAGTAAACCCTATACGTTTGATACAGTAAAAGAAGTAAAGGGTTTAGAAAATTCAGTCCATATATTGCTCAATACAAGTATGATCGATGAAAAATGGATCTATATGAATTTAAAAAAGTATATTTCAAAACAGGATCGTGTTTGTATATTACCATTTAGCTTTTTTGAGGATACAAAAAATGAGGCTGACTGGGATAAACAATATGCACCAGGACAAGGCATATGGTATCGTTCAAATCAAGATGTATTCCATAAATATGGTATTGGCAAAGATCAAATTGTATGGGTGAATTATTTTAAAGATACAATCGATGAAATGAAGATGAAAATATTAAATAGTTCCATTTTAATGTTGACAGGTGGAGCTCCAGATTTGATGATGAAGCGCATCAAAGAAAAAAAGCTGAAGAAAATCATTAAAAATTATAAGGGTATTATGATTGGATATAGTGCTGGAGCTATGATCCAACTGGATTTGTATCATATAAGTCCGGATGAAGATTATCCAAAATTTTCGTATCAAAATGGTTTAGGTTGTTTATCCGGTTTTGATATTGAACCCCATTTTAGAAGAAGTAAGATTCAAATGGAAAGTATTGAAAAAGTCAAAGAAGAAAAAGGAATTTCCATATATGGAATCTATGAAGATGGTGGCATGATCATCGATAAGGGTATTACTTGTTTTGGAAAAATCGATTTATTTTGATCATTATTTGCACAAATTAATCTAAAATTTGCGCAATTTAGTTTTTAGTTATTTTTTCATGTTAAATTCACATTAATATGGGATACTTAATATAGTGAGTCACATGTGAAATGGTTAGAAATAGGAGAGTGTAGATGAAATTTTGTAAGTTGATCACAGAAGTGGATCTAGAATTGTTGGAGTGGCTTTTAAATAATGGATATCCCATTGATCGTATTGAAGAAAATGGACAGGTGTATTATAAAACACCGGCCATGCTTTGTCAGAATATGAAGGTCAATGATGAGGTTACAAATTATAGTAATGGTTTGATTCATATGGATATTGAAAATGTTCGAAGAAAAAGAGGGTTATATAAAACTGGAGATCTGTTGATTGATATGGATTCGAATATTATTCAAAAGGGACTTGAAAAAATTATGGTTTCTAAAGCAGCCTTTACAATTATTACAACATTAATGGATGTACCCCATAAGACAGTTTCAAGAAATGCGTTGGTCTTTTACTTGGAACAAGCTTATCACCATGAGATTTTAGATAATACTTTAACTGTACATATTGCCACAATTCGTCGTTTACTGGGTGATGAATACATTGGAACGCATAAAACTGTGGGTTATTTTTGGCAGTTTGACGTATTTAAAGTGGGATAAAGTTGAAAAATAGCCTCAAATAAAGGTATAATATAAAAGCGTTGGAAGGAGATTTTAGATTATGCCACATCTATTTGAGTCTAAAGATAGTTTTAAAGAGAATTTTAAAGAAGCTGTTTCTGATGCCTACGGACGTGATTTTGAAGATACATATCCAGAGGAGAGATATATTGTCCTAGGTAATATGATTCGTGATTTTGCTGGAGAGCATTGGAGAGAAACAAAAAATGCGATCAAGAAAACGGAATCGAAACAGCTTTATTATTTTTCTATGGAATTTTTGATGGGTCGTTTAATGACTAGCAACCTAATGAACCTTAACATTTATGATGTTGTAAAAGATGGATTAAAAGATTTAGGTATGGACATTAATGACATGGAAAATATTGAAAGCGATGCAGGATTAGGAAATGGTGGTTTAGGAAGACTAGCTGCTTGTTTCATGGATTCATTAGCATCTCTTGATTTAGCCGGACATGGTAACTGTATTCGTTATCGTTATGGTTTGTTTAAACAAAAAATTGAAAATAACCAACAAATTGAATTGCCAGATTGCTGGTTAAAAAATGGTAATGTTTGGGAAGTATGGAAACCACAACATGCTGTTAAAGTAAAATTTGGTGGATATGTTGATGGATATATGGATGGATATGGAAAATTCCATGCACAACATCACCCAGATTTTGTTGTACGTGCTGTACCTTATGATGAACCAATTGTAGGATACCACACAACAACTACAAATACACTTCGTTTATGGGATGCAGAAGTTGATGAAGATTCTGTAAACTCAGGTGGATTAAATGAATATTTAAATCAAGTAACAGCTATTACAGCAAATGTATATCCAGATGATTCAACAATCGAAGGAAAACGTCTACGTTTAACACAAGAATACTTCTTCGTATGCGCTGGTATCGATCAAATTATTCGTTCACACTTACGTGTATATCCAAGCTTAGATAACTTAGGAGATAAAGTTGCAATCCAATTAAATGATACACACCCAGTATTAGTTATTCCTGAATTAATGCGTGTTTTATTAGATGACTATTTCTATGATTGGGATGATGCATGGAATATCGTAACAAAGACGGTTGCGTATACAAACCATACAGTTATGGCAGAAGCTCTAGAAAAATGGCCACAAGACATGGTTCGTTCATTGTTGCCACGTCTATATATGATCATTGAAGAAATTAACCGTCGTTTTAAATATGATGTAGATCATAGAGGATTATGTGGAATTTTCAACAATGTTTCTATCCTTAAAGAAGGACAAGTTCACATGGCTAATTTGGCTGTTGTTGGTTCACATAGTGTAAATGGTGTTGCAAAACTTCACTCTGAAATTTTAGTAAATGATGTGTTCAAAGATTTTGTGACAATTTATCCAAATAAATTTAACAATAAAACAAATGGTATTACACATCGTAGATGGTTGTTGTTCTCTAACCCTCAATTAACAAAGTTGTTAGAAGAAACAATTGGAGATGAGTTCAAAACAAATCCAGAAAAATTAGAAGATTTAATGGCACATGTTGAAGATGAAGCTTTACAAACTAAATTCATGGATGTGAAATTAGAGCGTAAAAAGATCTTAGCTGCTTATGTAAAAGAAAATCTTGGTATCGATATTGATGTACATTCAATTTTTGATTGCCAGGCAAAACGTTTACATGCATACAAACGTCAATTATTAAATATCTTCCATGTAATGTATTTATATCTAAGAATGAAACAAGATCCTTCATTTAGAATTTATCCTCGTACATTCTTCTATTCTGCAAAAGCTGCAGCTAGTTATGATTTAGCGAAGGAAATCATTAAATTAATCAACATGGTTGCCAATGTGGTTAATAATGATCCAGAAATTTCTAAATATATGAAGGTTGTATTCATTCCTAACTATTCAGTTTCTATTGCCGAAATCTTATTGAACGCTGCAGATGTTTCTGAACAGATTTCTACAGCTGGTAAAGAAGCAAGTGGTACTGGAAACATGAAATACATGATGAATGGTGCTATTACACTTGGAACATTAGATGGTGCCAATGTTGAAATTGTTGAGCGTGTTGGATATGAAAATGCTGAAATCTTCGGTTTACATGTAGAAGACATTAATGAACTTCGTCATGAAAACTCATATAATGCATGGAATTTATATAATTCAAGCTACAATATTCGTATGGTAATTGATTCGCTTAAAAACTGCACTTGGTCAAATGATCCAAATGAATTTAAGTTGATCAACAACGACTTAATGATGCGTAATGATGAATTCTTCGTATTAGCTGACTTTGATGCATATGTATATGCACAAGAAAGAGTACAAGCTCGTTACATGGATAAGAGTCGTTGGGCTAAGACAATGTTAATTAACATTGCGAAGTCTGGATATTTCTCAAGTGATCGTACAATTAGCGAATACGCAAAAGAAATTTGGGATTTAAAACCATTGTCATTTGAAAAATAAAAATACTTTAAAAGATCATATCTTTGATGATATGGTCTTTTTTTCATGGTAAAATGGATTTGTATGAATGAAATTCTTTTTGCGGAAATCTACTATATATGTATAGCTATCATGTTGATTCTAGGCTTTAAAACGTATCGTTCCATGATGAAAAACAGTCAAAAAGTCAGCTTTTTGGCAGTTGTCTTTGTACATATATTATATTTTCAAACCGATTTAGTACGAATGAGTAATGTACAGAATCTTTTTTTGAATGAAATGAGTTTTCTGTTCTTTTCATTGTGTACTTTTTCATGGTTTAACTACATTTTAACAATGTTAGAAATACAATATGTCAAAAAAACACAAACGCTTATAGCTTTAATTCCTTTGATTGTAAGTGTTGTTTTATTGTTAATGAATCCATTAAATGGCATATTGTTTAAAATTGATCAAAATGCAAATTTTCAAGAAGGACTATTCTATCTTTTGTATGTATTTATAAATGATCTCTATTTTATGGTTGGAGCTTATCAATCTTATGTGTATAGTTGTAGGGCAAAGAATTATCAACAAAAGAAATCCTATCAGATTTTAGGGATATACATGGCTGTTATGATGATTGTAGGTACGCTTCAAGATATTTTTCGCCAGGTTCCTATCTTTTGTGTAGGAACTAGTCTGAGTATTCTGATTGTATATATTAGTTTGGAAGAACAAATGATTTCTATTGATCCATTAACACAATTGAATAACCGTAATCGTATGGAACAACATTTGTTTGAATGCATGAGAAATGCGGATGCGAATATGTACTTGTTAGTGTTGGACGTGAATAGATTTAAGAAAATCAACGATGAGCATGGACATGCGCAAGGGGATTTAGCATTAAAGGCCATCGCGAACTGTTTAAAAGAATCTTGTATTGAAAAAAGTGATTTTATTGCTCGTTATGGTGGCGATGAATTTGTGATTGTCTATAAAGGAAATGATGTAGAAGGATTATGCCAAAGAATTCATACTTATATACAACAATTATCTTTTCCGTTTGATCTAGATGTAAGTATTGGATATGCGCAATATAAAAAAGAAATGCGTAAATGGAATGATTGGTTTATCAAAGCCGATAAACAATTATATGATGAAAAGAAGAAATTAAAAGGCCGGTAAATTAAATTGCCGGTCTTTAATCGTACCAAGCGACAGCTCGAATGGGTGAGCCATCGCAGTTTTCAATTTTAAGTGGAAAACAACTAAACCAAAATAAGTCTTTTCCACATTGGTCTAGGTTTTTAAGATTTTCAATATTCACAATATCTCGATTTTTAAATAAAGCTTTGTGCCGAGTTAAATTTTCATCATGAATAGGATCTAATCCAATCACATCAAAACCTATGCCTTTAAAATTTCCTTGAAGAATAAATTCTAATACTTCATCATCAATACATGGATAATCATTAAAGTATGACTCGTCTTTCCATCTTTTGTCCCAACCTAGATTAAATAAAAGAAAGTCTGCAGATGCAGCTATATCCATATTGATTTTATCAATTGGGATGGATTGTCCTTCTTTTAAATCTCTACAATCAATGACTAGAGCTTTACCGATGAATTGTTCCGGTGAAAATTGATCCAATGTTTTTTGATTCGCAAAGATATGGGCAGGTGGATCCATATGTGTTCCCACATGAGAATATATTTGAATCAGTGTTTCTTTAAATCCATCTTTTGAATATGTATTTACAGTAGTGAGCTTTGGCTTTTCAGTTCCAGGATATACGGGCATAGCTTCAGAAATTGTATGTGTTAAATCAATGACTTTCATAAGTTTCCTCCTAAAGATATTTAACCACAATTTTTGTTGTATTGTGATAAAATTATAGTTACAGGTGATTAGTTATGAAAAGAATATTATTATTAGGGGCTACAGGCTCAATTGGTTTACAAACTGTGGATGTGATTGAACAACATCCAGACAAGTTTTGTCTAGTAGGAATTGCGGCTGGACATCAAGCGGATGTGATGCAAAAAATCATTGATAAACATCCATCGATTCAAGTTGCTGGTATTTCCGATGTTTCAAAGGCAAATCAATTAAAGGGCGTAAAGATTTTTAGTGGAACGAATGCCATGGTGGATTGTATTGAAAATTGTGAATATGATTTATTAGTGAATGCGGTGGTTGGATTTAGAGGCTTAAAACCAACTCTTACATCCTTAAAGAAAGGTATCGACGTTGCCTTAGCCAACAAAGAAAGTTTGGTAGCGGGTGGTGTTTTGGTTCGTAAGACATTGCAAGAAACAAATACAAAATTATACCCAATTGATTCGGAACATTCAGCTATTTTCCAGTCTTTACAAGGCAATCGTAATGAAGATGTAAAACGTTTGATTATTACGGCAAGTGGAGGTAGTTTTAGAGATAAATCTAGAGATGAATTAAGTGATGTAACAGTAGAACAGACTTTGAAACATCCAAACTGGAATATGGGTAAAAGAATTACAGTGGATAGTGCAACAATGGTGAATAAGGGATTTGAAGTGATTGAAGCTCATTATTTATTTGATTTGCCTTATGAAAAAATCGATACAGTATTACATCGTCAAAGTATTGTACATTCTATGGTTGAATATAATGATAATGCGATTATTGCACAGCTTGGTTCTGCGGATATGCGCTTACCCATTCAATATGCACTATGTTATCCAGATCGTCCGGTATTAAAGGAGGATCATCCTTTGGATATGACAAAGACAATGGATTTGAATTTTAAAGAAATGGATTATGTTCGTTATCCAATGTTAAAACTAGCCTATGAAATTGGTAAAAAAGAAGGAAATCTAGGTGCTGTATTTAATGGGGCGGATGAACAGGCCGTACAATTATTCTTAGAGAAGAAGATTTCTTTTTTACAAATTGAAGAAAGTATTGAACAAGCTTGTAAGAACGCAAAATATATTGAAAATCCTACAATTGAGCAATTAGAAGCATCGGATGCATGGGCAAGAAAGTTCGTCATTGAATATTGGGACTAGACCAATTGAAATTTTGGGAGTAAAATAGTGAAATGGAATGGAGGGTTTGTCGTGAATAAAACAAAGGTTTATTGTGTAGCAAGTGCTGTTGCGGTTTGTGTGGCTTCAAATCCTAGTATGGATGTACTTGCAAAACATTTACAGCCAGTAAAATTAGAAGAAAAAGCCCAACAAACAATTTCAGCAGAAGATTATATTAAGTATTATTTGAGTACAAAAGAAATTGTTAAAGATCTTAACAATAAAGATATTGAAAAATATACTACGATCACAAAAGTAGATGAAAAGAATTGTACAATCGTATTGACTGGTAATCAATTGTTTAAGGAATTGACAAAAGAAAACCAGGATGAAATTAAGAATGCGTATGAAACTGCATATAAAGATGCAGGTATGAAAAAGGCAAAGAATTGTACATTAAGTGCATATGATATTATTGTAAGTCAAGCTAGTAAAATGGTTTTGGATGCGAAAGAACAATTGTCACTTTTAGTAAAAGATGCTGAAAATTTAGATGCCTCTTTATATACGGCAAGTACATATGCATCATTGAAATCTGAAGTGAATGAATCAAATAATTTGATTGCACAAGATACTACAACGTTAGAGCAGTTGGTTGAAGCACAAGTTAAGTTAGTGAATGCAAAAAATGCATTGATCGATCTTTCCGGATTAAAAAGTGTAGTTGAACAATCAAATTATCTGAAAGATGAATATACAAAAAATAGCTATCGTACGTATGAAACAGCAATGAGTCAGGCAAAGCCGGTTTTAGAAAATGCAAATAGTACAGCCGAAGAAATTCAAAAGGCACAAGAGGATTTAGAGAATGCAATTCAAGCATTGGTAAAAAAAGCCGATTTTAGTATTTTGAATGAAAAGGTGCAGGAAGGCTATGCATTTTTAGAATCCGACAAAGATATGCTTGAAGAAGCATCTTATATGAATTTTAAAAATGAATTGGATGCTTGTAGTGTTATTCTTGCAAACGATGAATCCACACAAGATGAAATCAATGATTCATTAGCACGATTGAATGCTTATTTTGAAAATAAAGATAATTTTGTATATAAGGTGATGACACTAGAAAATAATGTGGTTGTAGAGCCTCAAAAACAAATGTTGGATACACCTCAATTGGTTGTGCAAGAACAAGTGAATACAGTTCAATCTGTACAAACACCTTCGCCTAAGGCAACAACAAGTGCTGCAGATAATTTCATTAAGACTTATTTAACGAGCGCGAGTGGGAATGTCTTTACTACCGCAAATTATTTAAACTATCAAAAGATTCTTTCGGCAATGCCTAGCTGGTTAAAGTTATCGTCACCGGATCAAAAAGCAGTCAATACAGAATTAAAAAATAAGGTTGGTAAAACTTACCAAAAATTATTACAGGAAGCACAGAATTTAAAAATGAATTCTGGTACAAGTATCAACACTGCTACAAATACAGATTCTACATTATATACATGGTTATGTGTAATGTCTTTGGGTATGTTAACATTTGTAACAAAACGTCTAAGAAAACAAGATTAAGGGCCGTGGCCCTTTTTTTCATGTTTAAAAATTGTTATAATAGTGCGAGAAAGGCTTATGATTTTATGAAACAACAAAAATACAATGTTAAGGATCTAACTCTAGCATATTTTCAAAAAAAATCGAAATTGTATCGTGCAGGTGGATATAAATATGCGACGCCTTTAAAACGTAGTCTATCCGATTATCAAGATCATTTATTTGCGTTTTTAATGGATATCAATATTTGTTTACTTCCTGTTTATATATGGGTTATTGAGTTTTTATTAATTATGTGTGGATTGATTCCACCACACTTTTTTGATTTATTATTCTATATTATGTTCGCACTATTATTTGTGTCGAGCGTCTTATTGCTTGCATTTTTTACAGCTCGAACAAATGGTCAATCTTTTGGCTATGCCATGCTGGATTTGAAGTTAGTCAGAAAAAAAGATAAAAAAGAGGCAATGCCATTAAACTTGATTTTAAGACAAGCATTAGGCTTTGGTGTTCCACTTATGATTTTTGGCTTCTTCTTTCAAGTTTTAGGTGTTATTTTATGGTGGATAATCAATGGAATCTTTGTATTGGTTATGCCACACCAACAAACTTTATTTGATTTGATTTTCGGCTTAGTTCCAGTTCGTGAACCAGATCAAGAGATTCGTTTTGAAACAAAGCCAGAACCGGTTAAAGAAGAATTACATGTTACACCAATCGATTTACACATTCGATCAAATTATAGTGATGATGGATATTATGATGTTGAAGAATTGTTTAAGCAGGCAAAGGATAATGGTTTAGAAGTGATTTCGATTACGGACCATAACTGTGCAAGAGCAAATGCGGCGGCTATGCGTTTTTCTAGCCTGTATAATATTCAATATATTCCAGGCGTTGAAATTGATGCACAATATAAAAGAATGCGAGTTCGTATTCTAGGCTATTATATTGATTGGACAAATGAAGTGTTTGAAGTACTCGAACAAAATTCTTTAAAGCGTGAAAAAGAATTATCGATTGAACGTGTGGAAAAATTTGAAAATTTCTCAGGAATTCGTATTGATGTGGATTCTTTGATGTCAAATTCTCGTTTTCAAACAATTACGCCAACGGAAATCACAAAAATGGTTTTCCATAATGAAAGAACGCGTTCATTGCCATTTGTGAAGAAATATTTGGATAATTGTGGAAGCCATAGTGCTGCAATGTCAAGATTTGAAACAGATGTATTTGGCAAGAATGGACCTTGTTATGTAAAGGCAGATTATCCAGATGCTAAAGCAGTCATTGATGCGATTCATAATGCTGGTGGAATTGCGATTTTATCAAGCTGGCATTTAGATTATATTTCCGATGAAGTGTTAGAAGAAATTGTCGATTTAGGTATGGATGGAGTGGAATGCTTCTCAAATGATATTCATGAACAAACGATTGCGGCAGCTTTAAAAATTGTACAGAAACGTAAATTGTTTGTTTCTTGTGGTAGTGATTATCATGGTCCGACTAAGCCAAAATATCATATGGGTGTTTCAAATTGCCCAGAAAAGGCATTGGCACTTGTAAGAATTTTGACAAAAGCTGCAAAATAAATTTGCTCAAAATATGTTTTATAGCGTATAATAAAGCAGTCAATAAGCAAAGAAAAGAAGAGTATTTATATTGCATACTAGAGAGAGCAGATGTTTGGTGAAAATCTGTGTATAAGATATAAAGAATATGGTCTTGGAGCTTCTTTATCGATATGTAGATAAAGACGTATGCTGGCGTTAACAGCTTGAGGTGTGCAAACACAAACTAAGGTGGTACCACGAAGCTTTCGTCCTTGGATGAAGGCTTTTTTTATTTGTAAAATAGGAGGAAATAGAAATGACACAAAAGAAAGAACCGTTTTATTTAACAACTGCCATTGCGTATACATCAGGTAGACCTCATATTGGAAATACATATGAAATTATCTTATCGGATGCGATTGCTCGTTTTAAAAGAGCACAAGGATATGATGTATTTTTCCAAACAGGTACAGATGAGCATGGTGTAAAAATTGAGGAAAAGGCAAAAGCTGCAGGAGTTACTCCACAAGAATTTGTCGATGGTGTAGCTGCTCAAATCAAATCCAACTGGGATTTAATGAATACAAGCTATGATTATTTTGTACGTACTACAGATGATTATCATGTTAAAGAAGTACAAAGTATTTTTAAACGTTTATATGACCAAGGAGATATTTATAAAGGAACATATGAAGGATGGTATTGTACGCCTTGTGAATCTTTCTGGACAGAATCTCAACTTGTTGATGGATGTTGCCCAGACTGTGGTCGTCCAGTAAAAAAGGCAAAAGAAGAAGCTTACTTCTTCAACATGCAAAAATATGCAGATCGTTTGATTAAATATATTGAAGATCATCCTGATTTTATTCAACCAGAATCTCGTAAAAATGAAATGTTGAACAACTTCTTACGTCCAGGATTACAAGATCTATGTGTATCTCGTACTTCATTTAGTTGGGGAGTTCCTGTTGATTTTGATCCAAAACACGTTGTATATGTTTGGATCGATGCATTAAGTAACTATATTACGACTCTTGGATATCATGCCAATGGTGAAAGTGATGAAAAATTTAAAAAGTACTGGCCTGCAACTCATATTATTGGTAAAGATATTTTGCGTTTCCACACAATCTATTGGCCAATTATCTTAATGGCTTTAGATTTGCCTTTGCCAAAGAAAGTATTTGGACACCCATGGCTACTTACTGGTAGTGATAAAATGTCTAAATCAAAAGGAAATGTAATTTATGCAGAAGATTTAGTGGAACACTTTGGTGTAGATGCCGTACGTTATTATTGTTTACATGAAATGCCATTTGCCCAAGATGGAACAATTACTTGGGATCTAGTGATTGAAAGAATCAATTCGGACTTGGCAAACATTTTAGGTAACTTAGTATCTCGTACAATTGCAATGTCAAACAAATATTTCTCTGGTTTAGTCACAAATCCAAATGTATGTGAGGCAGTCGATGAAGAATTGAAGGCTTGTGCTTTAGAGACTAAGAAAAAAGTAGAAGCTAAAATGGAAGAACTTCGTGTTGGTGATGCATTAGATGAAGTGTTCACATTGCTTCGCCGTACAAATAAGTACATTGATGAAACAATGCCTTGGGTACTTGCTAAAGATGAATCGAAACAAGATCGTTTGGCAACAGTTCTTTATAACTTGCTTGAATCAATTCGTATTTCAGCTGTATTATTACACTCATTCTTGCCTGAAACAGCTGAAAAGATGTTTGCGTACTTAAATACAAAAGTAACCGATTTAGATTCTTGTGATTCTTTTGGAAACTTAGAAACAGATATTCATGTCGTTGAAAAGTGTGAACCATTGTTTGCTCGTATTGACGAGAAGAAATTTATGGAAGAATTCAATAAGAAAAAAGAAGAAACGAAAAAGGAAGAAGAAAAAGTAGAAGAAGTTACAATTGATGATTTTGCGAAACTACAATTTAAAGTAGGTACGATTGTAAAATGTGAACCTCATCCAAAGGCTGATCGCTTGTTGGTAGAACAAGTTGATTTGGGTGGTGAAGTTCGTCAAATTGTGAGTGGTATCGCAAAACACTACAAACCAGAAGAGTTGATTGGAAAACAGGTTGTCGTAGTGACAAACTTAAAACCAGTTAAATTACGTGGTGTAGAATCATATGGTATGATTCTTTGTGCTACAGACGATAAAGACTTATCATTTGTCACAGTCGCAAAAGAAATGCCTAATGGTGTAACTGTTCGCTAATGAATGATAAACAAAAGGTTGTTTTTAAACAATTACAACTTGCTGGACTTGGCGTTGTCGTCTTTGTGTTTGGTTTGTTGTATCAAGAAAAAGCCATTTCTATGGTTGGAATCGGTATCTTGATTTTTGGTTTATTAAGAACCTACTACATTAAAAAAGTAATTGATAAACTAGATGAGTAATCAATAAATTGCTCATCTTTTTTTGTGCAAATTAAAAAGGCGATGAACTCGCCTTGATTAGTGCATTAAACGATGCATGTTTTTAGCTTCATACATGGAATCGTCCATTGCAGATAAGAATGTATCAATATTTCCGCTGTATTTTGCGATTCCAATCGAGAAAGATAAATGGAAGGGTTCTTTAGAATGGATATTAAATTGTCGAACGTTTTGTTCAATATGTTTCTTTAGGGCTAAAGCTTCTTCATTGGATTTTAATATTGCGAAGATCACAAATTCATCTCCACCCATACGAATGGCTACACAGCCATTACCTACCGTATTTTGTAGAATCTTTCCAATATGGATAATAGCACGATCTCCACTTAAGTGTCCATATGTGTCGTTGATGACTTTGAAATCATTGACATCCAATAAAAATCCATATACATGTTTTGTTTTATTATTTTGTAGCTTGTTTAAATAATGGTTCATGTATTTTCGATTGTAAAGTCCGGACAAATCATCAATAAAGGAATTTGAAATTTGAAATTCTATATAGATGAGAATAAAGGCAATAGCCACGCATAGCCAGCCTACTGCAATGCCAAAGAATAATCCTTGAATAATGGTTCCAATCATACATGGAACAACAAAATAATAAATAGGAAAGAATTCCACTAAAATGGAATCGTTTTTAGCGGATTTTACAGTCCATATACTTTCAATGTAATAAAAGAAGACTGCCACATATATGACATAACTGAATAGGCCACGCATATATTTATTTTTCTCAGAAATACTGAAGATGATGCCATTTCCAAATAAATTGATAATTAATAAAATTGTGGTAATTATTAATGGAATGGCTAAGATTCTTGACTTCTTTTTGATGCGATTCGTGTTTCGATAAATATGATATTCTACAAATAGACACCAACAATATCCAACAATCACTGAAGCATCTGTGCAGATTGTATTTGAAATATATTGAAGAATATAAAAGATAAAACCTGGGCGTGCATCAATGATAAAACTGAGTGTTTCATTGATTGTGGCAATAAAGGTAACTATCAGCAGAAAGTTATAGGCTTTTTCATCAAATTGATTCGTTTGTGCAATACGAATTCGATATAACAATAAGAAGAGCACTAAAATTGCACCGGTCCCGTTTGCCACTAGTATCTCGGGTATGTTGATCATAATTAACTCCGTTTCTTTTTTTGGTTATCAATATCATCATAGACTTATTTATGAGTTTGTGCAAATGAAATAGTTTATATGTTAATTAATCTTTACAAAGATTAAGTATAAATTAAGTGTTGGATAAATTTCTGTTCAATCGTATCGAGTCATATTGTACTTTGTTTAAAGCAATCTATACTAAAAGTATAAGGAGGTACAGATATGACTATGATTAAAAATTCAATGGTAGAACTCTTTATTTTACTTCTCTTGGCATGTACCGTTTTTATTTATAAACTTCCAAGTACAATGAACACTTGGTTATTGAATTCAATTGTGATTGTGGTGATGGGCGTTTGTATTTTAAGAATCGCACTTAAAATGATGAATCATAAATAATGTTGGCTTTTCCTAAGGGGAAAGCCTTTTCTTGTGGTATATTATAGGTATGAAAAAGTTTTTAAAAGATATTGCACAAGGCGTATATGATGGACTACAAGAAAATGAAGGAACACATAATCAATATAGTTTTCAAGATATTTATGATGTGATTCAAGAATTTGTTTCCTATATCTTTGTTGGCATGATTCTAAGTGTAGGAGCTATTTTTGCCTATCCTTACTACAAAGCATTTATATCATTAGGTGCTGTACTCCTTCTTGTATGGGCATTTATCTTGTATTATTTTTTAAATTCAACGGATTTTAAAAAAATCAAAAAGAAATGAGGAAGAGTTATGGTGCGCCAGTTCGGTGCAGTTGATTTAGTTGGGTGAA